>OBMA010001737.1_pt1 | contig 13162 bp, 9 predicted proteins | sample 1539141 | NCBI WGS metagenome assembly OBMA01 (sample SAMEA3991484, study PRJEB22521) | metagenome | biome: anthropogenic terrestrial biome; feature: sewage plant; material: raw primary sludge | place: Sweden | collected 2012-09-26 | reverse complement strand
GAGTAAACAATTTTCATACCTCTTCCACCAAGAACAAAAGAAGGTCTTACTAATACTGGATAACCTATTTTTTCAGCTATTTGTATAGCTTCATCAAGTTTAACAGCTGTTCCATTTTCTGGTTGTAAAAGACCTATTTTTTCAACAAATGCAGAGAATTTTTTTCTATCTTCAGCTAAATCAATTACATCTGCTGTTGTTCCAATAATTTTTGCTCCAGCTTTTGTTAAAACTTGTGCAAGTTTTAATGGAGTTTGTCCACCAAAATGAACTATTACACCATCTGGTTGCTCTTTTTCAACAACACTTCTAACATGTTCAAAATCGATTGGCTCAAAGTATAAAACATCTGAAGTATCATAATCTGTACTTACAGTTTCAGGGTTGCAGTTATACATAATTGTTTTAACACCCATTTCAGTTAATGCGAAACTTGCATGCACACAACAGTAGTCAAACTCAATTCCTTGACCAATTCTATTTGGTCCTCCACCAATAATCATAACTTTTTTCTGAGTTGATTTAGGCATCTCTACTTTTGGAAGTTTTGAAACATTTGTAGTTGAATATAAGTATTGATTTAAAGCTTTAAACTCTCCTGCACAAGTATCAACTTCATTGTATTCAAAATCTATATCTAAAGCTTTTCGTGCAAGATATACATCTTCTTCAGTTTTTCCAATAACATTTGCAATAAATTTATCACTAAACCCATTTGATTTTACTTTTCTTAAAAGTGCTTCATCTTTTAAAATTGCAGGAGTCATAGAAAGTTCCATTTCGTACATCTCTCTAAACTTAGCTAAGAACCAAGGGTCTATTTTTGATAACTCAAAGATATCTTCATTTGTTAAACCTTGTCTCATACCATCCATTAGGTATTGAAGTCTTTTATCATTTGGTCTTCTAATCTCTTTTTTGATTAATTCTAAATCTGTTGTGATGCTATCAAATCCACTAAGACCAGTCTCTAAAGAGCAATAAGCTTTTTGGATAGTCTCATTGAAATTTCTTCCAATAGACATAACTTCACCAACACTTTTCATAGAAGTTGTTAAAGTTGAGTTTGCTTTTGGGAATTTTTCAAATGTAAATCTAGGAACTTTTGCAACGATATAATCAACCGCAGGCTCAAAACTTGCTAATGTTCCTGTCATATCATTTGTAATCTCATCAAGTGTAAATCCAACTGCTAAAAGTGTTGATACTTTTGCGATTGGGTAACCAGTAGCTTTAGAAGCAAGTGCAGAACTTCTAGAAACTCTTGGATTCATCTCAATTACAATCATTCTTCCTGTTTTTGGACACATTGCAAATTGAACGTTTGATCCACCACTATTTACTCCAACTTCTCTTAAAATTGCAAAAGAAGCTTCTCTCATAACTGCATACTCTTTATCTGTAAGTGTAAGTGCAGGTGCAATAGTAATACTATCTCCTGTATGAACTCCCATAGGATCAAGATTTTCAATAGAACAAACAACAATACAATTATCATTTGTATCTCTGATTATCTCCATTTCATACTCTTTCCAACCTAAAACAGACTCTAAAATCTCAATTTCATTGATTGGTGAAGCATCAAGTCCTGCTTGAGCTAGTGCTTTAAACTCTTCCATATTATAAGCAACACCACTTCCAGCACCTGCAAGAGTAAATGAAGCTCGGCTAATAACAGGGAATCCTATATCTTTTGCAAGCTTCATAGCCTCTTCAAGAGTATAAGCATTTTCACTTCTTGGTAAATCTAATCCGATTTTTCTCATACTTTCAGTAAAAAGGTGTCTATCTTCACCTTTTTTGATAGCTTCTGGATGAACTCCTAAAAAAGTAATTCCTTCTAAAAGTCCTTTTGAATACATTGAAGTCGCTATATTTAGTGCAGTTTGTCCACCCATTGTAGGCAAAATAGCATCTATATTCTCTTTTTTAATTATATTTAAAACAACCTCTTCTGTAATTGGTTCTATATAAGTTTTATCAGCAAATTCTGGATCTGTCATGATAGTTGCTGGGTTTGAGTTAACAAGGACAACTCTATATCCTAGCTCTTTCAAAGTTTTTGTTGCTTGAGTACCAGAATAATCGAACTCACACGCCTGTCCTATAACAATCGGTCCTGAACCAATCAACAAAATGTTTTTTATATCTTCTCTTTTTGGCATAACTTTCCTTTCACTGATTTAAAAATTTGGCAAGTTTACCCAAAAAGTACTTAATGTTTTGTTATAAAAGCACTATCATATAAAGTTTTATCAAGAGTTATTGCTTTGAGTAACAAAAACTAATTTTGCTTCTTCTAATAACTTTTGAGCTAGTTCTAACTCTTTTAAACCATCGTTATATAACTTTAATGACTCATTTATTGTAATTTGTGGATTTGAAAGTTTTTCTAAAAGCTCTTTTGCTTTTGCGATTTTATCTTCAAAATTAATATCTTCTTGTTTTTTAATATCTTCCATTTTTAATCCTTTAAAATATCTTTTATATGTTCTTCAAATTTCTCAACTTCTACTAAAAAAGAGTCATGACCACTAGAACTATCTACTAATTTAAATGTCACTTGATCTTTTTTACCTATTTTTATCATAATATCTCTAATCTCTTCCATCTCATTTGGGAAAAATAGCATATCATCTTTAAAAGCAATTAAATGAAGTTTTCCCTCTATTTTTAAAAATGAATCCTCTAATTTATCTTTATTTCTTCCAGCATCAAAAATATTTATTGTTTTACAAATATATAAATATGATAGTGGATCAAAAAATTTTGGAAAACTATATGAGTTGTGCTCAAGATATTTCTCTATCTCAAATCTTCCAAATAGCTCATATAATCCATCTGTTTCAACATAATCTCTTCCAAATTTGTTTATAAATAGATTTGGACTTAAATATGCAATTAATCCAGCCATTCTTCCAACTGCAAGACCAACTAACCCTCTTGCTTTTAAATCATCTTTTTCATAGTTTCCATTTTGAAAATTTGGATCATGTCTTATTGCTTCAATAGCTATTTTATTTAAAGCTATTGCCCAAGGTCTTGTATATGCTGTTGTTGCCATTGGAATATAGTGTTTTGCAAAAGTTGGATGCTCAATTGCATAACAAAGAGCTTGCATTCCACCCATACTTCCTCCAATAACCGCAACTGCATTTTTAATTCCTAATTTTTTATAAAGTCTCATTTGAGCATTTACAATATCTGAAATTGTTAAAACAGGAAATTTTAATCTATACTCTTTTTTTGTAGATGGATTTATACTTAAAGGACTCGTAGAACCATATGAACTTCCAATATTATTTGAACAAATTACAAAATATTTTTCTGTATCAATAGCTTTTTTATCTCCTATAAACTTATCCCACCAACCAGCTTTTGCCTCATTTTCATAACGACCAGCTGCGTGATGACTTCCAGATAGAGCATGACAAATAACTATAACATTTGATTTATCTTCATTTAATCTTCCATAAGTTTCATAAACTATCTCAAACTCTTCAAGAAGCCTTCCACTTTCAAGATAAAGTGGTTCGTTAAATTTCTCTTTTTTTGTCTCTATTTCCAAAATATATTCCAAATTTTTCTATTTTTTTAGATTAAAGTCTATCTAAACTAAAATAAAAAAGCCTTTTAGTGACATATTTTTAAGAAATTTAAAGATATAAAACTTTTTAATCTTATATTATAAGTAATTTTTTATATAATCATAGGTTAATATTATAAAAAGGATTTTTGTGAATAAAATTGAAGAGTTAAAAAAACTTTTAGAAAAAGAGGTTTTACCAGAACTTAAAGCTGAAATAGAGGCTTTAGAAAAGTTACTTTCAAAGAAAAATGATAAAGAGATAAAAGAGGAATTAAACTACTTTTTAGAGGTAAAAAAGTTTTATGATGAAGCTTTGAAACTTATAAATGAAAATAAATTAACTGAAAATGAAGCAGAAAATATTTTGCTTGATTTAGAAGACATGGAAGATGATGAGGGGGAAATTTAGTGTTTGATTTAGAGATTTATGAAATTGTTTTTATAGCATTTTTTGGAATTGCTTTTATATTTGGTTTTTTTGCTCAACAAAAACAGTTCTGTTTTAGTGGAAGTTTAAAAGATTATATACAAATTAAATCAACAAAAAGAGCAGCTAGTGTTGTTATGGCTATGATTGTAGCTATTATTTCTACTCAAATATTTGCATCTATTTTTGATATAGATTTGAGTTCTAGTAGCTATTTTAAAAGTAATATAAACTACTTTGCTATTATTATTGGTGGTGCTTTATTTGGTGCTGGAATGATGATAGCTGATGGTTGCAGTAGTAGAAGCATAGTAAAATTTTCTCAAGGTGATGCAAATGCTTTAGTAACGCTACTTTTTATTGCAATTTTTGCATTTGCTAGTACAAAAGGGATTTTGTTTGGAGTTGTAAATGGTTTTATAAATAATCAATTTATGATAGATATTTCAAGTAATTTATCAAACTTTACGCTAAATATTTACTTTGTTTTAGCAATTTTAGTTTTACTTTTGGCATATTTTGTAAAAAAAGTAAAAAGAGTTTTTAGTTTATATGATGGTGTTATTATTGGATTTTTAGTTGGTCTTTCTTGGTTTATCTCTGGATATATTGGAGCTGAAAGTATTGAAAAAGAGATTCAAGTTCAAGCTTTAAGTTATGTATTTCCTAGTGCAAAAACTTTAGAATTTTTTACTTTTTTTGAAATAACAGAGTTATCTATTGGAGTTTGTATTGTTTTAGGTGCAATTTTTGGTGCATATTTTTCGACATTTTTTAATAAAAAATATAGTTTTGGATGCACTTCAAAAATGAATTTTAATAAATTAAAATACAATATGATAGGTGGTTCTATGATGGGAATTGGTGGAATTATGGCTATTGGATGTACTGTAGGACAAGGTTTAAGTGGTGTTTCTACGCTTGTATTTAGTTCATTTTTAGCAATAATTTCTATTGGAGTATCTGGTTTTATAACTGGAAAAATACTTTATAAAAAAGATAAACTTCCTATGTGTTTCTTATTTGAGTGGGAAGATGATGATAAAAAACAAAAACCTTTGGATTACGAAATATAAAAAAAAGGATACAAACTCAAATATTTGAGTTTGTATCCTTACATATTTCATTAAATAATTTTAGTGAAGTGGATACTCTACTGTATAACCTCTCATAAGAGGTGGAGTATCAAGAGTGCTTTCAACTGCTTCAACTTTTATAGCTTCAATCTCATTTTCATCACTCTCTTTTTGTTCCTCTTTTATCTCATTTTTAGCTTCAAATCCAGTTGCTATGATAGTAATTTTTACTTCATCTCTTTCAAAATCTGTATCTGTTGTAGTTCCAAAAATAATTTGAGCATTTATATCAACTCTTTGGTTTATGTTATTCATAACATCTTCTATAGCAAAAAGTGATATTTCTGGACTTATTGTAAAGTGAATTAAAATTCCTTTTGCACCATCTAAAGGTACTTTTTCTAGTAAAGGAGAGTTTATAGCATTATCCAAAGCTCTACTTGTAGCTTCATCTCCTTTTGCTTTTCCAATTCCCATTAAAGCAATACCTTTATGCTTCATAATAGTTTTAACATCTGCAAAATCGGCATTTATATCATTTCCACTACCTGGATTTAATATAACTTGGCTCATTCCATTTACAGCTTGATATAAAATATTATCTGTAACTTTAAAAGCATTTTTTATACCAATTGTCTCATCAACAGCTTCTCTTAGTTTATCATTTGCAATAACAATCAAAGAGTCACTAACTTTTTTAAGCTCTTCAAGACCTAAATTAGCCAAAGCAGCTCTCATTCTTCCTTCAAAACCAAAAGGTTTAGTAACAACAGAAACAGTCAAAGCTCCAACTTCTCTAGCTGCTTTTGCAATAATAGGAGCAGCTCCTGTTCCTGTACCTCCACCTAATCCAGCAGCAACAAAAACAATATCAGCACCTTTTAAAGTCTCTTTTATCTCATCATAACTTTCAAGCGCTGAGTTTCTTCCAACTTCTGGATCCATTCCAGCACCAAAACCATTTGTAAGCATAGGTCCTAATTCAATCTTTTTTGGAGCTTTTGAAATATGAAGAACTTTTAAATCTGTATTTGCAACTATTAAATCAATCATATGACTACCTTCTTCAATCATATAATTAATCATATTACAACCACCTCCACCAACACCTATTACAGCAATTTTTGGAAGATTATTTGATAGTGCTTTTGTAGGCATATCCTCTTTTATTGTTATATCATCTACTCTAAATAGATTGTGACTGCTACTATTTTCCATTAAAACCACTCCTCAATTTTTTTCCAAAGTCCAAGACCTTTTTTCTTTTTATCTTTTGGTAAAGGGTCTAAGATTGTATCATTTGTTCTTATTCTCATATCAGGTCCAGCTTGTCCAATATGCGAAGTTTGTGGAGCAACAAACTTATCATGAGCTTGACCTTTTCTAATAGGTCTTATTAATTTTTTACTAGAATCTAATTGATAACCTCTATTCATTCCTAAAGCAAACATAATTAATCCAACAACTGTTGCCATATTTGGTTCATCAAAGCTAACTCTAAATGAATTTGGAAGATTTTTAGGAGCAGAAACTGTTACTGGAATTTTCTCAAAAATATTTTTTGTAAGCTCTTTTATTCCACCTAGTTCACTCATTCCACCAGTTAATACTATTCCTGAACCAATATTATCAAGTAAAGCATTCTTTTTTAACTCATTTTTAACTAAAACTAAAAGCTCTTCTACTCTTGCATGAATAATTGTTTGAATATGACCAAGAGGAAACTCTTTAAAATACTCTTCATCATTTATTTGTGAAACTCCAACATTTGAAGGTCCAACTTCTCCATTTCCAAAGTAATCTTTGATTAAAGAACCATACTCAATTTTTATCTTTTCAGCTGTTCTAAGAGGTGTATTTAACATCAAAGATAGATCATTTGTAATATTTTTTGAACCAACTGGAATAAATCCATTATAAATTATAGAGTTTCCTTTGTGATATACAAACTCAGTTGTAGAAGCACCTAAGTTGATCACAACAGCACCTATTCTTTTTTGTTGCTCATCTAAAACTGCCAAAGAAGCTGCATAAGAGTCAAGCACAAATCTAACATCATCTATACCAAAAATTCTTAGTGCAGATTTAATATTAATTAGTGCATTTCTTTTTGCAGTTACAATATAAACAGATGCTTCAAGCTTTGAACCATTCATATTAAATGGGTTTTCAACTTCTTGATCATCTACTTTAAAAAATAGTGGTATTACGTGAACTACATCATAATCAGGTAAAATTATTGAGTTTGAAAGAGCCATTTGCATTGCTTGATTTATATCTGTTTCAGAAACAAGTCCATTTGGAATAGTTACATATCCAGTTGCTTTGATTCCTCTTGTATAATTTCCAGAAATAGATACAACAGTCGTTCCAATAGTCTCTGTTACACTCTCTTTTGCTTGAAGTATTGCATCTTTTATAGTTCTTGAAACATCTTCAATATTTGTTATAAGTCCTTTATTTACTCCAACACTATCTTGAACTCCAAAACCTAAAATTTCAATACTATTATCTAAATCATATTTTGGTTTAGATATTACTGCACTTGTAACACTAGAACCAATATTTATTGTAAGAAAAATATCATTTGTATTATTCAAAACTACTCCTTTGTTTGCATTGATGTTTTTATTGCAATACTATTTTCAAGTTTTTTAAGTAAATTTGACAATAAATCAGAATTTTGAACCTGTTTTATCTCATCTCTTACAAAACTATCTTTTGCTTTGTCGTAAGAAGCCATTCTTGAGTCAATTATTTTATATAAAACAACTTTTGAACCAACTTTTGCAATTCCCTCTTTTGTAGAACTAGCAAAAAGTTGTCCTAAAAACTCTATTGCTTCTTGCTCATTTAATCCTTTAATTTTAGAAGCACTTGCTCTATTTACTGCTGTTGCTTCATTTCCTTTAAAATCTTTTAAACTATTTTGTGCTAATTCATCTAATTTTTTTGCTTTCAAATTAAGTTTAAAATCTTCAATTACCTTTGCTTTTGCTTGCTCAAAAGTTAAATTAACAGAAGGGTTGATTTTTGCTAGTTTTACTATATAAAATCTATTATTTTCAAAAAATGGTTTTAAAATCTCTTCTTTTTTTAACTCTTTAATTTTTTGAACATTTTCAGCTGAAAATGGAATTTTATTTTCAGAATAAGTCGCTTTTTTGTCAAAATTATCTTCAGATTTTTTAAGTTTTAAGTAAAGAGTAAGAGCCTCTTTTTTACTAAAATTCTCATCCAAATCTTTTATAATCTCTTCTTTTGCTTCTTCAAAAGATTTTAACTTTCCATCTTCAAATTTATAGTCACTTTTAAATTTGTCAAAATGATTTTTTATATCTTCTTGCGTTGAATTAGATGAAGAAAGAGGAAACTCTTTTATCTCTAAATCATAAGAAACTTCACTTTTATATGCATTTTGATTTTCATCAAAATATTTTTTAAGTTCATTTTCATCAACACTATTTACATCAACATCATTCAAAGTTAATATTTTATAAGTAATATCATCTTCTAAAAATAGTAGTTTACTAATATTTTCTATCTCATTTGGAGTTGGTTCTATACTAAAAAGAGCTTGAACTTTTTGAAAAAGTATTGAATTTTTAAGACTAGTTTCAAACTCTTGAGGTGACATTCTATTTTGTTGTAAAACATTTACATATTGATTTTTATTGAATTTACCATCTACTTTAAACTCTTCATAATTAATCAACTCTTTTGCAATCTCTTCATCAGTTACCATCAAACCTAAAGAGTTACCATAAGACATAAGAAGATTTTTTTGTAAAAGTTGAGAAAATGCAACATCTTTTAATCTTAATTGCTCTGCTAACTCTTTATTAAAAGATGCTCCAAAAATTTGTGAATATTGATTATAAAGATTTGAATACTCTTGTTGGTACTCTTCTACACTAATCTCTTTGTTTCCAACAGTTGCAACAACGCCACCTTTACTACCATAGTCATATGATCCCCATCCTACAAATCCAGCACCTACAAAGGCAATAGTACTAATCCAAATCGTAATAACCAACCACTTTTTATGTCTTTGCATCCAAGTTATCATAAAATAAACCCTTAAAAAAAATTTAGAGATTATAATACAAAAATCTTGCTTGTATGTTATTTAAACGCTTATAGATAAACTATTTGTTTCTATTTTTTTATCTTTATTGCACAATAAATCATTTATAACACTCTCTCTTATTGTCACTTCTATTTTTTTACAAGCACTTTTAAAAGCTTCTTCTTCTCCAACAATAAAACACATACTTTTTGCTCTTGTTATTGCTGTATAAAGTAGTTTTGTATTATGCATTATATAGTGTGAAAAGCTCATAGGAATTAAAGCATTTTCATACTCCATTCCTTGTGTTTTATGAATTGTTAGACAATATGCTAAATTTAAAAGATGATGAATATTATCAAAGTCATAAAATACTACCATATCATCATTTGGATATAAAACTACACACTTTTTTTCATCAAAATCCAATTTTATAACAAGTCCGAGCTGTCCATTATAAACTCTTCTTTCCATAAATTCAGTAGAGTTTGATTTATACATACTCATAGTTTGAGCTTTCATATTCTCATTTTTGATATGAATAACTTTATCTGTTAATTTATATTCAATATCTTTTATTTTTAAACTTCTATTTTTTGTATGATTAAAAAGTCTTTGAAGTTCTATATTTAAATTTTCAACTCCTAAAACTCCACCTTTCATAGGTGTAATTACTTGAAACAAAGTAAGTGCTTTTCCTATATTTTTCTCTTTTATAAAATCATAGTAATTTTGTATATAATTACTTGCAATATTTAAAATATTATTTAAGATATACTCACTATTTTCACCTCTCATATCTGAAAACTCATTTTGGCTCAATGAATTTTTCATAGAGTAGTAATTTCCTATTGATACATCAACAAACTTAAAATCTTCATACTCTTCTTTATAATTTGGCAATTCACCTTTTCTTATATCATTTGCAATTACAGCTATTGCTTGATTCTCATTTTGTCTATAAATTTTTGTAAGTTTACAAATAGGTGCTAATTCATATTTTATACTATCAGCTAATATATTTCCAGCTCCAATAGCTGGAAGCTGTCCATCATCTCCAACAATTATAAAAATTGTATCATCACTTATTTTGCTTATTATTTGGGCAAATGTAACAGAGTTTACCATTGAAGCTTCATCTAGTAAAATAACTTTATATGGAAAAAAATCTTTCTCTTTATGTTTTACTAAAAGACTTTGAATTGTGCTTGCGTTGTATCCTGTTGTATCACTTATTCTTTGACTTGCAATTCCACTTAAAGCAATAGCTATAATATCATCATAGCTTACTATCTCTTCAAGAAGTTCTAAAATAGCTCTACTTGAAGTTGATTTTCCTGTTCCTGCATATCCTATTAAAAATAGCGTTTTTTCTCCAGAATTTATTAATTCAACTGCTTTTTGTTGTTCACTACTTAGAGTAAATCCTAAAGTTTTTTGTTTTTTTTCTAAATACTCTTCAAAATTATCTATAATTTTCTTATTTTTATTATCTTTTCTTATATTAAAAAAATCTAATATTTTCTTTTCACAATAATATAACATTGAAAGAGCAATACGATTTTCAGTTGTACTATAAATCTCCTCTTTTGCTAACATTTCAACTAAAATATTTTCATAAAGTAGCTCCTCTTTTGAAAACCTCAAACTATCATCTAAAAGTTTATAAAGATGAAATTTATCTATTGAAGAGTTGCCGTTATTATCGCAATACTCTCTTAAAGTATAATTTAAACAAGCTTTTATTCTAAAAGGTGATTTTACATCGATTCCTAAAGCTTTTGCTATCTCATCTGCTCTTTTAAATCCTATACCTTTTATATTTATTAGCATATATGGATTTTGTTTTATCTTTTCAATTAAGTTTTCAACTTCACTAAAAGTTGAATATATTTTTGTAATTAGATTTGAAGTAACTCCAAATTTACCCAAAAAAGCACCAAGTTCTCTAAGATGCTTAAAAGAGTGCCAAGAGTTTAAAATAGATTTTAGTTTTTTCTCTTTAATACCTTTAAAATTTAAAAGTTCATTTGGATTTTCATCTAAAATCTTTATTAAGCCTTCTTCTCCATATTTTTCTAAAATCTCTGTTGCTGATTTTTTTGTAAAACCTTTGATTATTTTAGTAAGGAAAAAAAATAGTTCATGCTCTTTTACTTGTAGAGTATTAAACTCAAATTGAACTCCATATTTACTATGAGTTATCCAATTTCCAGTTAATAGTATCTCTTCTCCTACAAGTTTTTCAATATCTGCATCAAAATAGACTCCACATATTTTTTGATTATTTTCTAAAACTGCAATAGTATATTTTGTTTCATCATTTTTATATAAAACTTTTTTTAAAACTCCACTAAGATTGAAGCTCTTCTCATTAGTTTCCATCATTATACTTATCTTTTTTATGCTTATCTTTTTTATATGAACTCTTATTTTTCTCTTTTTGAAGTAAATTTGCCTCTTTTAAAAGTATAGCTCTCTCATCTTCAAAGCTTTCACTATGATTTTTTGTAAAAGAGATAGTTTTTTCAATAAAACTATTTAGCAAAGTATAATAATCTGAATAAAGTTCAACTTTTTGTGATTTACACATATCTTCATAATTTTTTAAAGTTCTTTTTAAAAATAGCTCTTTATCAAAATTTTCAAGTTTTAACAAAGATATTGTTCTTGTTAAAAATTTTTCAACAACTCTTATATAACGAATTCTTAACTGTTTCTCGTTTATTTCAAAACCCATTTTTTGACTTTAATATTTTTTGAATCATATCTATTTTTAATATCACTTTTTTTTAAATTATAAGATTATAACTAAATCTATTTTAAAATAGTTAAAATATTACAAATTGTCATATTTTAACTATAGTTCAAAAGCACTTTTTAGAATATCAATTCCAAATTTTTCTCTTAGATTTTGTATATTTTTACCCAATTTATCTTTTTTCAGATCATCTTCATACTCAAATAAATTATAAGTATGTTCTCCTTTTTTTGCAAAATTAAAAACAGTAATATATAGTTGAATAACTCCATGATTTCTGTGTTTATCTGCTTGTAAAAAAAGATTTATCATGGAGTTTTTAAAATCAAATTCATTAAAAATTTTATTACAATTTTCTTGTGCTTTGGTTTTAATATTGTACTCATATTTTATTTGTATTTGAAAAGACAAAGGATTGTGTCCATCTTTTTTTACTATAAAACTCAAATATCTACTCAAAATCATAACTCTTCTTTTAAGCTCTTCTCTATTAAAAACTACATCAAAACTTCTTCCAATTCCTATACTTTTTTTCTCTTTTGTTATATTTAATTTACTATCTTTTATTCCACAAACTCTATTATATGTATCTATTCCAACTTTTCCAAAAGAGTAAAATAGATTTTTATTTTTTCTAATATCTCCCAAAGTTTTTATATTGTAACCACTTAGTTTTTCACAAAAAGATTTTCCAATTCCTGTAAAGTTTTCTATTAAAATATTTTTTGTAAACTCTTCAATATTTTCTTTTTTCAAAAGTTTTATATTGTTTGGTTTTGCCTCATTTGTCATAAGCTTTGATAAATATTTTGTATTTGCTAAGCCAATAGAGCAAGGAAGATTTAACTCTTTAAATATCTTATCTTTTAATTTTCTTGCAAAATCTTCTGCTTCATCCTCTTTTATATAACCAGTTAAATCACCAAAAAATTCATCAATAGAGAACTGCTCTATTAGAGGAATTTCAAGTTCTAAAAGCTCTTTTAATTTTGAAGACAACTCATCATAAAGATTATATTTTGGTGGTATCATTTTCAAATTTGGACAAAGTTTTAAAGCTTCATTTACACTCATAGCTGTTTTTACTCCAAAAGCTCTTGCCTCATAAGATGCTGATGTTATAATTCCTCTTATTTTATTATTTTCATCTACAAAATAATCATTTGAACTTTTTTCATCTTCACTATCTAAAATTTTACTTGAAAAACTAGCACGATTTGTTGCCATTGTTCTTTTTACT
>OBMA010001735.1_pt1 | contig 13180 bp, 13 predicted proteins | sample 1539141 | NCBI WGS metagenome assembly OBMA01 (sample SAMEA3991484, study PRJEB22521) | metagenome | biome: anthropogenic terrestrial biome; feature: sewage plant; material: raw primary sludge | place: Sweden | collected 2012-09-26 | reverse complement strand
CCTGGGCCTCAAACCCCTGGCCCGCCTGGTGGGCTACGCCCATGCCGGGGTGGAACCCGCCTACATGGGCATCGGCCCCGTGCCCGCCACGCGCAAAGTGCTGGAGCGCACCGGCCTGAAGCTGGCCGACATCGACGTGATCGAGGCCAACGAAGCCTTCGCCGCCCAGGCCTGCGCCGTGGCGCAAGAGCTGGGTTTTGATCCGGCCAAGGTGAACCCCAACGGCTCGGGCATCTCGCTGGGCCACCCGGTGGGGGCCACCGGCGCCATCATCACCACCAAGGCCATTGCCGAGCTGCACCGCACGGGCGGGCGCTACGCGCTGGTGACCATGTGCATTGGCGGCGGCCAAGGCATTGCCGCCATTTTTGAACGCGTGTAAGCGTTTAAGCCTGTGGGAGCGGATGGCCCGCTCCCATTTTTTAAGCATTTTTGGCCTTTAGCCCTTTACTGGTAAGCGCTAACAGCTCTTATTTTTATCATTCCATGCTGCCCCATACCCTGCTGACTGCCGATGCCCAGGCCGAGCTGGCCCTGTTCACCGATGCTTTGGAGCGCTTTTGCGATGCCGAGATCGAACCCCATTACCGCGCCTGGGAAAAAGCCGGCATCGTGCCGCGCGAGCTGTTTTTGAAAATGGGTGACAACGGCTACCTGTGCGCCGATGTCCCTGAGGAATACGGCGGCAGCGGGGCCAGCGTGCATTTTTCTTTTGCCGTCATCGAAGTGCTGGCCCGCCGGGGCTACGGTGGGCTGGTCGGCGGGCTGGAAGTGCACAGCGACATCATTCCTCCCTATTTGCTGCACTGCGGCACCGAAGCCCAGCGCCAGCATTGGCTGCCGCGCCTGGTCAGCGGCGCAGCGGTGGGGGCCATTGGCATGACCGAACCGGGCGCGGGCAGCGATTTGAAGGCCATTCGCACCACCGCCCGCAAAGAGGGCGATGGCTACGTCATCAACGGCAGCAAAATTTTTATCAGCAACGGCCAGCACTGCGACCTGATCGTGCTGGCCGCCAAGACCGACCCGGCCGGTGGTGCCAAGGGCGTGAGCCTGTTCCTGGTCGATACGCAAACCCCCGGCTTCTCGCGCGGGCAGAACCTGGAAAAAATCGGCCAACACGCGGGCGACACCTCCGAGCTGTTTTTCAACGACCTGCGCGTGCCAGCCGATGCGCTGCTGGGCGGCATCGAAGGCCAGGGCTTCACGCAAATGATGCGCGAGCTGCCACGCGAGCGCCTGGTCATCGGCGTGCAATCCGTGTACGGGGCCCAGGGTGCCCTCAACGCCACGCTGCGCTACGTGCAAGAGCGCCAGGCCTTTGGCCAGCCGCTGGCCCAATTCCAAAACACCCGCTTCACCCTGGCCCAATGCGCCACCGAAGTGGCCGCTGCGCAGGCTTTTCTACACGCCAGCATCGCCGCCTACGAGCGCGGCCAGCTCACGCCCGAAGCCGCCAGTGCCCTGAAGCTGCACACCACCGAAATGTTTGGCCGCGTGGCCGATGCCTGTTTGCAACTGTTTGGCGGCTACGGCTACATGGCCGAATACCCCATCTCGCGCTTCTGGACGGATGCGCGGGTGATGCGCATCTACGGCGGCACCTCCGAAATCATGAAAGAAATCGTCGCGCGGGGGCTGTTGAAGCCCTAAGCGGCACCCAGGGTTACCTAGAGCGTCCCAAATTTTTAGGATTTCATAGATAATCCGCTCCATGATTCACTGTACAAAAAATCAGTAGCAACATGGACTCTCTTGAACTATGTGCCGGTGCCGGCGGCCAAGCTCTGGGCCTAGAGCGCGCTGGCTTCGAACATCGGGCATTGGTCGAAATTGATTCCCATGCCTGTGCCACGCTGCGACACAATCGTCCTCAATGGGATATCCGCGAAGGTGATTTAACCGCCTTTAATGCCGATAGTTTTCGCGGTATCGACTTGGTGGCCGGTGGTGTTCCCTGCCCCCCTTTTTCCAAAGCCGGTAAGCAGCTGGGATCACAAGACGAGCGCGACCTTTTCCCTCAGGCCATTCGTGTAGTCGATGAGAGCCGCCCCAAAGCGGTCATGCTAGAAAACGTACGCGGCCTCCTGGATCCAATGTTTAAGGATTACCGCGAAAAAATTTCCCTGCAACTTCAAGCCCTCGGGTACTGGACAGATTGGCATTTATTCAATGCCGCCGATTTTGGTGTGTGCCAACTGCGCCCCAGAGTCATTTTTGTTGCTCTACAGCGAGATATTGCCCCGCATTTCCGTTGGCCCGCTCCCAGCATGACACTCCCTCCCACAGTGGGAGAATTGCTTGGTGACCTCATGGCCGAACGCCACTGGGAAGGTGTCACCGATTGGCAGCAAGGTGCCAATAACATTGCTCCAACACTGGTCGGAGGAAGTAAAAAGCACGGGGGGCCTGATTTGGGCCCGACACGTGCTCGACAGGCATGGGCCGCGCTGGGAGTAAATGGGAGCAGTCTGGCCGATCACGCTCCCGACCCTGACTTCATCGGCATGCCACGACTGACTGTACGCATGTGCGCACGGATTCAAGGCTTTCCAGACGACTGGCACTTTGTCGGGAAAAAAACGCCCAGTTACCGCCAAGTGGGCAATGCTTTCCCTCCTCCCGTGGCGCATGCCGTTGGCAAGCGCATTGCCCAAGCCATTGAAGCTGCCGCAACCGAACGCCTATCCCGAAAAGTCGCATGAATACACCTTCCTCTCGCCCGCTAGGTGCACGCAGCAAACTGCGTGCATTTTTTCTCGCCCATATTGGTGAAGTACTGGAAGCTGACACGCTGCGCACGGTTGCAGGCGGTATTAGCGAATGGGCACGCCGTATTCGTGAATTGCGTACCGAAGAGGGATACCTCATCCTGACCCACAATGACCGTGCAGACCTTAAGCCGGGTCAGTACCTGCTCGAAACCCCAAAACCACAACCAGCCTTCGCACGCGAGATTTCTAAAGAAACGCGTGCTTATGTCCTTGATCGCAACGGCTTTACCTGCCAGATGTGCGGTGCAGTTGCAGGCGAACCTCATCCCTACGATCCAAGCCGAAAAACCCGTTTGCATTTGGGACACATCATCGACAAAAGCCTGGGTGGTAGCGACGAAGCGAGCAACCTACGAGCCATCTGCTCGGTCTGCAACGAAGGTGCATCGAACATCACGCCCACACGGCCTGATCTTCAAAAACTCTTGGTACAAGTACGCCGCGCCAGCGTTGCCGACCAATTGGAGGTTTTAGCGTGGCTGCAAAAGAAATTTCACCACGCTAAACAGAATTGAAATTCCAATTTAAAAAAGGCCCGGCAGCCAACACTGCCGGGCCTTTTTGCTATTTCAGCAAAGCGAGAGGCTGCCCATCAATGGCGGAAGTGGCGCACGCCGGTGAACACCATGGCCACGCCGCGCTCGTTGGCGGCGTCGATCACTTCCTGGTCGCGCATCGAGCCGCCGGGCTGGGCCACGCAGGTTGCGCCCGCATCGACCACCACGTCCAGGCCGTCGCGGAAGGGGAAGAAGGCATCGCTGGCGACCACGGTGTTTTGCAGCGAGAGCTTGGCCGCCTCGGCCTTGATGCTGGCAATGCGGGCCGAGTCCAGGCGCGACATTTGGCCTGCGCCCACGCCCATGGTCATGCCGTTTTTGCAGAAGACGATGGCGTTGCTCTTGACGAACTTGGCCACTTTCCAGGCAAACAGCAGGTCGTGCAGCTCTTGCGGCGTGGGCTGCTTGATGGTGACGACCTTCAGGTCGGCCAGGGCCAGCTCGTGGTTGTCAGCGGTTTGCAGCAGCAGGCCGGAGCCGACGCGCTTGGATTCGATGGCGTTGCGGCCCTGCTCCCAGTTGGTTTTACCGCCTTGGGGCAAGGCGATTTTCATCAAACGCACATTGACCTTGGGCTTGAAGATTTCCAGCGCTTCGGCGGTGAAATCGGGGGCCATCAGCACTTCGACAAACTGCTTGACCACGGCTTCGGCGGCGGCCTTATCGACGGTGCGGTTAAAGGCGATGATGCCGCCAAAGGCGCTGGTGGGGTCGGTCTGGAAGGCCTTGGCGTAGGCTTCGTGCGCGTCCTTGCCCACGGCCACGCCGCAGGGGTTGGCGTGCTTGACGATGACGCAGGCGGGCTCGTCAAAGCTCTTGACGCATTCCCAGGCGGCGTCGGCATCGGCGATGTTGTTGTAGCTCAGTTCCTTGCCCTGCAGTTGTTCGCCGGTGACCAGCGAGCCGGGCGCGGGGACCAGGTCGCGGTACAGCGCGGCTTGCTGGTGGCTGTTTTCGCCATAGCGCAGGTCTTGCAGCTTGATGAAGTGGCCGTTGCTCTGGCCGGGGAACAGGGCGCGTTCGGGCACGTAGTCCTCGGAGAGTTTTTCGTCCTCAAACTGAACGCTGGAGAGGTAATCGCTGATCGCGCCGTCGTATTGCGCAATGCGGTTGAAGGCGGCCACGGACAGGGCAAAGCGCAGCTTGTCGCTCAATTTTCCGGCGGCTTTCAGCTCGGCCAGCACGGCGGCGTACTGGTCGGCAGCGGTGACCACGCCCACATCCTTCCAGTTTTTGGCGGCGCTGCGCACCATGGCGGGGCCGCCAATGTCGATGTTCTCAATCGCGTCGGCCAGTGTGCAGCCGGGCTTGGCCACGGTGGCTTCAAAGGGGTAGAGGTTCACCACCAGCAGGTCGATGGTGTCGATGCCGTGCTCTTTCAAAGCCGCCATGTGCGCGGGCAGGTCGCGGCGGGCCAGCAGGCCGCCGTGGACCTTGGGGTGCAGGGTTTTGACGCGGCCATCAAGCATTTCCGGGAACTGGGTGACTTCGGCCACCTCGGTCACGGGCAAGCCGGCATCGGCCAGCAGTTTGGCGGTGCCGCCGGTCGAGAGCAGTTGCACGCCCAGGCCATGCAGGGCTTGGGCAAATTCGACAATGCCGGTCTTGTCAGATACGGAAAGAAGAGCTTTCATCGCTTGGTTTTTCTATAAAGTTAAGATAAATATTGCCTAAATCGTTTAAATACAAACGCTCACAGCTATCAAAGTAATTCGTGCTGGAGCAGTTTTTTGCGCAGGGTGTTGCGGTTCAGGCCCAGCCACTGGGCAGCGCGGGACTGGTTTTGGTCGGCCTGGGCCATGACCTCTTCCAGCAAAGGGCGTTCGACCAGGCGCAGCACCATGTCGTACACATTGCTGGGGGCTTCGCCGCCCAGGTCGTCGAAATAGGCTTGCAGGCTGGCGCGGATGCTGGCTTGCACGTCGCTGGCCGGATGGGGGCTGGCGGCAGGGCTGGTCGTGGTTAATGGGGTGGCTAACGGGGCAGTTAGCGGGGCGGCTAACGGGGTGGTCAATGGGGGAGTGGACAGGTCCATCACGCGGCCCCCTCAAACACAGCTTGCAAGGTTTTCTCCAAAGTCAAAGGGTTTGCGCCCGGTGCAGTCGCAGGCCTGCCTTGGGGCAGGCGCTCCATCTGCTGGCCTAGGCGCAAAAAATAGTCGTTCACGGCCTGGGTTTGCGCGGCGCAATCGTCCAGGGTGTTGGTGTGGCGGCGCAGGGCATCGCCCCCAGGCAAATCACGCACATACCAGCCAATGTGCTTGCGGGCGCTGCGCACACCGGTGGCGCTGCCGTACAGGCGGTAGTGGTCGTCCAGGTGCTCCAGCAGCAAGCCGCGCACTTCTTCCACCAAAGGCGGGGCCAGATGCTGGCCCGTGGCCAGGTAGTGGGCAATTTCACGAAAAATCCAGGGCCGCCCCTGCGCGGCGCGGCCCACCATCAGGGCATCGGCCCCGCTGGCCTGCAGCGCGGCCTGGGCGGTTTGCGGGCTGGTGATGTCGCCATTGACCACCACCGGGATGCGCACCGCTTGCTTGACGGCGGCCACCGTGGCGTATTCGGCCTGGCCCTTGTAGCCCTGCTCGCGCGTGCGGCCGTGGATGGTGAGCATTTGCACGCCCACGGCTTCAAAGCGCCGGGCCAGGGCCACGGCGTTTTTATGCGCCTCGCACCAGCCGGTGCGCATTTTCAGCGTCACGGGCACGCCATGGGGCGCACAGGCGGCGACCACGGCAGCGGCAATTTCTTCGGCCAGGGCTTCGTTTTGCATCAAGGCCGATCCGGCCCATTTGTTGCACACCTTCTTGGCCGGGCAGCCCATGTTGATGTCAATGATCTGCGCCCCGCGCTGGATGTTGAACACCGCTGCCTCGGCCATCATGGCGGCATCGGTGCCGGCAATTTGCACGGCAATCGGCCCGGGTTCGCCCGCATGGTCGGCGCGGCGGCTGGTTTTCAGGCTTTCCCACAAATCCTTGCGCGAGGTGACCATTTCGCTGACGGCGTAACCTGCGCCCAGGCGTTTGCACAGCTGGCGAAAAGGCCGGTCCGTCACCCCGGCCATGGGGGCAACAAACAGCGCATTGGCCAGCGTGTACGGGCCTAATTGCAGGGAAGACATGCGATTGAAGAAGGGGGAAAAAGAAAAAACCTGCCACACCAGTTGCAGGTAAACACAGTCAAAACGTGAAAGGGGCGTATTGTAGCTGCTCATTTTTTGGGCAGCCGCTTGCGGTGAAAAACTCATCCGCACAGCACGCCTTCTCCCCAGCCTTGCCCCCCTACACTTGCTGCCCTTATGGATGCTTGGATTCCCACCCTTTTGCACTGGCTGGCCCTGCCTGAATTTGGCTTGAGCACGGTGTTTGTCATCGCCTTGATTTCTGCCACCTTGTTGCCCATGGGCTCAGAGCCGGCGGTCGTTGGCCTGCTGCAGCTGCGGCCTGATTTATTTTGGCCTGCCATTTTGGTGGCGACCGCAGGCAATACGCTGGGCGGCATGATCAGTTGGTGGCTGGGGCGCATGGCCCACCAGGCCTGGCAGGCCACCCACCCCGCAGCCGCCGCCAAAGCCGCTGCCATGCACCCCCAACGCAGCCGCCACAAACAACTGGCCCACGCGTGGCTGACCCGCTGGGGGGCCAAAACCTGCTTGCTCAGTTGGTTGCCGATTGTGGGCGACCCTTTGTGTGCCGTGGCCGGGTGGCTGCGCCTGCCGTTTTGGGCTTGCTGCGGGTACATGGCAATCGGCAAATTCTTGCGCTATGTGCTGATGACCAGTGCCGCGATGTGGGCACTGGGCTAGCGGTCACCCCAGTCCCCGCACTGTCCCCGCATTTACTGCCGTGGCGGCAGGTCTGCGGCTAAGATTTGCCCTCCCCTTTCTTTGCTGCCAAGCCCCCATGTCCCAAGAGCGCCGCCAATTTCAACGCCTGCACTTTGATGCCCATGCCCAGCTGATATGCGCCGGGCAGGCCCACCCTGTGCACCTTTTGGATATTTCGCTGCAGGGGGCTTTGGTCAAGGCCGGTGCGGGGCTGCACTGGCCCAAAGAGGCTCCCTGCCAGCTCATCATCACCCTGGGGGAGGGCTGCCACATTGCCATGGCCAGTGAAGTGGCCCATGTGCAAGAGGCCTACATCGGCCTGCGCTGCCGCAGCATTGACCTGGACAGCATCACCCATCTGCGCCGCCTGCTGGAGCTGCAATTGGGCGACCCTGCATTGCTGGAGCGGGATTTAAGCCAGCTGTGTGCCTTGTGATTTTTCTTTGCCCGCTTTCTTGTTTTTCTTATCTATGCGCCCTTTGATTTTTGCCCACGCCAATAGCTTTCCAGCCGGAACCTACGACTACTTGTTCGCCCAGCTGCGTGCGCGCGGCTTTGCTGTGCATGCGCTGCCACGCTTTGGCCATGACCCCGCCTACCCGGTGACGGACAACTGGCCGCACTTGGTGCAGCAGCTCAAAGACTTTGCCCAGCCGCTGGTGGCGCAATGGGGGCAGCCTGCGTACTTTGTGGGGCATTCATTGGGGGGATTTGTCAGTCTAATGACGGCCGCCCAAACCCCCGAACTGGCCCGGGGCGTATTGCTGCTGGATTCGCCGCTGCTGGGGGGCTGGCGGGCCACTTCAGTGCAAGCGGCCAAGCGCTCGCGGTTGGTGAATATTTTTTCTCCCGGCAAGGTCAGTCGCAAGCGCCGCACCCGCTGGGGCAGCGCCCAAGAGGCGCTGGAGCACTTTCAGCGCAAACCCAGTTTTGCCCGCTGGCACCCACAAATACTGCAAGACTACATTCGCCACGGCCTGCACCAGGATGCACAGGGCCAGCTGACCCTGTGGTTTACGCGCGAAGAGGAAACGGCCATCTACAACAGCCTGCCGCACAACCTGAGCCCGCTGCTGCGCCGGCATCCACTGCGCTGCCCGGTGGCCTTCATTGGCGGGCGACAGTCACGCGAAATGCGCCAAGTGGGCATGGAAATGACCCAGCGCGTAACGCGGGGGCGCATCATGGTGCTGGACGGCAGCCACTTGTTTCCCATGGAGCACCCCATCACCACGGCAGCGGCCATCGAGGCCAGCTTGCTCAACCTGGACAGCATCACGGATGCACAAGTCTTTTGACTTTTTTGGTATTAATTTAGCGATTTCTCTCGCTATAACCTTCACTTGTGATGCAACTGCACTATTTGGATTTTGATTTCAGTGAAGATGAGCTGGGCCACGCCTGCTGGGATGCCCTGGCCTGCGTCCCCCCTGAGCGCTGGGAAGCGCTGCTGGCTGAAGCCCAAGCCCTCTTGGCATGGTGCGAGCAACAAGGAGGGCCTGCGGGTGACATGGATGCCGGTTTTGGCTGGGATTTTGATCTGCAAGCCACCGCCGAAAGGGGGGAGCAAACCACCCCGATTGCCATCACCTGGGCCGCACCGTTTTTGCAAGCGACGCGCCCCCAAGATGGCAGCACACGCTGCTGTCTGGGCCTGAGCATCAGCACCACACCAGCCTTGACAAACGCCTTCAAAGAAGGCTTGCATCTCGAATAACGATAGCAAACCTTCTTTAACAAAATTTTTTAATTTAGTCTTTGAAATTTCAACAACAAATCAGTTTTTGTTGAAAGTTTCCACTGGTACAAACCCTTGCTTTTCCAAAAAAACAGGAAAAACTAAGGGTTTGCATCCGCGTGCATTGGTGTTCCCTCCTTAAAATTCCGCGCTGTTTCGGGATTGCCTGACCACGGCAACAGACCACTCCATCCCCTTGGTCTCCCCGTTTTTCGCCATTTTTGGAGACACCATGCAGGCTCTGCTCAAACTATCCAAGGCCATTGACGGTCTGAACGCCTTTGTCGGGCGTTACGTCATCTGGCTCATCTTGGCTGCGACCTTGGTCAGCAGCATCAACGCCGTCGTGCGCAAAGTGTTCCACACCAGCTCCAACGCCTTTCTGGAAGTGCAGTGGTATCTGTTTGCCGCTTCGTTCCTGCTGGCGGCGGGCTATGCACTGCTGGAAAAAGAACACGTCAAAGTGGACGTTATCAACGCCAAGCTGTCGCAACGCACCCGCGCCTGGATTGACGTTTTCGGCTTTATCTTTTTTCTCACACCGGTGTGCTTGATCGTGCTCAAGTACAGCATCCCCTTCTTTCTGCAGGGCTTTCACTCCGGTGAAGTCTCCAGCAATGCGGGCGGCCTGATTCGCTGGCCGGTGTACCTGATGATGCCCCTCGGCTTTGGCCTGCTGATGCTGCAAGGCTTCTCCGAACTCATCAAGCGCATTGCCTTCCTGCGCGGCTTGATTGACGACCCCATGGTCAAACGGGTGGAAAAGTCAGCAGAAGAAGAATTGGCCGAGGCCATTCGCCAGGCCAAAGAACTGGCTGCGGCCAAAAAAGCCCAAAACGCCTAAGCGCCCAGGAGAATTTACGTGGAATTCATTGCCAACAACCTCGCCCCGATCATGTTCGCGGGCCTGATCTGCTTTCTATTGATCGGCTTTCCCGTGGCATTCAGCCTGGGGGCCTGCGGCCTGTTTTTTGCCGTCATCGGCATCGAAATGGGCGTACTGCCCGAAGCGCTGATGCAAGCGCTGCCCTTGCGCATTTACGGCGTGATGCAAAACGAAACCTTGCTCGCCATTCCATTCTTCACCTTGATGGGGTTGATATTGGAGAGAAGCGGCATGGCCGAGGACTTGCTGGACACCGTGGGCCAGCTCTTTGGCCCCATCCGTGGCGGCGTGGCCATTGCCGTCGTCATCGTGGGTGCCATGCTGGCGGCGACCACCGGCGTGGTGGCCGCTTCGGTGATCTCGATGGGCCTGATCTCGCTGCCCATCATGATGCGCTACGGCTACGACCGGCGCATTGCCTCGGGGGTGATTGCCGCCTCGGGCACGCTGGCGCAGATCATTCCGCCCTCGCTGGTGCTGATCATTCTGGCCGACCAGTTGGGCCGCAGCGTGGGCGACCTGTACAAAGGCGCTTTCCTCCCTGGCTTCATGCTGGTGGGTCTGTACATGCTGTTGGTCTTCATCATCGCCTTCTTCCGCCCCAGCATGGTGCCCGCCCTGCCGCCCGAAGCGCGTGACCTGAAAGACAAAAACGGCAACTCCGGCCTGCCTTCGCTGCTGGTGCTGACCATCATCTGCGTGGGCCTGTCCGTGTTTGCCGCGCAGAACATGGAAGCCATCCACACCTGGATCACCGGTGAAGTGGTGGAACACGTGGCCAAGGATGAAACCATCGTGTTTTCGATGTGCTTTGGCGTGACCCTGGCCTTTATCGCTGCCTCGATCAACCGCATCACTGGCATGGGCCTGCTGTCCACCGTGGCAGAAAAGGTCACCTTTGTGCTGATTCCGCCACTGCTGCTGATCTTCTTGGTGCTGGGCACCATCTTCCTGGGTATCGCCACCCCCACCGAAGGCGGTGCCATGGGTGCCATGGGTGCCATCATCTTGGCCATCAGCCGCCGCCGCCTGAGCTACAAGCTGCTGCAGCAGGCGCTGGTGGGCACCACCAAGCTGTCGTGCTTTGTGGTCTTCATCCTGATTGGCGCCACCATGTTCAGCCTGACCTTCCAGGGTGTGGACGGCCCACTGTGGGTGGAGCACCTGCTGTCCGACCTGCCGGGTGGTCAGTTGGGCTTTCTGATCCTGGTGAACATCATGGTCTTCTTCCTGGCGTTCTTCCTGGATTTCTTTGAGCTGTCCTTCATCATCGTGCCGTTGCTGGCCCCGGTGGCCGACAAGCTGGGCATTGACCTGGTGTGGTTTGGCGTGCTGCTGGCCATTAACATGCAAACGTCCTTCATGCACCCGCCGTTTGGTTTTGCCCTGTTCTACCTGCGCTCGGTCGCACCCGATAAGGAATACACCGACAAGGTCACGCGCCAGCGCATTGCTCCGGTGACCACTACGCAGATCTACCTGGGCTCGATCCCCTTCCTGTGCATTCAGCTGATGATGGTGGGTCTGGTGATTGCCTTCCCTGGCATCGTCTCCAGCGGTTTGGATGAAAAGGTCACCTACGACCTGGATGCCATCCGCGAGCAAATGGAGGCCAATATGCCCAGCGCGGTGGACTTTGAAAACCCCTTCATGACCGAAGACAGCGCCAGCGAGTCTGCCGCCCCTGCAGAGGATGACCCGCTCAAAGCCATGCAAGACGCTTTAGAGGCGGCCCCTGCCAATTAAGGCCAACTAAGAAAAAGCGCACACGCGCAACCATCCCCCCAGCCCCTGGTGCCTTTGGCCCAGGGGCTTTTTCATGGGCCACAATCGCCCGCAGGAGAAACTTATGCAACTGTCCACCTGCAATTTTCGTTATGGTCTCACTGCAGTTTGTAACGCCTCAAAAAATAAAAATAACCATATGATCTTTAAAGGATTTTGTCTCTTTAAGCCTCATCTAGGATCTGCACATCTCGGCTTTGGTGGGTAGCTAGATGGGTAGCTAGTTGGGTAGCTAGGAGGTGGTCAAATTGCGTGAGTTTGCAAAGGGGAAACATGCCAAAACTCACTAACTTGCTGTCAGATCGACAGCTGAAAAACTGGATGATCAAAGGCGATACAGTTGCCAAATCAGATGGCGATGGCCTTACCTTCACACTTTCCAACGCAGGCACCGCATCCTGGGTGCTTAGGTATCGGCTTAATGGACGCCGTAAGGAAGTAACCCTCGGCAACTACCCTGATATCAGCCTCAGCAATGCACGCGAAAAAGCACGTGCATTACGAGCAGCCGTTGACGCCAGCGAAGATGTTGCTGTTCAAAAGCAAACTGCACGCAGTCGAGCGATAGCAGCCTGGTCCATTCGCGACTTGGTCAATGACTATCGAGAAAAAATTCTTCGCCTCGACTCCTTCTCAAAAATCACCATTCAATACCGCACCTATGACCTTGAACAGGTCATCTTGCCTCGTCTGGGAGCTTGGCAGGTCGACCAGGTAACCCCTATCGATATCGTTTCAATGTTGAAGGATGCCAAACGCACATGGACGATCACCAAGCGCCTCTTAACAACGACCTCTCAACTTTTTGACCATGCCTGTGGTCTCACGTTGATAGCAACAAACCCCTGCTTTGGCATCAAGCTAACAGCTCTGATGGGGCCACGCCCTCCCGTGCGCCGCCGTGTGATGCTAGATGAGTCAGAGCTACGCACCCTTCTACCTAATATTGATCAGATTGGGCGTCAGAACGGCTTAGCCTTCCGCATCCTTTTAGCCACATGTGTACGAGGTATTGAACTAGTGAAGGCGAAGAAGGAGCACTTACTCCTTGATAGAGGGGTTTGGTGGATTCCTAATGACTCGGTCAAAACTCGCAAAGGCTTTCTCGTCCCTCTAGCTCCCCAAGTGGTCGAATGGTTCCGTGAACTACTCGTCTTCGCAGATGGTTCTAGCTATGCTCTACCTGCTCGCCGCCATGACCGCCTGCTAATTCACGGAGATACACATGTTGGCGCTACTACGCTTTGGGCTGCGATTACACGAGCCTTTGAGCGCGGCGATATCGACATACGCCACTTCACTCCACATGACACGCGAAGTACTGCAAAGGGACATATGCGCAACATGGGAGTATCACGGGAAATTTCAGAGATTGCACTCAACCATACGCTCAAAGGCATGGAAGCTATCTATGACGTTCGAGAGGAAATTCCAGAGCGTCGTGATGCTCTCAAAAAATGGGCTGACTTCCTGATAGCCTGTGAGAAAGGTACTTCTGCCCCACATCAAGTGGTTGTACCTATACGAGAGGGTGTGCAGAATTTTGTGTAAACGGCCTATCCACCGCCGGTGACCTGCCCCCTCCAGCCATACCAATCAGTTGGAGAGAGGTCCA
>OBMA010001733.1_pt1 | contig 13185 bp, 16 predicted proteins | sample 1539141 | NCBI WGS metagenome assembly OBMA01 (sample SAMEA3991484, study PRJEB22521) | metagenome | biome: anthropogenic terrestrial biome; feature: sewage plant; material: raw primary sludge | place: Sweden | collected 2012-09-26 | reverse complement strand
TATTTAAAAATAACAGGAACTGGTTCTGATCAAAGCACAAATAAATTACAATCAGCTACAATCACATCGAAAGTTCTTGCTTATGGAGTAGATTATATTAACGGATACGGTGTCCAACTAAAGAACATCACATTTACAGGAACTGGGGTTGAAAGTAATTCAAACGGAAGTGTTCTTCTTTTAAAAGACGATATTAAAGGATATTACAGAGTAAAAACCTCAGATAGACCGTCATCTCTTAGTGATGCTATTTCGACAGCTGCTATTACAACAACCAATACTGTCAATTTTACAACGCCTATTGACGCAACTGCACTTATTGCTGATAATGTAAACTTCTTCAGTACAGTCAATAAAGGTGAGGGAGTTACAGAAATCCACCTCAAAGGATATAATCATACAGGCAACACCGACCGTCAACATATTACAGTGACATCAGGCAATGTGGACAACAGGAAAGAAAATAGCGTTAATTGTTTTGAAACACTTTCCGGCTGGATGTGGGGTATGAGCTTTGCAAAAGACTCTCAATGGTTATGGCCTTATGAACATAGTGGAATTAATAAAGTTTATTCAAAATTTAGCACTTGGGTTGAATCCAATAACACACAAGATACAGATTGGTATAAATACCGTGACGGTGAATAATAAGATTAACAAAATAGAAAGAGACTGTGTCAAAAGTAACAAATGACACAGTCTCTTTCTTATATAACATGAATATTATTCTGAGAAGATAGCAACGCGATTCAAATTATACTCTTTGAAAATCTTGTCTGTTTCACCCATACCCTTTGTTGAAATACGGTTAGCATCGATGTGATATTTATTAACCAAAGCATCTTTGACAGAAGCAGCACGTTTCTCTGAAAGAATCTGATTGAGTTTTGCTGAACCCTCTGGAGAAGCATAACCCTGAATAATGATCTTAGCATCTTTATTATTATCCATATACTTAGCGATAGTTTCGATATTAGCATATTGAGCTGGATCGATAACAGACTTACCCTGTCTGAAGATAACAGAAGCTTGACCGAGACAAGAAGGAGTTTCAACATTATTACTCTTTGCAGCAAGCTGTTTCTGAAGTTCATTGATTGTATTATCTTTGTTTGCAATAATCTGATCCTTAGATTCTACACTACCACGGAGTTCATTGATCTTAGAATTCAAAGCATCAACTTCTGCCTGATCACGAGGCACAACGGTAGTGAAATCATGTGTACCATTACTATTACCAAACTTGTAAATGATACCTGCAGAGAGAGCAATATTAGATTTGTTAATGTTGTAGTTGATATTGCTACTACCAAATCCGTATGCACCGTTACCAGCAACATCTAGTCCATAAGTGATAGATGGTTCTACGTATGCCTGCCATGCTTTGTTTGCACCAAAATTGTAAGCAAAATCAAGACCAAGTCTACTAATGAGACCATTAGAGTTTAATAAGTTTGCTTCGTAGTCTGCATTGTTAGAGAAGATATGTCCCCAACCCAGACCGCCAATACCGATAACCTCGAATGAACGTGGGGCACCTTTATATCCACATATCCAGTTACTGAAGTTTATTGTTCCTATCGTCAATAGATCCATACCACGTACGACAGTACCAGTATTTCTATCAGTAGCATTGTCAAAATAGAGTTTAGAATCCAAAGCAAGACCGAAAACCGGAGTAAAGTAACGACCTATGCGGAATCCTGCTGTAGGATTTAGATTCTTGAAAATGGCAGTGTGTGTAGTTTTTGCGGCAAGACCTGCATTCACACCAATGTACCAATTGTCAGTCGTTTTACTTTCTGCAACAGTTTGAGCAGATACAGATGTCGCTGCTATAGTTGCAGCTAACAAGATAATCATTTTTTTCATCTTATCCATTGTTTTAATTAATAAATGAATTAGTACCTTAATTTCTACTAATATTCTCTCAAACTACAAAGTAAAACAATAAATTTGATTTTACAAAGAATTATTTCTATTTTATTTCCCCAATAGTAAAAATGTGTAAAATATTCGATTGCTGAGTAATTATTCTAGGATTGAAAATGAAATAAAGTTGTTTCAAGATAATAAGACAAATTATCGTGGTAGTAACTTATCCATCTCTTCATCAAGAGTCTGAGCGGTTATTCCCTTTGCTACAATATTTCCATCAGCATCAAGCACTATTGTATATGGCACTTTATTCACATCATATAGTTGTGCTACCGGTCCGGTCAGCCCCTCTGGATCAGAGAACTGTTTCCAAGGAAGATTGTACTGATGGACAGCATTCTGCCATAAATCCTCTTTTTCATCAAGTGATACACCTAGGAATTCCACACCCCGGTCTTTATACAGACGATAATCATCTTTCATATTATGAAACTCATCAACACAATCACACCAACTGGTCCAAAATATAACCACAGTATATTTATGTCCACGACAGAAACGAGCCAAAGTTATCTTTTTATTCTGTTTACTGTGCATGTTAATATTAACATATTTGTCTCCCTTTTGCAGGGGTTTGATTGTTGCTTGATTGATCGAATCTATATTTTTCACCCCTTCATCCTTTAATTCCTCTTGTGAAGGTTCTTTACTTTCTCTATCCAATGAATCTTTCTTTTCACTGCATGAATTACATGATGTGAAGAAAATAATCACAAAAACCAGCACAATCATTAAGGATTTGTGCAGAAAAGTGTTATCAGATATTATTTTCATTTTAAAATTCTATTTTTTGCAGTGCAAAGATACACTTTTTTATTAACTTTGCGTGCATGAAACGTATTATTCTGATTACAGGAGGTCAACGTTCCGGTAAAAGTATGTATGCAGAAAAACTTGCATTGAGCCTCTCTGCTCATCCTGTTTATATAGCAACGGCACATATCTGGGATGATGAATTCCGTGAACGTGTGGACATTCACAAACAGCGACGAAGTAGTCAATGGAGAAATATTGAAGAGGAAAAATGGCTCAGTAGACATGATATTAACGAATGCGTAGCAGTTATCGATTGTATTACATTATGGTGTACCAATTTCTTCTTCGACCACTCTTTATCTGAAGAACAGCAGCCGGTCGTAGATGAAGCACTCCACCTGATCAAAAAAGAATTTGATCAGTTTACCAATCAGGATGCCACGTTTATATTTGTGACCAATGAGATAGGAAGTGGTGGAGCGAGCGAGAGTAAGATACAACGGATGTTTACCGACCTTGAAGGCTGGATGAACCAATATGTTGCATCAAAAGCAGATGAAGTTATTCTGATGGTTAGCGGCATTCCAGTCAAAATAAAAGGTTAGTATTATGAAGATTTTTAAAATCAACAAAGTAAATGAGTCAATACGTGGAGCAATACAGCAGAAAATTGACAATCTGAACAAGCCGAAAGGTTCGCTGGGACGATTGGAGTCGCTTGCCATGCAGATCTGTCTGATTCAGCAGCGAACATCCCCTACTCTCCATAACCCATGCCATCTGCTTCTTGGTGCCGATCATGGAATAGAACGCGAACATGTCAGCGTTTCTCCACGTGAGATTACATGGCAACAGATGATCAATTTCAGCCGTGGTGGTGGCGGTGTAAATATGTTCTGCCGCCAACATCATTTTAAACTCAAAATTGTGGATATGGGAGTAGATTATGACCTCTCCGCATATTCCGATATCATCAATCATAAGATAGCCGCTGGAACACGGAATTTCCTCCATGAAGCAGCTATGTCGAAATCCGAATTCGATCAGGCAATTAAGATTGGTGCCTCACTTGTGAGCGACTGCTACAATGAAGGATGTGATATCATCAGCCTTGGCGAAATGGGTATCGCCAACACGTCTCCTTCTAGCATTTGGATGAGTATCTTTGGTAATATCCCCCTTAAAGAATGTATCGGTGCAGGAGCAGGACTTAAGGACGAAGGTATCAATCACAAATATGATGTTCTACAACAAGCTGTGGATAATTTCTACAATCAGAATCCTGACGCCGATATCCTAACTGTCATTCGCTATTTCGGCGGGTTCGAGATGGTTGGAGCCATCGGAGCCATGCTCAGAGCAGCAGAGTTGCACCTAATAATTTTAGTCGACGGATTCATCATGACAGCTTGTATGCTTGCAGCAAGCCGCCTATATCCGGATATTCTCGATTACGCTATTTTCGCCCACTGTGGTGACGAGACAGGACACAGAAAGATGCTCGACATAATGAATGCCCAACCCTTACTCAACCTTGATCTGAGACTTGGTGAAGGTACTGGAGCTATTTGTGCATTTCCAATTGTTGACAGTTCCGTACGTATGATTAACGAAATGAATAACTTCCAAAATGCAAACATTACGAAATACTTCTAACAAGATTCTGGCAGCTTTCATCTATTTTACCAGATTACCGTTTTACCGTATAGCCAACGTTCCTAGATGGTACTACTCCACAGTTGTTGAACATTGGCCACTTGTGGGTTGGCTCACAGGAGGAATAATGGCTGCGGTACTTTACTTTGGTTCTTGGATATTTCCTTATTCCGTAGCTGTCATTCTGGCTATGGCAAGTCGTGTTCTTATCACCGGTGCCTTCCATGAAGATGGACTGGCAGACTTTTTCGACGGATTCGGTGGAGGTGGAAACGACCGTCAACGCATCCTTGATATCATGAAAGATTCCCATATAGGAACCTATGGAGTATTAGGTCTCGTTTTTTACCAACTGATGCTTTTTATTATTTTGTTCAACATTCCTCCTATGCTTGCAGCACTGAGCATCTTTGCCGGTGATGCCTTTTGCAAGATGATTTCGGCACAGATTATTGTTCAAATGCCTTACGCACGAACCGAAGAACAAGCCAAATCAAAGATAGTATATCGTCAGTTTTCCATCTCTTCAGGCATCAGTCTTGCCATTCAAGGATTACTTCCAATGATACCCCTATTCTACTTCTATCACAATGTATTACGTCCTGAAATAATAATATTAATTCCCTGTCTCGTTATGTTTTATCTATCCACACTCATGCGGAGAAAGATTCATGGATATACAGGCGATTGTTGTGGAGCAATGTTTCTGCTCTGCGAATTATCATACTATCTCACCATTTTATTTATGAGCCATGCAAGTATACCTTATTAGACACACTCACGTAGGAATACCCCGTGGTATCTGTTACGGACAAACCGACGTACCTGTTGCCGAAACTTTCGAGGAAGAGGCTACGATCACAAAACAGAATCTCGAAGGAATAGAATTTGATAAAGTCTATTCCAGTCCATTAACACGCGCTTATAAACTGGCATGTTTCTGTGGATATCCTGAAGCCGACTTTGATGATCGTCTTAAGGAGATGTATATGGGTAAGTGGGAGATGCAGAAATATGATGAGATCAAAGACGATGCTCTCCAGATGTGGTATAAGGATTACATGCATCTTGCATGTACCGGCGGTGAGAGTTATCAGATGCTTTATGCCCGGGTTAAATCATTTTTAGATGACCTTAAAAAGAAAGATTACGAGCGTGTAGCAATATTTGCACATGGAGGTACACTTCTCTGCGCTGGAGTCTATGCAGATCTATTCTCTGAAGAGGAAGCTTTCAGTAATCTCACTGAATGCGGAGGAATCGAGGTTATTGACATTTAAATCTTTTTTATATCTGGATTGAACAGAAAAAGGCATTCATTACGTTGAAAATGAATGCCTTTTAAAGTGTATTTTTGATTTTTACATCTTTTCGATGATATCCATACCTTCTTTGATTGCCTGTTCATTCATTGGAATGAGACTATGATGACGTTCTGGAAGGGTCTTATAAAGAGCCTTTATAACACTATCAGATGATACGATAGGACAAATTCTAAGGAGTCCGCCAAGAACGATCATGTTAAATGCTTTAGCATTCTTCATTTCTGCAGCTTTGTCCATAGCGTTAATACAATAGATATTAATGTCTTTACGTGTCGGAGGGTTGATAATGCCATATCCGTCATAGATAAGAGTTCCACCCGGTTTGATTTTACTCTCAAACTTTTCAAGTGAAGGTTGGTTTAACACGATAGCTGTGTCAAAACGGCTAAGGATAGGAGAACTGATTCGTTCATCACTGATAATGACAGTGACATTGGCAGTACCACCACGCTGCTCCGGTCCGTAAGCAGGCATCCATGTAACTTCTTTATTCTCCATAAGTCCCGAGTATGCAAGGATCTTGCCCATTGAGAGCACTCCTTGTCCACCAAAACCTGAAATTATTATCTCCTGTTTCATTTCGTTGTGTCTTTTAAGTCCCCCTTAGGGTAGAATTTAAACATATTCTCTTGCATCCATTCATTAGCTTTCAGAGGAGTAAGCTTCCAACCGGAACTACATGAAGAGACAATCTCAACGAGGTTACTACCGAGACCGTTCATCGAATTTTCAAAAGCCTTGCGGATAGCTTTCTTTGCTTGACGAATGGCACCAACGGTCTCAACGCTTTGACGTGTTACATAACATGTACCCTCAAGTGTAGCGGCAATCTCAGTCACCTTCAAAGGATATCCGTGAAGTTCAGGTTCACGACCATAAGGGCATGTAGATGTTTTCTGTCCCATCAGTGTTGTAGGAGCCATCTGACCACCGGTCATACCGTAAATAGCGTTATTGATGAAGATGATGGTTATATTTTCACCACGGTTGAGTGCGTGAATTGTCTCAGCAGTACCGATACAAGCCAAGTCGCCATCACCCTGATAGGTGAACACGAGACGGTCTGGCCAGAGACGCTTGATTGCAGTTGCCACTGCTGGCGCACGACCATGGGCAGCTTCCTGCCAGTCTATATCAAGATAGCGATATGCAAACACGGCACAGCCTACAGGACAAATGCCCACAGTTTTCTCTTCCATACCCATCTCCTCGATAACCTCGGCGACGAGCTTGTGAACCACACCGTGACTACATCCCGGACAATAGTGCATCGGGACATCATTCATCAGTGTCGGTTTCTTATATACCAGATTTTCCGGCTGTATTATTTCCTTCTTGTCCATGATTCGATTTACTTAATAAAGTGTTTTTTCAGAGCTTCTACGATCTCCTCTGGTTCTGGAACGATACCACCCAGACGACCAAAATATTCCACCGGTTGAGCACCGTTGATCGAGAGCTTAACATCCTCAACCATCTGTCCTGCATTGATTTCTGCCACAAGCACGCCTTTCTTTCCCTTTGCCATTTCAGCAATAGCCTTGCTTGGGAAAGGCCATAGAGTGATAGGACGGAACAGACCAACCTTAATTCCTTCTTCGCGAGCAATCTCAATAGATTTCTGTGCGATACGGGCAGCACTACCGAAACTGACTATGATATAGTCGGCATCGTCGCAGTCAAGAGTTTCATAACGAACCTCTTTCTCTCTTATCTCAGCATACTTCTCCTGAAAATGAATATTACGAGCCTCCATCACTGAAGATGTCAATTCAAGAGATGTCATGATATTCGGCTGGCGGTCTTTGGTGCGACCAATGGTAGCCCACGGACACTCCTTACGAATCTCCTCTTCGGTACGGCGGGGACGGAACGGAGGAAGAACCACCTTTTCCATCATCTGACCGATGACACCATCACTGAGAATCATTGCCGGGTTACGATACTTGAACGCAAGTTCAAAAGCGAGATCAACGAAATCTGCCATCTCCTGAACAGACGCAGGAGCTAGAACGATAACATTATAGTCGCCATTACCGCCACCACGTGTTGCCTGAAAATAGTCGCTTTGACTAGGTTGGATTGTACCCAAACCAGGACCACCACGTTGAACATTGACGATTAAGCCAGGCATTTCACAACCTGCCATATAAGTTATACCCTCCTGCATCAAAGCCACACCGGGACTTGATGAAGAGGTAAATGCACGTTTTCCGGCACCGGCGGCACCGTAAACCATATTGATTGAAGCCACCTCGCTCTCAGCCTGCAAGACCACCATACCGGTAGTTTCCCAAGGTTTCTCAAGAGAGAGAGTCTCAATGATTTCACTCTGCGGAGTGATTGGGTATCCGAAGAAACCATCAACACCGACACGAATAGCTGCACGGGCAATAGCCTCGTTGCCTTTCATCAACATTACTTCCTGTTCTGCCATTGTGTTTATTCCTCCATTTTTTTACGATACACCGTAATACATCCATCGGGACATACTACAGCGCATGATGCACAACCTGTACAGTCGTCGGTCTTTACCGGTGTTACGTAAGGATAACCGTGTAGGTTCACCTTCTTAGCAGCCAGCTCGATGACTTGCTGAGGACAAGCGTTTACACACAGCACGCAACCTTTGCAGCGGTCTGTATCGACGATTATCGCACCTTTCATTTTGCTCATACTCTATAATTTGTTGTTCCCTGTATCTATCAGGGGTTATACATATCCTTATTATAATAATTCAGAATATCCTCCAGCATCTGTTTTGCCTCAACAGCCGGACTGTCAGGGTCTAATTCAATAGCCTCCATATAATGGTTGATAGCCTCCTGCCAGTTACCTTGTTGGCGGTATTCATTTCCAAGCTGATAATATTCTTCTGCTGTCATATTACTTATAATATTCTTTCTTTCCTGCTGCCAATGTATTCTTCATCAACGAACAAATGGTCATAGGACCAACACCACCTGGTACTGGGGTGATAAAAGAACACATAGGTGCTACCTCATCGAACTTAACATCTCCATTAAGACGGAAACCGCTCTTGCGGGTTGCATCCGGCACACGTGTTGTACCAACATCGATGATAACAGCCCCATCTTTCACCATATCGGCAGTTACAAAGTCCGGACGACCGATAGCTGCGATGATGATATCTGCCTCACGACACTCCTTCTTCAAATCCTTAGAGTGACTATGACACACAGTAACAGTGGCATCACCGTACTGTTTCTGCATCATCAATTGAGCCATAGGCTTGCCAACAATGTTGCTGCGACCAAGAACGACACATTTCTTTCCGGCTGTTTCAATATTATAACGCTTTAACAACTGCATGATTCCATTAGGAGTAGCCGAGATAAAACAAGGAAGTCCAATGGCCATACGTCCCACATTGATAGGATGGAAACCATCTACATCCTTACGATAGTCGATAGTCTCGATTACCTTCTGTTCATCAATATGCTTTGGCAAAGGTAGTTGGACAATAAATCCATCAACATCATCATCCTCATTCAACTCACGAACTTTCGATAGGAGTTCATCCTCGGTGATATCCTCTTCGAATCTGATGAGAGAAGATTTGAATCCGCATACCTCACATGCGATAACCTTATTCTTAACATAAGTCTCGCTACCTCCATCGTGACCTACTAAAATAGCTGCCAGATGAGGACGTTTGCCCCCTTTAGCTACTATCTCAGCCACTTCGGCTGCAATCTCTTCTTTAATTTTGGCTGCTGTTGCCTTTCCGTCAATCAGTTGCATAATTTTATCTTTATATTAGGCTTAGGCCATGTGCAGGCCTTATCGGCCTAACAAGGCAAATAAGCGATTATTTTTATTCTTTCGGCATCTCCGGCATTTGGGGCATGCCGCCACCTTTCATCATTTCTTTAGCACCTTTCATGGCTCCCATCATTCGTCCCATTTTAGGTCCGGTAACCATCTTCATCATCTTACGAGTTTGGTCGAACTGTTTAATCAGTCGGTTCACCTCCTGTATGTTAGTTCCAGAGCCTTTAGCCAGGCGCGTACGTCTGCTGCTATTAAGGATTTCGGGATGAACACGCTCTTTGGGAGTCATACTATTAATGATTGCTTCAATACCTTTGAAAGCATTATCGTCGATGTCCACATCTTTGATTGCCTTACCTACCCCAGGGATCATTGCAGCTAAATCTTTGACGTTACCCATCTTTTTGATCTGCTGAATCTGAGACATGAAGTCGTTAAAGTCGAATTGGTTCTTCTGTATCTTCTTCTGTAGTCGTTTTGCTTCCTCTTCGTCATACTGTTCCTGAGCTTTCTCAACAAGAGAAACAATATCACCCATACCAAGAATACGATCGGCCATACGTTCAGGATGGAACACGTCAAGTGCCTCCATCTTCTCACCTGTACCGACAAACTTAATAGGCTTATCCACTACAGTACGGATACTCAACGCCGCACCACCACGTGTATCACCATCAAGTTTTGTAAGGACGACACCATCGAAGTTGAGGCGGTCATTAAATTCCTTAGCTGTATTCACAGCATCCTGACCAGTCATGGAGTCGACTACAAACAGAGTCTCGTCTGGATTTATTTGTTCTTTCAGATTTGAGATTTCGTTCATCATCTGCTCATCTACAGCCAAACGACCTGCAGTATCGATGATGACGAGGTCATTACCTTTTGCTTTTGCCTCTTTGATAGCATTCTGAGCAATCTCAACAACATTCTTATTTTCCGGTTCTGAATAAACTGGTACTCCAACCTGTTCACCCACCACCTTCAACTGCTCGATAGCGGCAGGACGATAGACGTCACACGCCACAAGCATCGGTTTCTTATTTTTCTTTGTCTTTTGAAGTAATGCCAATTTTCCACTAAAAGTGGTTTTACCGGAACCCTGCAAACCCGACATAAGTATAATAGCAGGTTTGCCTTTAAGGTCAAGTTCCACAGCAGTACCACCCATAAGGGTAGTCAACTCATCATGAACAATCTTCACCATCAACTGGCTAGGCTTAACGGCTGTAAGCACGTTTTGTCCCAGAGCTTTCTGCTTGACTGTATCCGTGAAAGTCTTTGCTACTTTATAGTTGACATCGGCATCGAGTAGTGCTTTACGCACATCCTTCAACGTCTCAGCAACATTGATTTCAGTGATCTTTCCTTCGCCCTTCAGTATTTTGAACGAGCGCTCTAATCTATCGCTAAGGTTCTCAAACATATCTGATTTATATATATATTACTAATTTCATTTAACAACACAAAACACTTTATTTTGCCATTGGCTTGCAAAGTTACTGCAAATGAGTGAAATCGCAAAATAAAATCCTTTTTATTTTCATGTGTCCAGATGGTATAATAACTAACTTTATCAGACATTACAAAATGAAAGCAAACTATTATTGATGCTTTCATTTTGCAATGTACATATCTATCGAATGTTCTTTCTTATTTTAGTAAGGAATGTCTTCATACCGGCAGCATCCTTATTATCAATAATCTCAGAAAGCACTTTTAGTTCTTTGCGGATATTCTCTACCTGTTCATGGGTATTTGGGTTAAAGAGTATTTCCTGTAGCAGATAATCATCCTCACTGAGCACACCGTGAGCTATCTTGATATGTCTTTTGAAGGTGGTACCCGGAGCATCCTGATGCTTCATCACTGCTGCAAACACGAATGTACTCACAAACGGAATACTTAATGAGTATGCCACAGTCTCGTCATGTTCTTTGAAAGAATATTCATAGATGTTCAAACCGAGTTTACTATATAAATCTTTGAAGAAAATACGTCCCATATAATCACCTTCAGTGATGATGATAGCATTTTCCTCACTTAATTGTTGCAAGTTGGCGAAGGTAGGACCGAACATAGGGTGTGTCGATACATAACGGAAGCCGCTTTTCTCGTAATAATCCTGCAATCCTGTCTTTACTGACGCAATATCACTGATGATACAATCCTTACTCAGATGCGGCAAAATCTCATCGAAGGCTGGAATCGTATATTTCACGGTGACAGCATTTATAACCAGTTCCGGTTTAAAAGTCTCCACTTCCTCCATCGTGGTAAAACGTTGTGTGTTATAAGTAAAACGCATACGTTTCGGATCTCTCTCATATACGGCAGTCTCATGTTCGAAACTGAGCAGGTCAAGGAAAAAACTTCCCATCTTACCTGCGCCCAAAATTAATATTTTCATCTTCGTTTACTTGTTCAATATTTCCATCTGCTGGCGTACACTCTCTTGATGCACAGCCTCAAATACAAGTTTGATAAAGTCTTCGTTCATTCCGCAAAGACTACCCTGTGCACCTCTTTTCTGAATAATCTCACTATAGCGTGCTGTCTGTAGAATCGTCAAATTATGTTCTTTCTTATATTGACCGATTTCACGACATACCCGCATTCTTTTAGCAAGTAACTCTATCAGATTATTATCACATTCATCAATCTGCTTACGTAACTCTACAATACCCTCAGTAGTGACAGCCGACTCACGTATCACGAGCAAGTTGAGAATATAGTCGAGCACGTCAGGGGTGATCTGCTGACTAGCATCACTCCATGCAGCATCAGGATTACAGTGAGTTTCAATAATCAAACCATCGAACCCTAAATCCATAGCCTGTTGACATAAAGGAGCCACGAGTTCACGACGGCCACCGATATGGCTAGGATCGCAGAGGATGGGTAAAGAAGGAATGCGTCTGCGCAATTCAATAGGAATCTGCCACATCGGCATATTACGATATATTTTCTTATCATAGCTTGAAAAGCCTCGATGTATGGCAGCTAAGCGTTTGATACCGGCTTGATTCAGACGTTCCATTCCGCCAACCCAGAGTTCCAAGTCAGGATTTACTGGGTTTTTAACCAGCACGGGCACATCCACACCCTGCAAAGAATCCGCCAAAGCTTGCATAGCGAAAGGATTGGCTGAAGTACGGGCACCTATCCATAGTATGTCCATGCCATATTTCAAGGCCAGTTCCACATGTTCAGGTGTCGCAACTTCTGTAGTAATAAGCATACCCAGCTCATCCTTCACACGTTTCATCCATGGCAGAGCCATCTCACCGTTACCTTCAAATCCTCCTGGTTTAGTACGAGGTTTCCATATTCCAGCGCGGAATATTTTATAACCCTTGTCACTCAATAGTTTGGCAGTTGACATCACCTGTTCCTCAGTCTCTGCCGAACATGGTCCGGCAATTACTAATGGACGTTTATCTTCTATTCCCGGAAGATTTAGCGGTTTCAATTCTAATTCCATTTTATTTTGATTTTACTTTTTCTTTACTTGAATACCTTTTTAATTCTCTCCAGAGCTTCTTTAATTTGATTATCTTTTGCGCATAGGCTGATTCGGATATATCGTTTACCATTGCTTCCAAAGATAAATCCTGGAGTAATAAACACCCGAGCCTCATGCAGCACCTTCTCTGTCAGCTCCTCTACGTCTGCATATTTCTCAGGAATTCTCCCCCAGAGAAACATACCCACCTGA
>OBMA010001728.1_pt1 | contig 13207 bp, 11 predicted proteins | sample 1539141 | NCBI WGS metagenome assembly OBMA01 (sample SAMEA3991484, study PRJEB22521) | metagenome | biome: anthropogenic terrestrial biome; feature: sewage plant; material: raw primary sludge | place: Sweden | collected 2012-09-26 | reverse complement strand
GTATCAAGATTTTTTTTTTTTTTTTTTCTTCTTTTCTTTTTCTTGCACTACCCTCTTCTCCTTGTTCTTCCTTGCGTTTTTACCCCTCTTCCCTTTATTTTGCAGCAAAAAGAAAGATGGAAAGGCAAAAGTGAAGGCATGATGATGACAAACTTGAAAAGAAAGAGAACAGCGAAAAGAGATGAATAATCCATGGCAATGACTGCACGCTCATGGGTATCAATTGGCTAGGTCTAATATTGTTATTGTTTGGAGTATGGCGTAGAGAAGTGGTTCCTTAACCTTAATTAATGCCCGTGCCATGATGATTGCATCACTGAGACGTAATGTGGAAACACCACTTCTCGGTCCGCGGACATCAACCGAAGGAAAAATGACAAGCTATTTCCGTGTATATCCGCGCCAATCCCTTCGGGGCCGAAGTTCGGAGGCTTTATCTCCGCTTAGCCAAGGCCGTCAAAGGCGATAAGGTGCGTTGCACCCCAATTAGCCATGGAGAAGGAAAAAAAAAGCATGTATGATCATGATGATGCAAAAATTGAGAGGAAAAATGACTCAGGCTATTTATATAAGTAAATGAAAGGGTTTCGTTGTAGCCTTTTCTGCTCTCTTCCTTCGCTCTTCCGCATATATATTTGTGTTCAGAGATTATTCTTAAAACCATAAGAACATCCCTTCATATAACAATTGAATAAGGAAAACACAACACATAACACATATTTAACCTGATGCTTCCTGTTATAACGAGATTTGCAAGGCCTGCTCTGATGGCCATCAGACCTGTGAATGCCATGGGGGTTTTGAGAGCTTCCAGCATAACGAAGAGGCTTTATCATCCCAAGGTCATAGAGCATTATACACATCCAAGAAACGTCGGCTCATTAGATAAAAAATTGCCCAACGTCGGCACTGGTCTAGTGGGTGCGCCAGCGTGCGGTGATGTGATGAGGTTGCAGATCAAAGTCAACGACTCTACTGGCGTTATTGAAGATGTCAAATTCAAAACTTTTGGATGTGGCTCCGCCATTGCCTCCTCTTCATATATGACTGAATTGGTACAGGGGATGACCTTGGACGATGCGGCAAAAATTAAGAACACTGAAATTGCTAAGGAGTTGAGCTTGCCCCCAGTCAAGTTGCATTGCTCTATGTTAGCGGAAGATGCGATCAAGGCAGCTATTAAGGACTACAAATCTAAGAGAAACACTCCAACCATGTTATCGTAATGAATAAGAAGATAACCGGGACAAGAACAAGATCAAACCCTCACTAATCAACAAGTTGGACTTAATTTGTGCAAGCATGGATGTTTCTCATTAATATTGTCATATTTCTTTCCCTTAATCTAGCATTTCCTTTCTCTCCCTCTTCTCATGCATATCTTCCTAGATATATTTCTCCAGGGTGAAAGCGGGACGGACGTGCTTGTTTTACCTCACCTGGTACTACTAGTATTTTCATTACTCTTTTTTCATCCTCCCACTTCCCCCTTATATATTTGTTTTCCCATGTGTGGTATATGGCATCATTATTATATAAATATTCTTTAGTTGTAAAAGGCTGTTTTAATTAACACTATTTATCGCTAGACAAAACTAGACTTTCATTATTTCCTTCATTTCAACGCTTGTTTAAACATGTGCTAGTTAAGCGAGTTTTTTACTTTTACTTTTCCAATAATTATATATATATATACATATACATGTATGGGCGGGCTACAACAAAATGAAATAAAAAGCGTCAGGATCATTGTTTTTTACCATACTTGACTTCTCTGAAAAAATCCATGACGTTCGTGAAAACTACCAACAATAACCCACCACCGGGGGCAAGTCTCATGACCTTTGGCGCAAATCCCTTATACAATGCTTTAAACCCTTCCTCACGGTAAACTAACAGCACTGAAGGCAGGGACCAGTTGTACTTCCTCAGCGGCCCGGAACTTCTTTGGATCCTAGATTTTACCACGTCAAATGGTGTATTCAACAAGCACCCGACAGTGCCACCAATAGCACCTGCGATCAAATCATTTCTGGTCTTTTCCGTGCTTGTTTTAGCCGCCGGCAAAAGCTTCCGAATTTGGAATATTATACCGAAATAACCGGCATTCCAAAGAACGTGTCTCCAGATAGTGGCTTCCAACCCATTGAAAAGTGACAAAACACCACCTTTCACAACACTATTCTTTACAACTTCAATGGGTGTCTTGAACTGTGAATTCACATCCTGTAATCTAATCTTCACTAGTTCAAAAGGCGCGACGACAAAGGCTTCCACGGCGCCAGCGGACGCACCACTGTATATGGCGATTTTTTGAGTCATCTCCCCATTGGGCGTGGGGAAAATCTTTTTATAAAACGTTTGGAATGTATCGTTTCCGGAGAACTTAATTGCTCTTTTCGGAGCCTCCATTAATATAGGCGATGTGATACCCTTGTAAAGATGCGAAAATCCTTCCTTCTTCACAATTTTTGTAAGACAATCCATCACGCCCGTGTAGTGATCTACTGCTGCTTTCGCTGCAACAACAGCGGGATGACCTTTGGTTGTCACTTGTAATTGCATTCTTGTCTTCACCACGTCCAATGGATACATCACCAATAGCTCCGAGACGCCGGCAATGGCACCGGCTGTGAACTGGTATATGAACGGCAAAGGTCTATTATCTATAGATGTCATCTTACAGTTCTTTTTCTTTCACCCTCGTTACAGTTCTATCTTGAGAATAAATGAGATAAAGGTTCCCAAAAGTCACTGATATATATCAACGGCGGTCACCCTCACAGAAATACCCGAGAATCTGCCCTTCGCCAAATCAGATTCAGCCAGTTCGCAGTTTTTTTCCCTATCTCTTGTCGCCGCATTATGAAAAGATCCTGGGGTAATAATGGGAATGATTTGAAAAAAACTAATGCTGGTAGAAAAAGGTCTTCGTATTGCTCGTAGTAATACGGCTATTTCAAGTAACTGCTCGGGCCAGCGGCTTGAGGAAAAAGTAAACCCGTTACTTTGCTTTTTAATGACGCTGGAAATACCAATTACCTACTATGTATTACTTATGCTTATGACAAAGGGATGAAATTCCCGACGATGCAAATTGGGATGTTGTACCTATCCCTTCTGATAGTGAAACTAAAACAGCATGGCCGTTTGCGGATTCCATCTTTGGTTCGAAGACTACAACTTGTTAAAACAGCCTTCTGACCCTTATCAAACGCTATGGACCCGTATTTTTCCCAGAAATTCACAGCGCTTTCTTCTGTCATCAACTCGTAGATCGCAAGCTTTCCATCGCGTAAATCATCGACTGTGCAGTCAACCAGTGAAGCAAACTCTTTATTGGCTCTGTAAATCTCACCGGTACGCCTACACAAGCACGCTGGCATGCTCATAGAGGTGAAAACACGATCATAAGATAATAACATCCTCTCGAAGCTCTCCTCCACTAAAACTAAGTCAACATCCTTCAATGAACGCGCAATGGTTCTAAACGCCGGTCTAATGGTGGATAGTGGTTTCAGAATCCTTTGCTTGGAAGACTGATTCATATATTTGTCCATGTAGTCTTGTAGTCTCGCATACCCCTTGGCATAATTATACGGCTTCAATAATCCTGCTTCAAGCTTCGCATTTATGACCAACTTCAGCCGGTCTTCTGGTGTCATCTCTGTTGACGGATCCGCCGCTGTTAAAAAGAATTGTTCCTTCGGTGTCGGTGCACTGTTTTCGTTTGCATTCGCTAGAATTCGAGACTCTTCCTTTTCTTGATCTTGTTTATCCCCTTTCGAGATACTATTGGAAGAACCTGACATAATAGTAGGCGACCTATTTTCTTGTCTTGCCACTCCTATTTCATCCCTACGATTGTCGTTTTGGTACTCTAATGGCGATTGTGTGGTTTGTGAGCCATTTTCCAAATAAACATTGCTCGCACTGCTGGAACTTAGTGATGTTTGAGTCAATAGAGGATTTTCTAGCATAGAAAGAAATTCATTCAAAGAACTGAATTCCGAACCAACATTCTCGGACACAAATACAGGTTGTTGCGGAAGCAGCAAGCTGGTTGTATCATTTACAAGAGAGGAGTCTAGTTTCGGTGACAGTTCCTCTCCATATGTGGATCCACTTTTATTGACTGGTTCATTCTGATAGTCAGACGGAATTCCAGTGTGTGCTTTATTTGCATATTTGCCCTGTATATTATTATCATTCGGAGAACTTTCGTGCTGTGATGGCATCTCATTTGGAACCGCAATATCATCTTCCCTGCATAAATGGGCAATATCCCTCTTGACGCACCTAGAACATGGACGTTGCTTATCACATACAACATGTGACCGTTTACAAAATAAACATGTTTTGAAAGCCTTACTGGCTCGTTTTACACCACTGTTTGCTGACATTATTTCGTCAGTTTATATAAATATGTGTATTCTGTGTTGATTAAAATTAAAAAAACTTTATCTCACTGGCAAAGAACTCCCGCAAATTTTCTCATAAGAATTACTTTCTTCTTCCATCCCAGAGACCTCATCCTTTTTTCTAATATTCAACTATTTTTCATTTTCCTTCGTACTCTTTGTTTTGCTTTTTCTTGTTTTCTGCCATTCCAAAACACTATTCTCCCCATCTAAGGAGCGGATCTGTAGGAAAAACAGCGTAACCATTGGAAAACCCTTTCCCTAACCAATGCCCTTTGACGGATGAAACATGATATATCTTTTAAGGACATAGATACTAACCAATACAAATCAAAGAACAGTGAAGAGTCTAAAGGGGCAGCGAACGCTTAAGTATCTTCTTTAAAGTAATAATATTCCTGTCGCAGGTGAAATAGCACTTCAGCGCACAAACAAATAATATTGCAGCCAAAATTCCCTAATATTGTCATGATAAGAATATGTCCCATTGTTAGATCTAAGGTTCCACTGTTAGGAACTTTTCTTAGATCCGACTCATGGTTGGCACCTCATGCGCTAGCTCTAAGGCGGGCCATATGCAAAAACGTTGCATTGAGAAGTTATTCAGTGAACAGCGAACAACCAAAACATACATTTGATATTTCAAAACTTACTAGAAATGAAATCCAGCAATTGCGAGAGTTGAAAAGAGCAAGGGAGAGAAAGTTTAAAGATCGCACGGTTGCATTTTATTTCAGCAGCGTCGCGGTACTTTTCTTGGGTTTGGCATATGCAGCGGTACCACTCTATAGAGCCATTTGTGCTCGTACTGGTTTTGGTGGGATTCCCATAACAGATAGAAGAAAATTTACCGACGATAAACTCATTCCTGTAGATACTGAGAAGAGAATTCGTATCTCATTCACCAGTGAAGTATCACAAATTTTACCGTGGAAATTCGTTCCTCAACAACGTGAGGTTTACGTTCTGCCTGGTGAAACAGCCCTCGCTTTTTATAAAGCCAAGAATTACAGCGATAAAGATATTATTGGTATGGCTACTTATAGCATAGCGCCTGGTGAAGCAGCTCAATACTTTAATAAAATCCAATGTTTTTGCTTTGAAGAACAAAAGCTAGCTGCCGGTGAAGAAATAGATATGCCTGTCTTCTTTTTTATCGATCCAGATTTTGCTAGCGATCCAGCGATGCGAAATATCGATGATATTATTTTACATTACACATTCTTCAGAGCTCATTATGGTGATGGTACAGCTGTAAGTGACTCTAAAAAGGAGCCTGAGATGAATGCAGATGAAAAAGCAGCGTCATTGGCTAATGCTGCTATTTTATCCCCAGAAGTTATAGACACAAGGAAAGACAACTCAAATTAATTGTAAATACAAAGTCATTCAATGTACATAAATACTGTTATGCTTTTGAATTAAGTAAAACACCATGACTTCATATTGAGATGTTTTAAGCATATAATCACGGCACCGAACTTCTTGTAGTCATCAAATCTTTGTTTTCTAGCCGTCATAGAAATGAAGAAATGAAGATTCTTGTTCATGTGATACAGCTTTTCTAGACAGCTAACTTGTACATCCAGACATCCTAAAACACCCATAAAGCAAAAAAAATTATTGAAATATTCTCTTTTTTTTCTTTTTTTTTTTTTCTGGTGGCTTTCAATGCGGAATCGCTCACATCCGAAAATTTCAGAGGCTTCACTTAGCGTCGCAGATCCCAGTAGTCGCCAGATGCTTTGAAAAAAAAAAAAAATAAATAGAAAAGTTTGTAGACATATCCGATGTAGTATATTTCAGAGGCCAACCTTTACTTTTGTTTTCTCCTACACTTCAAAATAAAAGACACCGTCACAAATCTCAGCAACAATGGCTTTCCAAAAAGACGCTAAGTCCTCTGCTTACTCCTCTCGTTTCCAAACTCCTTTCAGAAGAAGAAGAGAAGGTAAGACTGATTACTACCAAAGAAAGAGATTGGTCACCCAACACAAGGCCAAGTACAACACTCCAAAGTACAGATTGGTTGTTAGATTCACTAACAAGGATATCATCTGTCAAATCATCTCTTCTACCATCACTGGTGATGTCGTCTTAGCTGCTGCTTACTCCCACGAATTGCCAAGATACGGTATTACCCACGGTTTGACCAACTGGGCTGCTGCTTACGCTACTGGTTTGTTGATCGCCAGAAGAACCTTGCAAAAGTTGGGTTTGGACGAAACTTACAAGGGTGTTGAAGAAGTTGAAGGTGAATACGAATTGACCGAAGCTGTTGAAGATGGTCCACGTCCATTCAAGGTCTTCTTGGATATTGGTTTGCAAAGAACCACCACTGGTGCCAGAGTTTTCGGTGCTCTAAAGGGTGCTTCTGACGGTGGTTTGTACGTTCCTCACTCCGAAAACAGATTCCCAGGTTGGGACTTCGAAACCGAAGAAATTGACCCAGAATTATTGAGATCTTACATCTTTGGTGGCCACGTTTCCCAATACATGGAAGAATTAGCTGACGATGATGAAGAAAGATTCTCTGAATTATTCAAGGGTTACCTAGCTGACGACATTGATGCTGACTCTTTGGAAGACATCTACACTTCTGCTCACGAAGCTATCAGAGCTGACCCAGCTTTCAAGCCAACTGAAAAGAAATTCACCAAGGAACAATACGCTGCTGAATCCAAGAAGTACAGACAAACCAAATTGTCCAAGGAAGAAAGAGCTGCTCGTGTTGCTGCCAAGATCGCTGCTTTGGCTGGTCAACAATAAATTATGGATATATAACGTCATTTTGAGATATTTTAAATAAAGCTATCTTCACATAACCTTTGTATTCATTTTTAGTTAACTCATTTACATCATCCACTTACTACATTTGTATTTTTTTTACGATTTGCGTACCGCCTCATTACTACCCTTTTTTTGCACTGCAGTAATAGTACACTCAAATCATGATGAAAAGAGAAAAGAAAAAAATGCCACAAAAAGTAGTTGATTTTATAAAAGTTATCATCCAATTTTAGGTAATTTTATTCTCTTTATGTAACGAACATATGAAGATTTCTTCTCTAGAATGGCATTCTAACTAAGTCCGTGCCATAAAATCATCACTAACAAATATAAGATCACGCTATACTATCAATGAAGAAACAAATATTAATAGTTGCTGCACAAAGTATTTTATGTTCTACTGTTTTTGGCGAGCGAAGTAATGTAGGCCTTTCCACTGAAGAGCTAGGAGGTGACTCAATTTTATACTTCAATGAAGACCCTATAGTGATTGAAATCGATAAGAAAGCTATTGACAAGAAGACTCTGGAACAGTTGGCAAGCACAAGAGATGTTGTTCTTACTGATTTACCGGACACTCTTGAGTTTATAGACTTCAATGAGTACGCGAAAATGAAGTCAAAATCAGATATGCTACTAGAGTATATCAACGAATACGAATTTGATGATTTTGAAAGAAGTTCTGAAGGCGGTCTTGATGAAGAAGAAGAAGAGGATTTAATTTATGACTTCAATGCCCAAGCTGAAGATTTGGGTAAGCTTGGTTCAAATATATATGAAGTAGTCGAAGAAAAGAATATTGTTAATACTTACGATGGAAACCTTATCAATGCAAGTACAACTGAATCAACGACTACTATTCGGCCTTTCGTGACTTCTCACTCCTACGTTGCTTCTTCTACACCTTATTCGAATATTTCATCATTGAATGAGGACTACGATAATGCGGGCAACTTTTTGACTCCTACAACAGTGGCTCTTGCGGTACTTTTAACCATTTTATTATTTATACAGGCGTATTAATAGATCATTATTTTATTTAAATAAGAAATATTGTTGGCTAGCTTTCCTGTTTTATTTACTGTCACTTTTTAAAATCACTCAAGACGAGAAAGCTCTTTAGCAAAGTACTGACAAAAAACTTGAAGTTTGAACTTGTTACAGTATTACACGTCAAGGCTGTAGTGCGGTGAAAAAAAAAGAATATACCGTAATTTTTCTCCTTCGTGACCTCGGAGCTGACTGATATTAGATAACTAATCATGGTAGCTGTATGTTCGTTAATCTCTTTTAGCCACCCACCCATATGCTTTTTATTTTGTTAGCTAAAATAATACTAACTTACGACTCTATTCTCATCATTAAATAACCAACAGACAGTAAAAAGAACCATCCGTATAAAAACCCAACAACACATTCTGCCAGAAGTGCCACCAGTAGAGAATTTTCCTGTTCGTCAATGGAGTATAGAAATTGTATTATTGGATGATGAAGGAAAAGAAATTCCCGCTACAATTTTTGACAAAGTTATTTACCACTTGCACCCAACTTTCGCCAATCCTAACAGGACATTTACTGACCCACCATTTAGAATTGAGGAACAAGGTTGGGGTGGATTTCCTTTAGATATAAGCGTTTTCTTGTTGGAAAAAGCAGGTGAGCGGAAAATACCACACGATTTGAACTTTCTACAAGAGAGTTATGAAGTGGAGCACGTTATCCAGATTCCTCTCAATAAACCACTTTTAACAGAAGAACTTGCGAAAAGTGGATCTACTGAAGAAACGACGGCCAATACAGGCACCATTGGGAAAAGAAGGACTACCACGAACACAACTGCAGAACCAAAGGCGAAGAGAGCTAAGACGGGCAGTGCATCTACCGTGAAAGGGAGCGTGGACCTAGAAAAATTAGCGTTCGGATTGACTAAACTAAATGAAGATGACCTGGTTGGTGTTGTTCAAATGGTTACTGACAATAAAACACCAGAAATGAACGTGACGAATAATGTTGAAGAGGGTGAATTTATAATTGACTTGTATAGTTTACCTGAGGGATTATTGAAAAGTCTATGGGACTACGTTAAGAAAAATACCGAGTAATAAAAGGTAAAAGGGCGTTAAATGCGCGCTTTTATGTTTGTATAAATAAAACACGTTGATATTTTGTCTTATATAAACTTTATTCCAATAACCGCGACACCTTACCAAACACATATTATTACAACACATTTTTATCTTGGATTTTAAGTAATTATACAACAGTTTTCATTTTAGAAAATGAGAACATCAAATATATACATTCCAATGTAATAGAAAATGGAAAAGAAAAAGAATAAAAAGAAAAACACGAGGGGACCAGGTTGCTAGAAGATAGGGTGACCACGTCAAAAGAATATACCTAGGGAACCAAACAATGCGAAGTTAACAACCCATCAAAGTATTTTTAATAGTGAGTGGTTCAATAGAAAATTAGAAGTCTGTTCATTTAAGCGCGCTACATCCCATCTTCTAAATGAGGATCAAAACCTGTATTGTCCGATGTACTATTGCCAAAAAGTCCGTTAGATGGCATATTATCACTATTTTGCCCATGTGAATCCTCTTGATGAGTTTGAGTGTCTTCAGTAGCAGATGCAGCTGATGAAGGATGCTGAGATAAGTTTTGTTCCATAATAGTTGACGAATTTGGAGATTGAGAGAATTTTTTCTTTGCCTTGTAGATTTTCTCCAAGTTACCGGTCACTTTTATCAAATAGTCAGGCAATGGTTTGCCACTCTTCAAGTATTGTAATTTCCAATTACGGGCTTTATCTTTCAGTTGTACCTGCGTCCTGTTCTTCAAATTTTCCGTGATTTTACCACCGGGACCATATAAATCTAGAATCTTAGACCACGATGGGCCAACCTCTTTCAGGCCTTCCACTAATGCTTCTTCTTCCTCTTTGGACCAAGTTCTTTTCGCCTTTGGTTTTCTTAATCCGATACTACCATTATTGTTGCTGTTACTGCTGTTGTTATGAGAGGAATGAGGACCAGAGCTGCTGTTGCTCATCGAGGCCGCAACAGCGGCATCCACAATGGATTGTGTGATAGCGGGGTTTTTGGAAGACACATCTGTGGTAGGTGTATGTGTGCTGTAATGATTCGGACGAGCAGTTGACAAAAAAGCAGACGCACTGCTTGGCTGATTTTGGTCGTCCATGAAATCTACGGTCCTGGTCCCTGTAGAAAAGAGTACTTGAGGATCAAACTCGTTGACATCAAAGTCATATAATGGTGATTTTCCGCGACCCTTTCTGCCCCATATGATGAGACCCATATTTTTATTACAATAATCCAGCAACTCTCTGATAAATTGAGCCCATTCGTAGCTCTGGGTCAGAGAGTTAAAATCTTGGACGATCTTTAAATTTTCTCTCCGACGATCGCACCTTTCGACGAAGTCCTTCTCCGATGGAGTCAAAAGTGTAATGTCTCCAGAATCGCCGGTTCTTCTCTGCACGAGAATATCAGCCAGATTGGATGGGAAGATTAAGTCTAGTAGCTCTTGTTTCTTTTCTAAAGAAATTTCGTTCGTCTCGTCCTGAAACTCTTTCAAGCCGGCAATGTAAGCCTGTGTTTTCAGATCAAGATATAGGATAGCCTGTGATTTCAAAAACTTTCCGCTTTGTTCCAGGGAGTTGTTACCGACGGTGTTTGTATTTGGACAGAAAATATCGAGAAATATCGACTGTAGCAGCTCAAACCCGTAATTAAGGCAGTTCAGCGACGTCAATAGAAATGTTAGCAGATTCGCCTTTCTTATGGCAGTAATAATAAACGCTTCGTGGCCTCTCAATATAAGGGGGGGAGGGGAGTTGGGAAACCATAAACCAGGCGCCACGTCGTGAACAGACAGTAACGGAGATCTGGTGTGGTAAATCATTCTGATCTGCTTAAAGAGCTTGACTAACGTTTGAAAAATTTCTGTTTCGCCTGAGCTTAGGAAAGCCGTCTGGTCCGTCAAAACCGCTATAATATTGGGAGAGTTGGCATTAAGGATAAGAAACCTCAGTAGTTGAGTGGAGATATTGTCCAGCAGACATAATGAGCATATGGTCAACCTAGTTCTTGCAGGCAGGCTTTGGATGATGTCATTGAAGCGGTTTAAGCTTTCGTTATTATTGGGCACTTGCGAATCCATGACAAATGGGGAAAGAAGTGAGTAAAGAAAAACTAATGTAAAATGATTTCTGTCGCAGATGGGACAGCCACAATCTTAAATGTTGGCAAGGATATAGGAGCAAAACGCCAATATTGAGATGATTGTTTATTATAATGTTTACAAGGAAGGGCAAAGCATTGAGGAAAATTAGTCGGAATGAGGTCTCGCCGGGCTTCTACGGAAAGGGGCGAAAATTAATAGGGCACGGTGCAGAATATTAGGGCTTCAAATGTTCAGATTTTAAAGCCTTTTCTTCAAATACAATAATTAATTTTACACACTGTACCTTGCATATATAAGAGAAGAGAAATTTATAAACAGTATAGTTAGTTAGTTAAGAATGGAATTTGAATAAAATCATAAAGGAGATATTTACCGAATAAGTAACAAATAGAGAAGGGAGAGATTAAAAAATGAAAATTTACAGTACCGCCAACAAACACTTGAATAAGATTGAAAATTAGAGAGAAAAAAATTTAGAAATAATACAAAATACTAATAGTGATGGGACACAAAAATGAAGAAAGAAAATAGGTTTAATATTATTGCTATCACCATTGACATTCTCGTTTGGATATTCACTTTTTACGTGGAGAGTTTGACCTTCTTCTTGTTTAGTTTAATAATGCCGGAGGGGCCCTTTGGTTGCACTAACTCGCCGTTTTCAACACATTTCTTGATAGCGCTATTGAACAGATAGTCAAAATTTGAGCTTGTTTTCAACTTGGAGGAGAAAGTGTCCTTGACATACTTCTTTAAAACGATACGGCTGGAGCCCTTACCGTCATTAAGTTGAGGCATGCTTTTAAGGATCATTTCCTTGTAGGTCAATGAAGAAGGCGAAGATGCCTTCTTGGCGGTAACAGTAGGCGATTTTTTTTTCACTACTTTCTTTGGCGCTAGCTTCGTGGATGCGGCTTTCGCTTTTGATGCGGTTGCACTCACAGAAGTGGCGGCTTGCTTTGGTTTTGGACTGACCTCTTTTTCTTTCTTTACTTCTGGAGATTTCTTCTTGGCCAGTTTCACAGCACCAGCGGGTCCCTTTGGCTGTTCAAAATCGCCGGCCTCCACACCCTTCTTTATGGCATTGTTGAAGTACAAATCAAAGTTGCTTGCGGATCCGACGATCGGGTAGTTTTCCTTGATAAACTTCTTGAGTGCCGGACGACTGGATCCCTTACGTTCCTTCAAAGCCGTGAGCCCTTCAATGATCAACTCCCTGTAACTCTTGGAGGAAGCTTCCTCCTTTTTTGCCGTGGTTTTCTTGATAGCGGCCTTGGAAGTTGATTTCTCCTTGCCTTTGCTGGTTGCAGGCTTCTTGCCCTTACTTGTGGTCTTGGTAGTGGATTTCTTGGGTGCCATGTTGCTTTAGTTGTATTATAATTGCTTCCCTCGCTGCCAAGCATTATCAGGTGCCCATAAATAACAACTCCCCAAATCTATAGTTGCTCCTCCTCTTTAAATAAAGGCAGATAAACAAAAAACTTTGACCGCCCGCTTTTCCACACAAAAAACAAACAACAGCAGAAAACGCGACGCGAAAACGAAAAGCCAAAGAGAACAAACAAAAATCATCCATCAAACCTGTTATTGTGCAGAATAGCTTTTACCTAGACGCAAGTCCCTAGGAGGGGGCATTTTTGACACAGAATAGCAATTCATCAAAGCAAACAGCAACTTCTTGGAGATTTGTATTGCTTGGCATGTCAAAATCTGGCGGTCACATCAGTAGGGTAACAAAATAGCACGTCAGGGTTAAGGCGGCCGACTGCTTAGGGTACGTGGTAAGT
>OBMA010001727.1_pt1 | contig 13215 bp, 13 predicted proteins | sample 1539141 | NCBI WGS metagenome assembly OBMA01 (sample SAMEA3991484, study PRJEB22521) | metagenome | biome: anthropogenic terrestrial biome; feature: sewage plant; material: raw primary sludge | place: Sweden | collected 2012-09-26 | reverse complement strand
CTAATGGTTAGGATACAAGATTCTCAATCTTGGCATACGAGTTCGATTCTCGTACTCACTACATAGAATAAGGCAAGACTTAAGAAAGTCTTGCCTTATTTCGTTTAATGACACTGGAGATATGAGTAGACATAAAAAAATCCCGCAGAGGTATCTTCTCTGCGGGATTTTCTGTTATATATACCTATATTAATAGCTTCTGGCTATCAGAACACGCTTGGCTGACGGTTTTCCACTAACCATGTCAACACCCGGGGTCTGTTCGAATTCGAAAGGCACACAACGAATAGTTGCTTGTGTCTCTTCTTTAATCTTTGCTTCGGTTTCGACTGTTCCATCCCAATGGCAGAGGAAGAAGCCTCCATCTTTTACTCTGGTTTTAAACTCCTCATAATCGTCACATACATAAATATGTGCATCACGGAAGTTCTTTGCCTTTAGGAAGATATTCTTTTGGATCTCATCCAGCAGATTCTTAACATAAGCTTCTATGCCTTCGATATTCACAGTCTGCTTCTCGAGTGTATCACGACGCATCACCTCTACAGTGCCGTTTTCCAAGTCTCTGGCGCCAAGGACAAGACGTACAGGAACACCCTTCAACTCATAATCAGCAAATTTAAAACCGGGACGCTTGTTGTCTGCGTCATCATATTTTACGCTGATACCCATTGATTTCAGGTTTTCTACGATAGGATTAACCTTGTCTGTGATGGCTTGTAGCTGTTCACTGTTTTTCGAGATTGGAACGATGACTACCTGGATAGGAGCCAGTTTCGGAGGAAGAACAAGTCCATTATCGTCAGAGTGGGTCATGATAAGCGCACCAACAAGACGGGTGCTAACTCCCCATGAGGTGGCCCATACATACTGTGGCTTGTTCTCTTTATCTATATATTGTACATCGAATGCTTTTGCAAAGTTCTGACCCAGGAAGTGGCTTGTTCCACTCTGAAGGGCTTTTCCATCTTGCATCATTGCTTCGATGGTGTATGTATCGAGGGCTCCGGCGAAACGTTCTGTCTCGCTCTTCACTCCCTGTACGACGGGAACTGCCATGTATGTTTCAGCAAATTCAGCATATACTTTCAACATCTTCTGTGCTTCCTCTTCTGCTTCTTCACGGGTAGCATGAGCCGTGTGACCCTCCTGCCATAAGAATTCACTTGTGCGGAGGAATGGACGTGTACGCATCTCCCAACGCATCACATTACACCACTGATTACATAATAAAGGTAAGTCGCGCCAAGAGTGAATCCAGTTCTTGTATGTGTTCCAGATAATCGTCTCTGACGTAGGACGGATGATTAGCTCCTCATCAAGTTTTGCACCCGGATCAACTTCAACACCGGTATGATCGGCATTTGCGCGCAAACGGTAATGGGTGACAACTGCACATTCTTTAGCAAAACCTTCTACGTGTTCTGCTTCTTTGCTAAGGAATGATTTGGGGATAAGAAGAGGGAAATACGCATTCTGAACACCTGTTTCCTTAAACATGTCATCAAGTTGTCTCTGCATCTTTTCCCATATTGCATACCCGTACGGCTTGATAACCATACATCCACGTACTGCACTCTGTTCGGCAAGATCAGTTTCACTACCAAATCATTGTACCATTGACTGTAGTTTACAGCTCTTTTAGTCAAATCTTTTAATTCTATAGCCATTTTATTTTCTCGATTAATTCTAATTCTGGATGCAAAATTACAAAAAAAAGTCGGTAATGTATACGGATAAACAAAAAAACGATTATCTTTGCACTACTGTTTACATATTATTATTAATTAAATATTAAGTAGAAATGAAAAAATTAAAAGTATTTACATTGTTTCTCTGCATGGGGATCATATTGAGTGGGTGTTCTAATTTGGCTAAAGGTACAGGTATTGGTGCAGCCGGTGGTGCTGTTCTCGGTGCTCTTGTTGGCAAGTTGGCTGGAAACACAGCAGTTGGTGCCGCTATTGGTACAGCAGTTGGTGCAGGAACCGGTGCTTTAATTGGTAAACACATGGATAAAGTAAAAGCTGAAGCTGAAGCTGTTAAAAACGCACAAGTTCAGACTGTTACTGACGCTAACGGCCTTCAAGCTGTTAAGGTTACATTCGATTCTGGTATCTTGTTTGATACAAACAAGGCTGATTTGAAACCTGCAGCTAAGACTTCTCTAACTAAATTTGCTGAAGTTTTGAAAAACAATACTGACTGTGATGTTGCTATTTATGGCCATACAGATAATACCGGTAATGATGCTATCAATATGCCTCTTTCTAAAAACCGTGCTGCATCTGTACAGAACTTCCTTAGCAACCTAGGTGTAAGCGCTGGTCAGTTTAAGGCAGTTGATGGTCAAGGTAGTACTAATCCTGTTGCTGACAACACTACTGCTGCCGGTCGTCAACAGAACCGTCGTGTTGAAGTTTATATGTATGCTAGTGCAAATATGATCAATGCCGCAAATAACGGTACTCTGAATAAGTAAAAATACAGTTTACTATTAGTTATTAGATGTTAGGTCTTAGTAAACTTAATCCAATACGCCACATACTGCGATGGGTAATAGTCGGTTTTTTCGGCTCAACTATCTTAGCAGTAGTGGCGCTTCGTTTTGTTCCGGTTTATTTCACTCCTTTGATGTTTATTCGCTGTGCCCAACAGATTGGACAGGGAAAAGACTTAAAATTAAAACATCATTGGGTTCCGATTGACGAAATATCTTCAAGTATGCCTGTAGCTGTAATGGCCAGCGAGGATCAGAAATTCTTGTTACACCATGGTTTTGATTTGGAATCAATAGAAAAAGCAGCGACGCATAACCAACATAAGAAACGTGTTCGCGGTGCTAGCACGATAAGTCAGCAAACTGCAAAAAACGTTTTTTTATGGCCTGGTCGTTCGTGGGTTCGTAAAGGCTTTGAGGCTTATTTCACCGTGTTAATCGAATTTATGTGGAGTAAACAACGTATCATGGAATGTTATTTGAACTCGATAGAGATGGGGGATGGTATCTATGGAGTAGATGCCGTGGCTAAAGAACATTTCGATACTGATGCTGCCGACTTGACAAGGTCGGACTGTGCGTTGATTGCTGCAACCTTGCCCAACCCCTTAAAATTTAACTCGGCAAGACCCAGCACATATATTAGAAACCGTCAGGGTAAGATTATGCACGAGATGAAGTTTATTCCCGCATTCCCTAGAGAGGGTGAGGATATAAACCCGAAGACCACTGTTGGCGGCGTATATCATAAAAAAAGACATTAGAATTTGATGGATAACAATAAAAATATAGCAGCTCTGTTTGATTTGGATGGGGTTGTTTTTGATACTGAACCTCAGTATACTATTTTCTGGGGTAGTCAATGTAAATTATATCATCCCGAAATTCCAGATTTGGAATATAAAATTAAGGGACAGACACTGGAACAGATTTATAACGGTTACTTTAATGACGTCATTGATGAACAGCCGAAAATTACTGAGCGTCTGAATCACTTTGAGAAAAATATGCATTTTGAATATATTGATGGTTTTCTCAATTTCATCAACTCACTGAAGGAAAAGGGCGTCAAGACGGCTGTTGTGACAAGCTCAAATAACGCAAAGATGGAACGGGTATATGATTATCGCCCGGAATTCGGTTCGTTGTTTGATGCGATTCTTACGAGTGAAATGTTTTCTAAAAGCAAGCCTGATCCTGATTGTTATTTGTCTGGAGCTAAGATATTTAATACCTCTCCCAAAAATTGTGTTGTATTCGAAGATAGTTTCAATGGACTGAAATCGGGTAATGCAGCAGGGATGGCTGTGGTAGGTTTGGCTACGACAAATAGTGAAGACGCTATATCTGCCTTATGTAATAAGGTAATAAAAAATTATTGTGATTTCGGATACGAGGATTTCATAGATTTATTGTAGGCGAATAACCTTTCGGCGAAAATAAAATTATATATTTTTGCTATATAATTTTATTTGTAGTAACTTTGCGGCTGAATTTAAAAACAAATTAAATATGGCAGGATATATTGTAGACGATATGCGCAAGGTTACGACACATCGCCTTATTGAAATGAAAAAACGTGGTGAGAAAATCTCCATGTTGACTTCTTATGATTACACAACGGCTGGAATTGTTGATCAGTCAGGTATCGACGCAATATTAATAGGTGACTCTGCATCGAATGTGATGGCTGGTAATGTAACTACATTACCTATAACAATGAATCAGATGATTTACCATGCCAGTTCTGTAGTGAGAGCTGTCAATAGAGCATTAGTCGTTTGTGATATGCCTTTCGGAAGTTATCAGGTAAACTGCTCTGAAGGCGTTACTAATGCTATCAGAATTATGAAGGAAAGTGGTTGTGATGCTTTAAAACTGGAAGGTGGCGTAGAAATTATTGATACGGTTAAGAAAATTCTGGATGCCGGTATTCCAATCATGGGACATCTGGGATTGACTCCTCAGAGTATTAATAAGTTCGGTACATATACTGTAAGAGCAAAAGAAGAAGGTGAGGCTGAGAAACTGATATCTGACGCTCACGCACTTGAAGAGGCCGGATGCTTCGCTATTGTTTTAGAAAAGATACCGGCAAATTTAGCTGCTCAAGTTGCATCGGAACTGACGATTCCTATCATCGGTATAGGTGCCGGCGGTGGTGTTGACGGACAAGTTCTTGTCGTTTCTGACATGTTAGGTATGACCAAAGGATTTAGTCCTCGCTTCTTACGTCGCTATGCTGACCTGAATACCATTATGACTGATGCTATAGGTCATTACGTCAGTGACGTTAAGAGTGGAGATTTCCCGAACGACAAAGAACAGTATTAGTTCCTATGAACACTCAAAATACACCTATCCATCTGGAATTATGGCATAAGGATTTCTGGAGGATGTCTGTAGCCAACATGCTACTCACGATGTCGGTTTACACGTTGATTCCAATATTGCCATTATGGATGATTTACCAAGAACATTTCTCTCCGATTCAGACTGGTATATCTATGGGTGTTTTTAGTGTAGGTATGTTTCTGTTCGGTGGAATCTGTTCTTTCCTGGTACAAAGATTCCGTCGTAATATTGTATGCTTATTATCGGTTTTAGGAGTGTTATGTTGCACTGCTTCTCTTTATTATGTGGAGAGAATGACATTCCTAAAACCTATTTTTATATTCACTCTGTTCTTACGATTTTTCCAGGGTGCGTTTTATGGATTGGCCCAGATGGTTTTATCCAGCACCTTAATCATAGATACCAGTGAGTCGTTCCAAAGAACGGAGGCAAACCATTCTTCGAGTTGGTTTGGTCGTTTTGCTCTTTCATTAGGTCCGGTACTTTCATTAGTGGTTTTCCAATACTCGGGCTTCAGTTGGGCTTTATTGGCTTCAATAATCTGTGGATTGGTTGCAATACTGCTCATTATGATGGTCAAATTCCCTTTCAAGACTAATGACGGTGATACAAAAGTACTATCCAGTGACCGTTTCTTTTTGACTCAAGGAAAATGGTTGTTTGCAAATCTGATGATAACGACCTCTGTGATAGGGCTTTTACTGTCAACAAGATTGTCATTCCCTTTCTATGGAATGGTTATGGGTGGGTTTATCCTGGCTTTGTTGGCTCAGAAGTTCGTATTTGCTCAAGCTGAACTTGAAAGTGAGGTTATAAGTGGTATTATTCTTATCGGTGGTGCTATCCTGATGATGCTTACTCGGCATCAGACGATCGTCTTTTATCTATCACCTCTCTTGATTGGTCTGGGCATTGGTATTATTGGTTCCAGATTCTTACTATTCTTCATTAAGTTAAGTCATCATAGTCAACGTGGCACCTCTCAGAGTACTTTTTTACTCGGGTGGGAGAGTGGCATAGGTATCGGCCTGTTTATAGGTTATGCCTTGATGTATGATCAACCACAATTAATCTATATAACATCGATTATATTATTATTTGTATCGTTTCTCATCTACCATTTCTTTACACACAAATGGTTTATGAAACATAAAAACAGATAGGACAACAATCTTAAAATCATGAAAAAATCATTCTTATTATCTTTCATTTTTATATTCTTCATATCGTCGGCTTATTGTCAGAATGCTGTCTATACTCAGCAATATACGAATAAGTCATTGGTTAAAAAGGCTAATAAATGGCTCAAAAGCGGCAAGTGGCGTAATGGCTTTACTGGTGCATCGCCCGAAGAGAGTGTCAATGCGGTAGAGTTCTACTTACAGTATCAGAAAAATCCACAACAGTGGAAGGCTTTATTCAAATGGTTGTCTGAAAACGACCTCAAGACTATTGCTAAAGGAAGACATACGATAGAGGGAACTACAATGACGGCCAGTGTTGAGGATGATGAGAATGGCGCCTTATCCAAACGTCAGAGCGAAAGCCACTATGACCATATTGATTTTCAGTTTGCTGTTAAAGGTGTGGAGCGTTTTGGCATTATCGACCATAACTCAAGTACACCAAACTGTGCTTATAAACCGGATGTCATCCACTATAATTATGATGTCAACAAGGCTAAATTCTATGATTCTTCTACAGATAAGTTCTTTATCTTCTTCCCATGTGACTGGCATATAGCAAAAGTAAACAATGATGGTGCTGACCAGACAATAAGAGTGGTCGTTATTAAAGTTGACTATATCAAATAAAGGATTCTGATATTCTGAAATAAACAATAATCCCTCATCTGGTTTGATCTAGATGAGGGATTATTATTTATTGTTGATTAATGATCATTGTATTAATTGAAGAAATTCCATGAGACACCCATATGCATAACCATAGGATTGATAGGGTAGTGTGGTACTAGGAAATAATTACTATTTCCCGATCCGCTATTGATATGTGACATCATAATATAGAATCGTGTATGTTTAAGATGGAAATTTGCATAAACATTCACAATTGGATAATTACCAACTTCTGTCCGTATCTCACTATTTTCCTGAAGACAGAACTGATTAAGAACCGGACTGTATTCCGGAGCATAATATTTTGTAAAGAACCTTACGTCACCTCCCAAGTTAACCAACAGCACCTTGGACACTCTGAACGAAAGGTACAAATTACTGTAGATATTCAGGGAAGGCAATGGTATAATCTCATTATTGCTTGATTTCTGATAGATTATCTCATTCTCCCAAACAAGTGGTCCAAGATTCACATCCTGTCTTAATGCACAAGTGAATATATTTATGCTGTTATCATATTGCTTAACAGCCAAACTTGTAGCATTCCTTGAGTAGGAGGATTCCGGATCTATATTATAGGACTGAGAGAAATAGGTATAGTTCTTTACCTGCTCTGCAGCAAAACGAAGACTCGTCTTTGTCCTTTTTACAGAAATCGTCCCTTCTATTTTTGTTCTAATCTCTTTGTTCAAATTATCATTGTCCCACCAGAAATGGGTACTATGATAGTGTCGGTAGTAAAATCCGGGATTGGTACGGTGGATGAAAGCACTTGCTGTTAATTGTATCGTATCTCCCAAGAAGCGGAAGTTCATATCACCATCACCACCTATCTTCAGTTGACCAAAGTCTTTTCCTAGAACAAAGGTTTCTGCTGTCACGTTGTAATGGAATGTTTTTCCCATTGTCTTGATGAGAGAACCACCAATACTTAGATTTTGTTCATTATATATGTTTCTAGCGGTTCCTGTAGCATCGGGTAATGTAAAATGACGTAATTCATGAGTTGCAAAAACCTTTAATCCAGCTTTGGCATATTTATTGAATCCCTCAAGCAATGCTATCGCAAATGTATTTTTTATTGAATAATGCTTCGTCTCGTCACGAATGGAGTCTGTGGCTGCTTTATTCATATAGGTCTTCGAATAAAAATCTTCTGGCGTAGAATAGGCTAGATAGGTGCGGTCGTAACTGTTAAAATCCAATGTGTGAATAAAACTTGTTACCGGCACAAATTCATCCTTCAAACTAGCTAATGAGTCTGCAATTATTTTATCGGCAGCTAACAAACTGTCTTTCTTTTGTACATTATCTACTTTTATACGATCAGTGATTTGTTTTACGGTGTCAGGCAACTCATTGCCCATAATCTTGGCATTGTCAGGACGGCCAAGCAACTTGTTGGGGATATTTTCGTTCTTGTTCTTCTTATTTTTATCTTTACCTTTCTTATTATCTTCATTCTCTGAATTTACATTCTCTGATTTCGACTTCTGTGCAAATTTCTTTGCTTTGATTTCTGCATCTGTCATTTTCACTTTACGTGTAAATCCAAGATTATATCTGTGCGTCAGGAATAGGTGCAGATTATCATTCTTGTTCCAGTTTTGGGAAAGGACTGTAGGTATCTCATCTGATCTGAAAGATGAGAAACTTTCAGGATGGGTAATATAATTGTCGTCAGATATACCACCATTATTTGCCTCTTTCATATGATTGGTAGAGAAAACAAAATGCATATTGTATTTCTCTCCGATATATGAAGAAAATAAGGTCGTATTAAAGAAAGATATGTCCTGATTAGAATAGTATCCTGGACTATATAAATAATCAAATTTTAGACCAAATCCCAGTTTTTTCCCGGAATTAACGGCAAATATTGCTTTAATCCTATCTTGACCTTCGGTTTTGCTACCAGCAGTTTGGTATGTAACATTTGTGATAGGGGATAGGGTGTTAATAAATTGAAGCTTATCAACAGATGTTAGGAAATAATCATAAGGCTGGGTAAATATAAACTGGTCTGGCTCTGGTTGGTCTATAAAAATTCTGGCCATACGGGCAGATCCAAAATTACCTATATAATTATATTCACCATGTTCTCCATTTGTAAAACATTTGTTCATAAACAAATGCGGCATGGTATCTATTTCTGCTGGTTTTATATCACCATAGCGTTTATCTATGGTCCAGACATACATGCCTGTTGGAATATCCTTATCTTTCTTGTTGGTTGAGTCCTTCTTCGCTGTTTGGTTATTTGTAATACGACCATCCTCAGAAATCTGATTCATGGTCTGGCCCGAGATTATATTCGACGCTATTAGTATAAATGATGCAGTTATGAGAATCTTCTTCATCCAAATATTATTTGTCGATAAAGCGAATACAAAATTCTGTTATCTTAACCACCATACCAATACCGATTACGACCACACCCATAAAAGCAGAACTTGCGAAATAGATGATAACACCTACAATAGCAATAATCATGAATATAACATTTAATATATTTCTTAACATGATGAATTTGCCACCACTGGGCTTATGTCTATGAGAACTGCGTTCTTCGTATTCCTCTTTACTTATTATGTTGTTCAATTTATCTTCTTCCATTATGTTATTTTTTATTTTAAAATCGATTCTAATTTGTCAAACAAATAGTTTTTACGATCAATAGTTTTCTGACGGAATTTTCCAGAGACACGTGACAATTTGGCCTTATTCTTGGTCAATCCATATTTGTCTGTAATCCATTCTTCAGCTTTGTATGCTATCGGATCACGTTCTTCATCATATAAATAATGAATATTGCTAATCGTAACATCCAAGCTACCATCTGAGCATCTGCATACTAAATTGTAAAACAAACGAGTGCGGTCAAGTAACAATGGCTTTTTCTTAAATACAAGCCATTCTTCGTAACGTCCGACAATCACATATTCAACAGAATCGCTCATTGCAATTCTACTTTGTTCTAATTGTCCCTCGTCTTTAACCATCTTTTTCATAAATGGCAATACGATGTTATAAATATCTTGTTTACTTTTCCCCGGACATTTGATTTGTTTATTGAAAACAACTTGTCCATTGACTTGTGGTACAGCACCAACTAAATATTTCTGTGTACTAGTTTCCTCTGCTTTTTCTTCCCACGTGTTTTGTGCACTCATCATCAATGGTACGCACAATAAAAGAGTAACAATGATTTTTTTCATATCGGTATTTGCTTATTTTAAAATTCGTACCGCAAAATTACTAACTTTCATTGTATTACAATAATAAAGTAAATCTTTTAATTGTTTTTTAACAGAAACATTATCATATATAATTCACATAATCTATATTATGATAAATAAAGTCTTTACAAAACCATATTATATCATTTCCTTCCTAAATAAACTTATCTTTGGGAGATCCCCTACAAAGTAATGTATTTCAATAATTTCATTAACCAAGCTTCATCATACCAATCAAACTCATCCATCTTGGTTACATTATTGAAAACGCTACGTTTTTCCTTTGGAATATATTTGTATAATTCACGGTCATTGACTGGAACATATTTTCCATTATAATAAAAGAAATAGATTCTGTGTATTGGAAATTCTTCATCTCCCAGATCGGTATCAATATGTTGAACATTGATATAATTATTTAGTGATAATTCCAAGCCTGTTACTACCTGCGCATTTTTCTTCAAAGTAATATAAGATTGTATGTCAATCATCCTTGAACAAAGCAACTGGTTATCCTTATATGTTCCTACCACAGCTGCCAGTAACGTATCTATTTTAATATATCTGCGGTCTTTAAACTGTACAGCCACCACATTGTTCATATCTGCTTCCATCATAAGCTTGTTCCGAAGAAAGTAAAGATGACCATTTTTTAAAAATATATTGGCTTTGGTATTGATTGTATCCCCTAAGGCCATAAAAACTTGAGCATCCTCAAATTGTTGATATTGAGTTGGATATTTACTAGACTCCATCGAACTTTGAGCCTTTGCAGCTAACACTGTAAACGCTATAATAATAAAAATAAATAGTTTCTTCATATGTATAATTATTTTATGCTGCAAAATTAAACTAAATGTGTGAAGAAACAAAATAATTAAGACATAAAATTCACCTTTATATATATTAAATATACAATCTAGCCAAACCAAACTACCACATCTTTATCCAAACTGTCATGACGGCATCTTGATTAATATTATTTAACTAAAAAAATATGGGTTTAAGAGAACAATTATTGCGATTTTATTGTAATTTTGCATGGTTTTTAGGAGAGTTCAATATTAAATGCTTGAAAATCAGGCGATTATAAAGTTTTAAGGTATAATAAATGAGACAATTAAAGATTCAGAAGAGTATTACTAACCGTTCTAGCGAAGCACTTGACAAGTATCTTGTTGAAATTGGACGAGCACCACTAATCTCTATCGATGAGGAAATCGAGTTAGCACAACAGATCCGCAAAGGTGGAAGAGATGGTGAACGTGCAAAAGATAAATTGGTTACTGCCAATTTGAGATTCGTTGTATCCGTAGCAAAACAATACCAACATCAAGGTCTTACATTGACAGATCTCATTGATGAAGGTAATATCGGATTGATCAAGGCTGCACAGAAGTTTGATGAGACTCGTGGATTTAAATTTATTTCTTACGCAGTATGGTGGATTCGCCAGAGCATTCTGCAAGCAATTGCAGAGCAGAGTCGAATTGTACGTCTTCCACTTAATCAGGTAGGTTCGTTGAATAAGATTAATCACGAGATTAATAAATTTGAGCAGGAGAACCAACGCCACCCTTCTGTTTCTGAACTTTCTAATATAACAAATCTCGATGAGGACAAGATTGGTCAGTCATTGATGGCAGATGGTCATCATGTATCAATTGATGCACCTTTCCAGGAAGGCGAAGAAAACTGTATGTTGGATGTTATGGCCAGTGGTGATGACAGCCGTACAGACCGTCATGTTGATCATGAATCAATGGCAATGGAGCTTAATGCCGTTCTCGGTAAGGTGCTTAAAGACAGGGAGATCACAATTATCAAAGAATGTTTCGGACTTGGATGTCATGAAATGGGTCTTGAAGAAATCGGTGATCAACTTGGTCTTACACGTGAGCGTGTTCGTCAGATTCGCGAAAAGAGTATTACAAAGTTGCGCGATAGTGGCAACTCAAGAATCTTAATGAAATATTTAGGCTAAAAATAGTACCAAATATTGTTGTGCTGCGATATAATTCGTATATTTGTAGCGCAATGAAACACGGGGCTATCATAAAAATAATTATGCTGGGTGTAATGTCAATTATATCCAGCATTGTTTTTTCACAAAGTCAGAAAGATTCTGTGATATTGCAGCATGTTTTTAATTATTCTAACCATGTAAGTGATTCAACCGTTCATACATCGTCGCAAGTATATCTGAAATATAATTTTCATACCGTAAGAAAAAATCCCATCCTGATGTTTGTTCCGACAATGTGTGTATTGGCAAATGGCAGACGCAACTATTTCGGAGAGGGATATGCCAAATTTTCAAAACTGTCGGCTAATAATTATGAGGTAATCCCCCAAGTCAGATATAACACCTACTCTTCCTCACTTAAAAACATGCCTATCCTGCTAGAGTATCTTACTCCGGATATATATGACGTTTCCATTCTAAAAGGGCGCCTACTCTCCCCTTTCCACCGTTACAATCATTTATACTATAAATATAAGATAAACAATGTGAAGGGAGGAAAGGCTAAAATAGATTTCCGTCCTCGAATTAAAAATACCCAGTTAGTAAATGGCTGGGCGTATGTTGATTGTAATACTGGAAGGATTATTCGCACGTTTATTAACGGTGAATATGATATGATCAAATTTCAATTTAGCATAGAACAAGGAGAGAAAGGTTATAAGTCATTATTACCAAAGAAATGCGAAATGGTATCCCAGTTTAAATTCCTTGGCAATAAGATTAATGCCTCTTATGAAGCAGACTATGACTGTCCCGAGACATTGAATGATACAATTTTGAATAAGGTGAGCAAAGAACTGATGTCAAAATTAAGGGTTGACTCTTTGAGCAAAGAAGAGAAAAGAGAATACAGTGAATATGATTCTATAGTCAGTGCTTTATCAGATACGATTGCAAAACGAAAGAACAAATCCAATTGGGTGCTCGGATTAGGTAATGACTTGGTGAACCGTTACAATACGAATATCGGAAATGCATCTATATGCCTCTCCCCTCTTTTTAATCCTTTTTATATGGGATATAGTCAATCAAAAGGTCTTGCCTATAAATTTGATACCAAAGTCGGATATAATTTTAATCAAAAACGTAGCATCTCTTTAAATGTAAGTCTTGGATATAACATTAAAATCAGACAGTTTTACTATACGATACCATTGCAGTTCACCTATAACAAACGTCGTGACGGATATATAAGAGTCACGTATGGAAATGGAAATAGAATAAGCAATGCCAGTGTGT
>OBMA010001725.1_pt1 | contig 13216 bp, 12 predicted proteins | sample 1539141 | NCBI WGS metagenome assembly OBMA01 (sample SAMEA3991484, study PRJEB22521) | metagenome | biome: anthropogenic terrestrial biome; feature: sewage plant; material: raw primary sludge | place: Sweden | collected 2012-09-26 | reverse complement strand
TACTTCCACAACCACCTTTTTGACTCATTTCACATTGATAACAAAACATACTCATATCAATTATCCTTTAAAAAATTTGTGGGATTATATGCTTTTAAAAAAATTCAAACATTGATATGAATCAATATAACGAATAAATGTTCATTATCTAAACACAAGTAAAAAAAGTTTACAATTCGGGCTTTAATTTTAAAAAGGACAGTAATGATAGAAAATAGAGTTGAAAATTTTTTAGAAACACAATTAGAAAATTTAGACAAATTTACATATAAAATAGAAAAAGATGAAAATCATACTTATGCAATTTTTTCAGAAGTTTTAGGAATTTATTCAAATAAAGAGTTAACTTTTAAAGTACTTGATGATATTTTATATTTACATACAGTAAGTTTTGGATGGAAACCTGTAGAAAAAGGTGCAGCTAATAAATATTTTTGGTTAGATATTCTAAATAAGGCTTAAGAAGCCTTATTTTTTGGTGGAAGAGTATTTATGTACTCTTCTATTGATACAGCAACTCTTTTAGAAAAAGCAACCGCTTCAACTACAGTTCGTGCACCTGTAACCACATCTCCTGAAGCAAAAACACCATCTCTTGTAGTTCTTCCATTCTCATCACTTTGTAGTAATCCATTTTCTCCAAGATTTAATCCTGTATTGTTTCTTACAATTAAATCCCTTGCTGTTTGACTAATGGCAATTAATATAGAATCTGCTTCTTCAAAACCTTCAGAAGTATCATCTTCTTTTGTATTGATATATTTTATACCCTCTTCTGTAAATTCTAAAGGAGATTTAAATAGATTGAATTTTACACCATCTATTTTTGCATGTTCAATTTCAATCCTTTCAGCAGGCATATTCTCTTCACCTTTTCTATACATCACTTGAACTTCTCTTGCACCATTTCTAATGGCAGTTCTAGCAACGTCCATAGCAACATTCCCAGCCCCAACAACTATAACTTTTTTACCTAAATCATAAGCTTTTGGAGTTTTTAAATAGTCTATTGCAAAGTGAACATTTCCTAAACTTTCACCTTTTATTCCAAGTTTTTTAGGTGCCCAAACACCAGTTCCTATAAATATTGCATCAAAGCCATCTCTTTGTAAATCATCAAGGGTGATGTTTTTCCCAATCATTATATTTTTTCTGATTTTTACACCAATTTTTAGTAAGTTTTGCTCAATTTTATCAATGATTGTTTTATCAAGTCTAAAATCAGGAATACCATATCTTAATACACCACCTATTTGATTATTCCCCTCATACATTGTTACGTTGTAACCTTTTATTGCCATCATCATAGCAAGTGAAATTCCAGCAGGTCCAGACCCAATAATAGCTATATTTCTTCCATTTTGAACAGGTTTTTCAAACTCTCTATAGTTCATATAATAAGTCGAGATATAATTTTCAATTCCTCCAACATTTACAGGACTAAATTTTTTGTTTAATACACAATGCCCTTCGCAATGCTTTTCATGGGGACAAACAAGTGAACAAATGATAGATAAAGGGTTATTATTAAATACTAATTCCCCTGCTTCTTTGATATTTCCACTTAAAAAAAGTCTTATCATTTCAGCAATTGGAGTTTTTACAGGACAACCTGTTTGACACTTTGGTTTTTTACAATCTAGGCAAGTTTGAGCCGAATTAATTATATGTTGCATCTTTTACTCTTTGATAATTTTATTCATAATTATAACAGATAAATTAAATTTTAAAATTAATTTAAATAAATAAGCTATAAATATACATTTTATTATGATTTAGTTAGTTTTTTCAAGATATAATCCCATTATTTTTTTGTGAGGTTTTCATGTCATTAGTTAAAAAAATATTTGTTTTATTAATATTTTTTGTGATTTTAAATGTTGTTTCTATTTTTAATTTTGATTACAAAAGTTATTTAGGTGATAATGATAACTTTGAATTAAAAGCAAGTGATTCAAATAGTTTTGGTTTTACCACTTATTTAGATAATTTAAAAACAAAAATTTCAAATATTTTTTCTGATGATATTTCAAAACAACCTTCAAATATTGTTTTAGTTAAAAGAGATGGAGTTATTGAAATAAATGGATTATTTCCAAATGAGCAAGATGCAAAAAATGTAATCGATTTATTAGATGTTAATAGGGAAGCCCAATTAGATTTTGAAGAAAATAGAGTTACAGATTTCAATTTATTAAATAAACTTGCTTTATTAGTTCCTTCATTTAAAGATTTTTTTGAAGATAATTCACAAATCTCAATTATAAATAATGAAGTGACTTTAAAAGGTGAATTGAAAGATGAAAGTTATAAAGTTCTTTTAGATTCTTTGATTGTAAGAACAGATATTGATATAAAACTTGATGTGATAGTTCCTGTTGCAAATATTTCAAATGATTTTAATGACTCTTTGCCTACAGAAAATAAAGATATTACACCAAACCCAAGAAAAATGGAACTAGCTAAAGAGACTCCAAAACCAAATAAAAAAGATTTACAAGAGAGTATTAATAAAGCATTAGTAGAGAATAAAATAAATTTTGAAAGAAGAAGTACAAAGGTTACTGATTCATCTATTTCTACAATTGAAAAAATAGGAAAAATTATAAAAGAAAATCCAACTATAAATATTGAAGTTGCAGGTCATACAGATTCAAGAGGAAATGATTTATTAAATAAGCAAATTTCTCAAGATAGAGCAAATAGTGTAAAAGAATTATTGGTAGGTTTAGGTATTAAAGAAGAGAGAATTAAAGCGGTTGGTTATGGGGAAGAGTTTCCTATAGCAAAGGATGATGAGAACGGTTTATCTGAGATAAACAGAAGAGTAGAATTTAATATTATTGGAGAATAAATTGATTTTTGAAGTTGCTTCCCTTATTGCAGTAAATTTATTAATCGCAGGTATTATAGGTTTTATTGCTGGTTATTTAGTTGCTAAAGCTTCTAATCCAAAAATTTTGGCTATTGATTGTATGACTAATCAAGATGAAGAAGTCGTAAATGAAACAAGAACTAGAACACAGATTAATCCAATATTTAGAAAAAGTTCACATTTGGATTTCAAACCATTAGTACTTAGTTTCCCTAAATCAACGGGAAAAGACGATTTGAAAAAAATTAAAGGTATAAGCTCAAAAGTTGAAAATGATTTGAATAATCTTGGTATTTATCATTTTGAACAAATTGCTAAATGGACGAATAAAAATTGTGATTGGATTGAAGAGTTTTTAATGATACCAGGATGTGTGAAAAATAATCAATGGGTTGATCAAGCAAAGATTCTTCAAACAGGAAAAGAGACTATTTACAGCCAAAGAATCTTAGATGGTGAGATTGTAGTAGATTAAATCTACTACTTTTTAATCTTTTATTTTAACTAAATATCTTCCTACTGCGTGTCCAGAAAGTAATTGAGCATACGCCTCTTTTATCTCATTTAATGTTATTTCATTTGTTAAATTTGAAAAAGTATCAATTTTCCATTTACTTGCAAGTTTTTCCCATGCTGCTTGCTTTTTCTCTAATCTACATTCAACAGAATCAATACCAATAAGTCTAACACCTCTTAAAATAAATGGAAATACATTTAAATTTAATTCATGTGAAGCTGTTAATCCACAACAAGTAACTACACCATCGTATTTTGTTTGTTTAATTGCTTGAACTAAAATATCTCCACCAACTGTATCAACTACCCCAGCAAATCTTTCACTTAAAAGTGGTTTATGTGCTGATTCCATGAACTCTTCTCTTGAAATTACTTCATTAGCACCAATTTTTTTAAGAAATTTTATTTTCTCTTTTTTCCCTGATAATGCAATTACGTTGTAACCTAATTTTCCTAAAATTGATACAGTAATAGACCCTACTCCACCAGTTGCACCAGTAACAAGAACATCACCGCTATCTGCCTTAATTCCATTTGAAATTAGTTCATTGATACTTAAAGCAGCAGTTAATCCTGCTGTTCCAAATGTCATTATCTCTTTATCTGAGATTGAATCAGGAATTCTAGCAACCCAAGATGCAGGAACTTTTACAAACTGAGCATGACCACCGTTTGTATTCATTCCTAAATCATAACCTGTTACTAATACTTTTTCACCAACTTTAAAAATAGGTGAAGTTGATTCATAAACAGTCCCTGCAACATCAATTCCAGTAATATGAGGAAATTTTCTAGTAACCCCTGGATTTCCAATTGAGCTTAGGGCGTCTTTATAGTTTAAAGATGAGTAAGTAACTTTGATTACTATTTCATTTTCTGCACATTTTGGAATAGATACTTCCACAACATTGCCAGAAAACTCATTTTCACCAATTTTTTCAACTACAAATGCTTTCATTTAAATCCTTATTTCTTTACTTATTTTGTTACTTTAGCTAAAATATTCAAAAAGTACAAGAACTAACTAAAATAATAGGTACTTACCAAAAAGATACTAATGGAAAAATTATGAATAAAGATTTAAAGATTAAATCAAGTGATTGTTATGAAAAATGTCCCGTAGAAACAGCAATTGATGTGTTAGCAGGTAAATGGAAAATTCTTATTTTATGGTATTTAAGAAGTGAACAAAAAAGATTTAGTGAATTACAAAAATTAATTCCAAATGCCACACAAAAAATGTTAATCCAAAAATTAAGGGAATTAGAAATTGATGGATTAGTTCACCGGGAAGTTTATCCAGTAGTTCCACCAAAAGTTGAATACTCTTTGACTGAATATGGAAAGAGTTTAAAACCTATTTTAAAACAGTTATACTTATGGGGTGAAATACACAAAGATAAGGCTACTCAAGAGTAAAAAGTAAAGATAAGTTATAATCTATATACTCTTTTGTAATTTGAGCGTTAAATGGCTCAAATTGCTTTGTAATTTCAATAGCTTCAATTGCAGAATTATCAAGTCTTTGTTTACCACTTGATTTGATTAGTTTTATGTTTGTAAAAGTTCCATTCTTTAATACTCTAAAAGAGACAAACACCTCACCCTCTTCTTTCAATTTTTTTGAAATAGTTGGATAGTTTTTATTTTTATTTATCTCTTCCCTTAATCTTTTACTATATTCATCAATAAGTTTTTTTTCTACAGCTTTATTTTTTTCTTCTAGAATCTCTTTTTGATTTTCTTCTATTTTAGTTTTATTTTCTACTTGAGTAGTTGTTTCTTCTATTTTTTCTTCTTTTATCTCTTCTTTTTTATTTTCAACACTTACTTTTTTGGGAGTCTCTATTTTCTTTGAAGTCTCTTTTTTTTCAACTATCTCTTTTGTTTTTTTTGGTTCTTCTAAAACTTTTTTTTCTTCGATTTTCTCTTTTTCAATTATTGTTTTAGAGAGTTGGATTTGAACTATTTCTTCTGAAGGTTTATTTTGTGTAGTTGTAAATAGAATGTCATTTCTATAATAAATAATAAGTAATATATGCAAGAGTGTAACAACTAAAAAACATAGTGTTAGTATAAATTTATTCATATACTAATTAGTTTTTTAGTAAATCTTTTAGACTATCTTTTGGTGCTTTTCCATTTAATATTTCATAAACTTCATTAGCTATTGGTGTATAAATATCATTTTTCTCAGATAGGCTTTTTATTGCAATTGATGTTTTCACACCTTCTGCAACTTCACCTAACTCTTCTAAAATCTCATCTAATTTTTTATTTTGAGCAAGACCAAGACCTACTCTAAAGTTTCTACTCATAGTAGAACTCGCAGTTAAAAAAAGGTCACCAGCACCGCTAAGACCTATAAATGAAGATTTTTTTGCACCAAAGTGTTTCCCAAATCTTTGCATCTCTACAAGACCTCTTGCTATTAGTGAAGCTTGTGCATTTTTACCAAGATTTAATCCTTCACAAATTCCACTTGCAATTGCTAATACATTTTTATAAGCTCCTGCAATTTCAGCTCCAATTACATCAGAACTATAATATGTCTTTATAAAGTTTGGGAAAAATGGTTCAAATTCATTGTATAACTCTTTTGAGCTAGAGTTTAAAACTAAAGCACAAGGAAGTCCTTTTATTACTTCTGCTGCAAATGAAGGACCTGAAATAAATCCTATATTTTTATCAGGAACAAAAGCTGAATAAATTTCGTTTAAAAATTCTCCTGTATTTGCTTCAATACCTTTTGAAGCTACAAGGATTTTTTGTCCTTTAAATACAAAATTTTCTTTTAACCAAGCTCTAATTTCTTGAGCAGGAATTGCTATTACTAAATATTCACAATCTAATGCAGTCTCTAAATCAACAAAATTTTCAATATCTTTTTTTGTTCTTGATGTGATTAAACACTTTTGTTTTTGGCTTAGTGCAAAATGAAGAGCCTGTCCCCATTTCCCTGCACCAATTACTGCAATAGATTTATTTTTCAATTAAGTTCCTTCAAATCTTTATTTATTTTTTCATAATTATTTATATCATTAATTTCATTGAATATTAATAAGGCTTCTTTTAAATATTTTTTAGCTAATTCTTTTTTCCCCATATCAACGTAATTGTAACCAATATTAGATAATGTTTTTGCTATGCCATGGATGAAACCTATTTCTTTTTCTATTTTTAATGATACATTTAAGTATTCAAATGATTTTTCATATTCTTTTTTTTTATTATAAACTAATCCAAGTCTACCTAATGATAATGATATATCTTTTTTTAAATTATATTTTTTTGACAATTTTAATGTTTTTTCTAAATAAATTAATGCATTTTTATAATCTTTCTTAAAAAGATATACATTTCCAATATCTCCTAAATTACTAACTATTGAGTGATTTAATTTGATTTCTTCATTAATTTTTAATGCTTTTTTATAACAATTTAAAGCTAAATCAAAATTTCCTTTTTGTAAATATATATTCCCAATATTACTTATAATATTTGATAGACCTTCTTTATTGTTTATTTTCTTATTTATATTTTTAGCTTTTTCATAGTATTCAAGAGCTTTATCAAATTCACTTTTATCCGAAAATATATTCCCAATATTACCAAAGTGAATTGAAATTCCAATTTTATAATCTATGTTAATAGTGATTTCTAATGCTTCTTCATAATATTTTAATGCAGTATCAAAATCACCTTTTGTTCTATATATATTACCAATATTCCCTAATTGTATAGATATCCCATAGCTATTTAATATTTTTTTATTTATTTCTAATGCTTTTTTATAATATTCTAAAGCTTCATTATAGTTGCTTTTTTTTTCAGAAATAAGACCTAAATTTCCTAAAACTCCTGCTTCTAATCTAAGATTATTAACCTCTTTTGATATTAAAAGAGCTTCTTCATAACATTTAATAGCCTTTTCACTTTCTCCCAAATCATCAAATACAAGACCTAGCGTATTTAAGTCATTTGCTATACCATTTTTATTATTTATCTTTTTATTAATTTCTAAGGCTTCATTTAAATATTTTATTGAAAGATTAAGTTTTCCTATTACTGAATAGTTTATTGCTTTTTGAGATAGTGCTTTTGCTATTCCTTTTTTATAATCTATTTTTATAAATATATCTAAAGCTTTTTCAATCTTTTTAAAAGAGTTTTTTATTTCCCCTTTATCTCTTAATATGTCAGAAAGATTTATTAACAAGGTAGCCTCTTCTGATTTATGCTTATACTTTCTTGCTAACTCTAAGGCAATATTAGAATATTCAATAGCATATTCAAAAATTTGAATATTTGATGCTTCATTGATTATTGAAAAAAGTAAGTCTAAAGTTATTTTAGGTTCTTGTTTTATAGATAAAGTTATATAAGCATTGTATTTTGTTATTAATTCTTTAAGTTTTGAATTTTTTTCAAAGTCTTTTTTTTCATAATTATATGAATGATCAGTAAATTGAAAGGAAAAACTATTTGTTGAGAAAAAATCAAAGGCTTCTTCTTTTAATTTTTCTAAGCCCTCATAATCAAAAATGAATATTAGTTTTAAATTGTGTTCAGGAATAAAGTCTCTATAAAATTGAAGGTTTTTTATTATTGAATTAATGTCTTTGTTTTCATATAGATTAATTAATTTAAAATCACTATTTTTAGAACAGGTTAGTTCATATAATATATTAGTTGATTCGGGAATACATTTTGTAATATTTTCTTTTTCTAAAAAGTATTTCTCAATCTCTTTTGACAATTCTAATGTATTAGAACCTAATAATACCAAAGCTGAGGAATCTTTTCTGAGCTCAAGTATTTTTTCAATTCTTTTAAAATTTAAATGTTCTTCACTTGTTAAAAATAATTTCATTGTTTAGTATATTTGCTAAGAATATTTTTTATTATAGGATTTACTTCATACCATACAATTCCATTAAAATAAGCAAATACAAGTTCCATTTTAGTGGCTCTTGCAATGTTTGTTAGATTTGTACTGTTGTCTTCATAGAACTTATCTTTTAAAATATCATTTAGAAAAGTTTTCATATTCATAGCTTTTGATGAATAATCCCTTTGTAATCGATTTATAGCTTCTTGAACTTCTTTATCGGTAATTGTTTCTGAATCAAAAGTTAAAGCCTCTTCGGCTGCAATATGAATTATTTTAATAAGTTGTCTTAAATTTGCACCACTGTATTCTATAGCTAAATTAATAGCTTCTTCTGTGATTAAATTTGTATTTTCTAATCTTTTTAAAATAACTTTTCTTAAAAGTTCTATATCTTTAGTAGGATTATCATCGTATGTTTTCAGTTTTAATCCAAATTCTCTTACATCAGAAGCAGGGAAAGTTTCATTTCTATGTATATGTATAGGCATTGTTACTATTTTTATAAGATTAAGTTCGTTTAATAAACTAATGTCTTTTAAAAATAAATTGTCAATATTGTCTTTTTTTTCTAAATCATCAATTACAATAACTAAGCTTTTACCATCATTTTTAAGTACTTTATAGTCTAAAATGATATCGTTGATTAAATCTATTAATTCTTTTCTTTTAATTTTAAAGAATCTTCTAGCATCATTTCTAATCTCTTCGTTAATTTTATACGACGATTCTAAATCAACACTTGCTTTAAGTATTGATAAAAATTTTGCTCCTACTCCAATCTTAGCTTTTATTCCTAAATTTTCTTCTGATTTATCTGAATTTGTAGAAGATTCTTCTAGTAATCCATCTTTCACGTCTTCAAGCTTTTGAAGTTTTTCAAAGAACTTTCCTTGTAATGTAGGATTATTTTTTGTTAAAGTATTCCCAATCATAATTAGAATATCAACAATATCAATATCTTCATATAAAAATATAGTTCTACCTGCTATGTAGTTAAATTCAAAATTATCTTCTAATTCAGGGTAGTTTGTAGTAAGTAGATTTAGTACTGTACTTTTACCATTTCCACTTTGACCTGCAATAAAAAAAGCTTTACTAGGTATTTCATTGTTTTTTAAAGCAACAACAAATCTTTTAAAGTCTGTTTCATATAAATCAACATAAAAATCTTTATCATCCGCTTTTAAAAATTTTTCATGTGCAAAAACAGAATATATTTCTTTTATTGTTGTTGCTTTTTTCATTTGTTTACCTTTTACGTTACGTTAATCTTTCTTTTAATAAGTCATTTACTTTATTTGGATTTGCACTTCCTTTTGAAGCTTTCATTATTTGTCCTACAAAGAATCCAAACATTTTATCTTTTCCTGATTTGTATTCAGCTACTTTATCTTGATTTGCATTTAAGATTTCATCAATAATTGCTAATAAAGCACCATCATCACTTACTTGTTTTAATCCTAATTTTTCAATTACTTCATCAACTGTTGAGTCATTTTCAATTAAGTAATCAAGTACTTCTTTAGCTGCTTTTCCAGAGATTGTATTATCTTCAATTCTTTTTACAATAGTTGCTAAAGTTTTAGCTGATATTGGAGAATTTTCAATAGAAACACCCTCTTTAAATCTTGCAGGTAACTCAACAGTTAACCAAGTAGAGGCATTTTTACCACTAATTCCTTCTTTCATCATCTCATCAAAGAAGTTTGCAGTCTCTAAGTTTGCAGTGATAACTGATGCATCATACTCTTTGATTCCAAACTCATTTACAAATCTTGCTTTTTTCTCATCTGGAAGTTCTGGAATATCTGAATAGGTTTTTAACATTTCATCAGTGATAATTAATGGTAAAAGGTCTGGATCTGGGAAATATCTATAATCAGCAGCATCTTCTTTCCCTCTCATAGATCTAGTTTCACCTTTTTCTGGATCAAATAATCTTGTTTCTTGAACAATTTCAGTATCATGAATACCATCTTCCCAAGCTTCGATATGTCTATTTACTTCATAATGAATTGCTTTTTCAATGAACTTAAATGAGTTCATATTTTTGATTTCACATCTTGTATAGAACTTTGTATCACCTTTTGGTCTAATTGATACGTTAACGTCACATCTAAAACTTCCCTCTTGCATATTAGCATCAGAAATTCCAAGATATCTTACTATTGAGTGAAGTTTTTTAAGATATAAAACTGCTTCTTCTGCACTTCTCATATCTGGTTCAGATACGATTTCAAGTAGTGGAGTTCCTGCTCTATTTAAATCTACATGTGAAACACTTCCTGCGTGAACATTTTTTCCTGCATCATTTTCTAAGTGAGCTCTAGTTACTCCAATTTTTTTGCTTCTTCCATCTGGAAAATCAATCACTAATTCACCAAGTCCTACAACTGGAACTTCAAATTGAGAAATTTGATAACCATTTGGTAAATCTGGATAGAAGTAATTTTTTCTGTTAAATATTGATTTTTGGTTAATTTTAGAATTTAAAGCAGTTCCTAACATAATTGCTTTATGTACAGCTTCTTTGTTTAAAACAGGAAGTGCTCCTGGTAATCCTAAACAAGTTGGACATACATTTGTATTTGGCTCTTCTCCAAAACTTGTAGCACATGAACAAAACAACTTACTTTTTGTATTTAATTGTACGTGAACTTCTAATCCTATAACTACTTCAAACATACTTGACATCTATTTCCTTTATCTTACTATTTTTATATCTGCTGTTAATTTTTGTTTTTCAAAATAATCTTTTAAATATTTCTTTTCTCTTGTACTCATGATTTCATTAAAGATTTTACCTTTTACACTTTCAAATGCAAGTGCCGTTGTACCATTTTTTCTTACAAGAAATAGAGATACAAACTGCTTATTTGCAGTAAATATTGGTGTAAATGAGTTTGGTTTTGTTTCATTTAATAAATATTGCATTTGTGCTGGTAAGTTTTGTGTATCTAATGTAAGATTTGCTTTTTGTACATCTGAAGCCACTGCTAAAGGGTTATTTAATGTTTTAATTAAAGAAGCTTTATTTGTAGAACTATATTGAACAACTTCAAAACTTTTTGCAGTTAAGAAATCATTTTTATTTTTTTCATAGTGAAGTTCCATATCTTCTTGTGTTGCAACAGTTAATTGACCTTTTACTATTTTTTGTACAAGTTTTTGTCTAATTACAATATTTTTTGCTTCATTTTCAAACACAGAATAATCTGGATATTTTTGTTTTATAATTGATTTAAATGTATATAAATCCATACCATTTGCATTTGCTAATTTCTCAATATAATCATTAACATCGAAAATATCAGCAGTGATATTGTTTTCTTGAACTAATTGATCATATAAAATTTTATCAACTAGATAACCTACGGCTTCGTTTTTTCCTACTTTATTTACTTGCATAGTTTTTTCTATGTCATAAAGTGTTATTGGTTCATCATTTACAGTTAAAGCAATACCATTTATCATTCCAGCAAATGATAAACTTGAGCTAATAATCAGTGATAGAAAAAGTTTGTTCATTATAATTCCTTTTTTCATAAAGCAGATATTCTACCAAAAAAATGGTAAATATCTGTTTTGAGAGAAAAAGATTATAAATTTTTAGCTTTTGTAACTTTGTTTACAAGATAGAAAATAGAGTTATAATCAAGTCCTGAGTTTCCACTTAATCCTATTTCACAAGTTTTAGATGTAGAAAATGCCATTTTAGCGCCAGTTGTTTGCTCTTTTAAGTATCTTAAAGCAGAATCATTTAATTCTGGGAAATTAAATCCCCTATCTCCTGCAAACCCACAACATTTAACATCTGCTGGAATTATCACATTTGTTGAACACAAAAGTGCAAGTTTTTTAAATTTATCCTCTAATCCCATTTTTCTTGAACTACAAGTTGTATGAATAGTAATTGGTTCTTCAATTTGAGTAAATTCTAAATCATTTGCTAAGAATGTTAATGCAAATTCAATTGGTTCATAAATACTAAGTTTATGTGAAAAACTCTCCATCATTTTTTTAGTACAAGGACTTGTATCACATAAAATTGGGTATTCTCCAAATTCACTTGCATTTAATAATGCTTCTTCTAATTCTGATGATTTACTGTTTGAAGCATCTTTAAATCCTTTTGAACTAAATGGCATTCCACAACAAAGATTTGGTAAATCTTTTGGGAAAATTATTTGATAATCTGCTTTTTTTAGTAATTCAACAGTTACATCAAATAACTCTTTTTCCTCTTTTGAAGCATCATTTAATCCCATACTTCTTGTAATACAAGAAGGGAAATATACTACTTTTTTATCTTTTACTTGTTGCTCAAAGTTTAAGTCAATATTTGTACCTTTTGGCATTGTAATTGACCATTTTGGTAATCTATTCCCACTTAAATTTCTCATTGTTTTAGTAAATGTTTCCATACTAGGAGTTCCTAAAACTTTGTGAATAAAGTTTGCACTATGTAGTCCAAATCTTACACCTTTTAATGTTGCACTAAAATTATTTGCCACAAAGTTTGCAACACTTTTTGAAGCAGGTGTTAGTTGTTCTGCTCTTAAATGTTTAGTTAAACTTCCAGTATCAATTTTAACAGGACAAGCAGATGAACATAAACTACATGTTGCACAAGTTTCTATTCCATCATATTGGTATAAATCTTTGTATTCTTTCGCCTCTTTATGGTTACCAATACTTTCAAGTCTTGAAATTTCTCTATTTATTACAATTCTTTGTCTTGGAGTTAGAGTTAATTCATTTGATGGACAAGTTGGTTCACAGAATCCACACTCAATACATTTATCAACTATTTCATTAGTTGCAGGTAGTGTTTTTAGATTCTTTAGGTGAGCTTCTTTATCATCATTTATTATAACACCAGGATTTAATAAACCTTTTGGGTCAAATAAAGATTTGATTTTTTTCATCAT
>OBMA010001722.1_pt1 | contig 13232 bp, 6 predicted proteins | sample 1539141 | NCBI WGS metagenome assembly OBMA01 (sample SAMEA3991484, study PRJEB22521) | metagenome | biome: anthropogenic terrestrial biome; feature: sewage plant; material: raw primary sludge | place: Sweden | collected 2012-09-26 | reverse complement strand
GCTTGAGCCTTGTTACCAAGGATACCACCACCCCAGTGCTTCTTGACTTCATCGTATTTGTCAGCGAAGTTAGCGTCAATGGTGGAAACCAACTTAGCCAAAGCAGCTTCGTCTTCGGCTCTGACTTCGGTCAAAGCGGCAACAGCAGAAGTCTTTTGGTTAACCAAAGTACCCAATCTAGCCTTACCCTTGACAATGGCGTATGGAACACCCATCTTCTTACACAAAGCTGGCAAAAAGACAACCAATTCAATTGGGTCGACATCGTTAGCAATCAAAACCAACTTAGCCTTCTTGTTTTCGATCAAGGTAACAACGTGGTTCAAACCGTACTTGACAGCGTATGGCTTTGGAGAAGCATCTTGCTTGGACTTACCTTCAGCAACAGCGGCAGCTTCTTTGGTCAATCTTTCCTTCTTTTCAGCAGCAGTTTCTGGTCTGTACTTGTTGAACAACTTAAAGGTTTCAGCAGCGGTGTTTCTGTCCAAAGTGTATTGGAATTGAGCAATGGTTGGAGGAACCTTCAATCTGATGGACAAGATCTTCTTTTGTCTTTGCAATCTGACGTATTCTGGCCATTTGACGTATCTGGACAAGTTTCTCTTTGGTTGGACAGCTTGACCAATACCGAAGTTCTTTGGAGTAGAGTGAGTCAATGGGTTTCTAGTCTTGTTAGACTTGGTTGACTTAGCACCGAATGGAGCTGGAGCGACTTTCTTACCTGGGGCCATTTTGAATTAGTTGTCTGGATGTGATAGTAGAGGGTAAGCAATGTAAATTGACAACTGGAATAGTAATTGATAGATACAAATTCCTCGCCTTTATAAACAATTCAGCGTCTTTTTTTTTTTGCGTTGGTTTTTCCAATTTGTTTGCGTCGGTTATTATTTTTCAATAAAAATAAATAAAAAAATGAGAAAAAAATGAAAAATGAAAAAAAAAAAATCTAATGGCCTAGATATGTTTGGGTGTTTTCCTCATAATACTAGTGTTACAGTCATTTGAATAGTATATGATGCAATAGAAGGTGGAGAGGAATATAAAATTATGGAAATTACATTGTTAATAGAAATTATTTATGTTGTTATTGGAAGTTTTCTAGAACCTGTTCGTGTTCACCTTCTATGTCCTTCAGCCAACCTTTGGATCTTTCCACGGCAACTTCCCAATACTTCCAATGCTTTCTCCTTTCAGCATCGTCGGATTGACTTCTGAATATCTTAAGGTTTGGATGAGCCTCTGGTGATATTTGTTCGTTTTTCTCCATTCCATTGTAAAAGACCCATTTCTTAACATCGTGTAGGTCCTTCCATAATGGGCGCTCGTTCACATCCTTGAAAGCCATATTGGCTGCAATGGCTGCCCCCAATGCAGTACATTCCGCTGTCGGAGACCTTCTGACTTTGACACAGGGACCTAAGATATCGGCTTGAATTTGCATGACTTCATTAGACCTCGACATCCCGCCATCCACTGCCAGAACCGACAGGGGCGACTTTTCATATGTGACGTCGGAAATTTCCTCTAAAAAGTCCCTGTCTTTGGAACCTTCACCAAACGCGTCAGAACTCATTGCCTTCAAGATAGCCCTGGCTTGAAAGCAAACACCTTCCACGGCAGCTCTGGCGATGTGGGAGGCAGTAGTGAATTGAGACATCCCCATTATGGTGGCTCTGGCATCTGGGTCCCAATAGGGAGCGAATAGGCCACTAAATGCGGGGACGAAAACTACGCCACCAGAATCAGGAACCGTAGATGCAATCGGTCCGACATCCTCTGATTTATCGATCAATCGTAAATTATCACGTAGCCATTGGACCACAGCACCAGCCACAGCGACGGAACCCTCTAATGCAAAATGTGGCTTGCTCAATTCTGGTTTTTGGCCACCGTACTCTTGCAAATGTGGGAACCAAAATGCTAGAGTCGTCAGTGCGCCATGTTGGGAGATCAATTTTTTGGTCCCCGTATTGTACAGTAAAAAGCAACCGGTACCATAAGTACATTTTGCAGCACCGGGTTTGTAAGCGAGTTGCCCCACCATGGATGCGCTTTGGTCGCCCAGACAGCCCTGTATGGGCAGGTTTCTCTTGACTAGATCTCGCAGTACTGTTTTTGGCGAATCGTGTAGCTTTTCCATTATCCAATCAGGAATGCCAAAGTCACCGTAGTATTGAGATGAGGACACAATTTCAGGCATGTGAATCAGGTTCTTGTCAATACCCCAAAATTCCAGCAACTCGTTGTCGTACTTTAAAGTGGAGAGGTTCATAAATCCAGTTCTGGAAGCGTTGGTTACGTCAGAAACGAACGCCTTTTGTTTAGTTAATTGGTAAATCAGCCATGTGTCCACAGTGCCGAACATCAGGTCGTTCTCCTCATACGCCTTGGTACACAGAGGCTCATTGTCGAGGAACCAGCGCAGCTTGGAACAGGAGAAATACGTGGAGAGCAATGGCAATCCAGTCTTCTGTCTAAGCTGCAGTTGCCTATCGACGCTAGTGTTTTGCCATTTGTCTCTAACGATTTTGATCGTTCTGGTGTCGTTCCAAACAATACCGTAGTTAACAATTGGTTTTCCTGTGCGGCGGGACCACAGAATTGTGGTTTCTCTCATGTTTGCTATACCCATGCATGTTACCTTGTAAGGTGGGAGACCGTTTGCTACACGTTCGCTGTTGATAGTCTGCAGAGAGAGCAAACTTGAGGCAAGGCATTGGACGACGTTCACCAGTAATTTCTGCGGATGGCACTCAACCCAACCCGGTTTGGGGAACTTCAACGTGGGTTCGTTATGGAAGTCCAAGTCCAATTCCTCGATTTTTAGGAATTTGGTTTCTTGAATGGCATAGCCTTCTGCAGAAAAGATGGGCTTTCCGCTGGTTTTGATGTCACCGGCGTTTGGTGTTTCACGAGCTGGGGCTGTAGAGGGTCTCCTTAGGCCAGACACCCCAATCTTGCCCTTTGATGCTGAAGTTGAATATTCAATTTGGTGTTTTGAAACGTCCTGGCCCCATCTGTTGAACAGAATGCATCTGGATGAGGTCGTTCCTACATCAATACTGGCGATAAGCGGGACGTAGTCACTTCGTAAATCTTCCATTATTTTGGACATACGGCTCTGTTCTTGTTCTAAACTAGTGTAAAGGCGCTGGCTTGATCGGAATATGTAACGTTTGGAGAATACTACAAGTCGGAAGAGAGAGGGAAACATATAACTATTTGTATAGTTCCGGCCACAACTCAAACCACATGGTATATTTTATATGGTTCGAGAACAGGCATCCCCCCACATTTTATTACACCTTATCCGTTCTAAAAGTCCTGGCTGTCTTTTTTTTCCTTTCCTTTTCCTTTTTTTTTTTTTTCAATTTTTGTCAATGCAGTCAGCCCCTCACTATGCTACTCCACACCCTTTAATTGATGGTTTTACTCCAATTAGAAGAGAAGAATTACGAAATGGCCTGTATGGGTAGATTCTTGTTATGTTTTTACATACGTTGTTTAATAAAAGTCGTTATTTACCATGTGAAAAACAAAAACAGTATACAAAGGGTGGTTATCGTGGCCAATACAAACGCGTTTTTCTTCCTCCTCGTGTTAATCTTCATAATAAGCTGATTGACACCCGGTATTCTTTGTAAAGTTTGCAACACCTTGTTGTTTGCCGTGTTCAGCACGTTGCTCTGCGAGTGGAACTGCGACCGAGTCTCCCAGGCTTGGGAGATGAGACGGTCGACTACGTTGTTGGACTGATCGATTCGCCTTGTTTCGTTCTGAATGTACTCGTCAGCATCCCCTATAGGAGCTGGCGCGTCCGTTGTGGAATTAGCAATATCGTTCTTCACGCTGAATAACAAGTTTAGTCTGTTGCGCTCTTGCTGGATGGAGGACCTGATATTGCGGAAGCTCTTCCAGTGGTCTTGTAAGATCTCCTTGTGGCGCTGCAGTTGGGAAAGCTTTGAGGCGGAGATTGCCGGGTTAGAATCGCAGATTTGTGTTAATGAATCGATTACATCCTGTCTCTGGCCTAAGATTCCCTCCAACTGCTTGTCTATCTTCTTTTCTTGGCCAGTTTGTTCTGAACTAGTTGTCTGCGCGAATGTGGAGTACTTGGAAAGAAGTGACTCCGTTTGTGTTTCTAGAGAAATGGCCTTGCCCCTTATGGTGACGAAAGACGGTTGTGAGCTCATGTGGTGTGGTTGCTTGTCTGGAATTGGGCTTTTCGCTGTGTCTAGTTTATTTTTTTCCTTGTCTTTTTATCTCTTTTTTTTTTGTTTTTCGTTCTCTTTATTTTCAACAACGCCTAGAAAATTTGGTTACCAACCACACTATTGAACAAAGATAACTAACTGATTGAACAAGAGTAGGCGTCTTACACTGGGTTTGCAAGTGTCATTGACTTTTGTTGCATTGCTGTGAAATACACATTCGGAGCAGTTGAAGGTCTTTTGCTGAATGCCCCACATATTTTCAAAATATTGTTTTGGCTGCGGAGTTTGTGCCTGATCAGTAACTACCAATCTCGTGAGATTTTTCATAAGCATCTTTGAAAGCTTTTATACTTATTTGATCTTTGTATATATCAGGTTTTACCAGTTTAGCCGCCAGAGTTTTGGTATTTATGTGTTACCCGGTATATCCATATGCCTTTTCTTGGTGGCAAAAAAAAGGTACTTTCTGATATAAAGAAGCTGGTAAGCTCTCGATAACTGATCTCTTTGTCTTTGTGCAGGATTGGATAATACAATAATTATAGAAAAGTTTCTATTTCACCACGAACAACATTATGTCCATTTCTTCTGACGAAGCGAAAGAAAAACAGCTCGTGGAGAAGGCAGAATTGCGCCTGGCTATCGCAGATTCCCCTCAAAAGTTCGAAACTAATCTGCAGACTTTTTTGCCTCCATTATTACTAAAGCTCGCCTCTCCACATGCCTCCGTTAGAACAGCAGTATTTTCAGCCTTAAAAAATCTCATTTCTAGGATAAACACATTGCCCCAGGTTCAGCTTCCTGTGAGGGCGCTTATTGTCCAAGCAAAGGAACCCAATTTAGCCGCTCAACAAGACTCGACCAATGTCCGCCTTTACAGTCTGCTACTGGCGTCTAAAGGCATAGATAGGCTTTCCTTGCAAGATAGACAGCAGTTGCTACCGTTAGTCGTTTCGAACATCTCGTGTCTAACAGGCACAGTAGCCGCCAGAATGTTCCACATCCTTTTGAAGCTTATTTTGGAATGGGTTGCACCCCAGGAGTCTTCACATGAGCAGGAAGAATTTGTTCAGTTCCTTCAACTGGACAACGACGGTTTTTCGTTTTTGATGCGCCAATTTACCAGGTTTTTTCTGCTGGTACCTTCAAAGCAAGTCCAGGTTTCTCAACAGCCCCTGTCGAGAGGTTACACATGTCCGGGCCTATCTCTAACTGATGTGGCATTCTTTACTTATGATGCGGGCGTTACTTTCAACAAAGAACAGCTGAATAAGTTCAAAAAGGCTATTTTTCAATTTGTTTGCCGTGGCATGGCGGCTACCCAAACTATTGAGCAGTCACCTAGGATGATTGAACTGATGGAATTTTTGTGCGTTGTCTCTACGGATTCCACAAATTTATCTGATGATGCGGCTCAGTTCATGAAACGGTTTCCCATGCCTTATGAAAACGAAGAGTTCATCACCTTTCTTCAGATGCTGTACATCGGCAACACAGCAAATGGAAGACCGCCGGTCAAGGCTATCTTGCAAGAAAAAATTTTGTCCATATTAAACAGAAGTCACTTCGCCACCACCAAAGCAGAATGTATTTCGTTGATTTGCTCTATTGGATTGCATTCATCTGAGTATAAACTTAGATCTTTGACTCTTTCTTTTATTCGACACGTAGCAAAATTAAATTACAAAAATTTAAATCCTGCTTCTTCATCACCTTCATCAACAGACTTTTCCACTAGTATTGTTTCCTTGATTAGAAATAATCTTCATGCCGAAGGTTGGCCGAAGTTACAATTGGGGCCTCAGACCCCAGCTTTCAATACAGCCATTCTGCAGAGACAGCTGCAATATGAAACATTGGGTGATATCTTGAAAAGAGATTTTGAGCTTGTAAGTGACTTATCCTATATTGAATTTCTATTCGAGTCCTTGAAAAATGACTTACCACAGTTCCGCTCCAGTATTCAGGAGTCTCTGCTTTCTCTAGTAGGCCATTTATCAATTCTACCCCAACAATCTAAATTAAAATTAAAAAATTTGCTCAGGAAAAACCTGTCAATTGACGAGCAACAGCGGGAGGATAATAATGATGCTGTTAATTCTATAATGGCACTCAAATTTGTATCTATAAAATTCACTAACGCTGCCTTCCCCTTCCATGATCCTGAGGCAAGGTTATTCAATATTTGGGGTACTGTACGAACGAATAGATTTGACATTATTGAAGAATCCTTTAAGGGGCTTCAACCCTTTTGGTTCAGGGTTAATAATGCTTCCATAAATACATCAGCTACCGTGAAAACATCCGATCTGTTGGGCTCTCACTTGTCAGAGACTGAATTTCCTCCATTCCGGGAATTTCTTCAGGTTTTGATCGACCAGCTAGATTCGGAAGCTGCATCAATTACACGAAAATCACTGAACAATGCTGTCAGATTTAGTAAACAATGTCTCATTTCCAATGCAATATACGGTAAAAAAACAATGGTTATACAAGATGAGGATTGGTCAGTTAGAATAGACAAAGCTTTGGAACTTGACGACACAGTTGTGTCCCGAGTTAATGAAATGGTTCAAGGCATGAATGATGATATTTTCATTCGCTATTTGACTCTTCTGTCAAACGAGTTTACAGCTACGAACAGTAAGGGTGAACAAATTGCAATATTTCCATATCAAGATCCAATTTTTGGTTCTGTCTTATTAACTTTATTAAATTTTGTGAGCAATGATGTTTTACGGAGATTGGAAATTCTTGTTCCCGATTTATACCATCTAGTTATCATGAAATTTCAATCGTTGAGTGATAATGATCTTGCAGTCTGTGCAACCATCATCGGTATAATTTCTACTGCTATCGCAGACTCGACTCACGTTAAGCGAATCACAAAAATAGCACAATCACAAACAATGGCAGAGACATATGTTGCATCTTATGTTGTTCCACGATTATATTTGAAAGATCAAACAAATCACATTGAATCTGACAGTATCCTAAACCTATTAAACATTTTAACAACTCATCTATCGCATCCTGGCACTAACAAGGATATGATATTAAAGTTGGTCTGCCAAGTGACAAAATTCGGTTTACTTCTCCAAGTAAGTGCACAAGAAAGGAAAGATTTCTTGAAAAAAGTCATGGATACTATACAAGACAAATTGATCAACGATGTGACAGCAATTCAAACGTGGTCATACTTATCACTATATTCAACAGATTTAGAGAATTCCAGTCTTTTTCAAGAAAAATTACTTGAAACTAACGTTTCTAAGCAAAACGATTTCTTATTTTCAGTTGGTGAATCTTTAAGTGTTGTGGCTGGTAAATGGTCAAGTAAGTACTTGATCAAACAGATTGATATTCCTAATCTCAATGTTGAGATCATGCAACAAAAATTCCCTGCTACAAATGTTACCACTATACTTGATGAGATCTTTTCAGGTTGCGACTCTACAAAACCCTCTCTGAGGAAGGCATCTTGTATTTGGCTGTTATCATATATTCAGTACTTAGGTCATTTGCCAGAAGTAAGTTCCAAATGTAATGATATTCACTTGAGATTTATGAGATTTTTGGCAGACAGAGATGAATTTATACAGGATTCCGCCGCTAGAGGGCTTTCTTTGGTTTACGAAATTGGTGGTTCTGATTTAAAAGAAAGTATGGTCAAAGGGCTACTTAAATCATTTACAGAATCAACCGCAGGGTCTGCATCTACAAGTGCTACTGGCATCTCAGGTTCAGTCTCCGAAGAGACCGAGTTATTTGAGCCAGGAGTTTTAAACACTGGAGATGGGTCCATTAGCACTTACAAAGATATTTTAAATTTGGCATCTGAAGTTGGGGACCCTGCACTTGTTTACAAATTTATGTCTCTTGCCAAAAGTTCTGCCCTGTGGTCATCTAGGAAAGGTATCGCATTCGGTCTTGGCGCCATTATGTCTAAATCTTCTTTAGAAGAATTATTACTAAAGGATCAGCAAACTGCCAAGAAATTAATTCCAAAATTGTATAGATACAGATTTGATCCATTTCAAGCAGTATCACGCTCGATGACAGACATCTGGAACACTTTAATTTCAGAATCCTCTTTGACGATTTCCCTCTATTTCAATGATATTCTTGATGAGCTTTTATGTGGCATGGCTAATAAAGAATGGAGGGTCAGGGAGGCCAGTACTTCAGCTTTATTACAATTGATTCAATCTCAACCGCAAGAGAAATTTTCCGAAAAAATGCTGAAAATTTGGACAATGGCATTCAGAACGATGGATGATATAAAAGATAGTGTCCGTGAAGTTGGTACCAAGTTCACCACTGTATTGGCCAAAATTTTGGCAAGATCTATTGATGTGGAAAAAGGTGTGAATCCTACCAAGTCTAAGGAAATACTAGACAATATTTTGCCATTTTTATTGGGTCCACATGGTCTGAACAGTGATGCAGAAGAGGTTAGGAATTTTGCGCTCACAACTTTGATTGACTTGGTGAAACACTCCCCTGGAGCCATCAAACCGTTCACTCCAAAATTAATTTACGATTTTATCACATTGTTTTCTTCCATTGAACCTCAGGTGATTAACTATTTGGCATTAAATGCTGCAAATTATAACATTGATGCTAACGTCATTGATACGCAAAGGAAAAATGGTGTCACAAATTCACCTCTATTCCAGACCATCGAAAAATTAATTAACAATTCAGATGATTGTATGATGGAAGAAATAATTAATGTGGTTATTAAAGCTAGCAGAAAATCAGTCGGATTGCCATCTAAGGTCGCATCCTCACTTGTCATAATTATCTTAGTGAAACGGTACTCTATCGAAATGAAACCCTATTCTGGAAAGTTGTTGAAAGTCTGCTTGACTATGTTTGAAGATAGAAATGAGTCGGTTAATATAGCATTTGCAATTTCAATGGGATATTTATTCAAGGTTTCAGCGTTGGATAAGTGTATTAAATACTCTGAAAAACTAATAACGAAATATTTTGAGCCTACCTCAACAGAAAATAACAAGAAAGTTGTTGGTACAGCGATCGACTCGATTTTGAATTATGCGAAGTCAGAATTCGATAATGTGGCAAGTGTATTTATGCCTTTGATTTTCATAGCATGCAATGATGAAGATAAAGATTTGGAAACCTTATATAATAAAATCTGGACGGAAGCTTCCAGCTCTGGCGCCGGTACGGTTAAATTATACCTGCCAGAAATTTTAAACGTACTTTGTGTGAATATAAAGTCGAATGATTTCTCTATTAGAAAAACATGTGCTAAATCAGTCATACAGTTGTGTGGCGGTATTAATGATAGTATTCCTTATCCACAAATTGTTAAGTTATTTGATATATCGAGGGAGGCATTAAGTGGTAGATCATGGGATGGTAAAGAGCATATAGTGGCAGCATTGGTTTCATTAACAGAAAAATTTTCTCAAACTGTGGCCGACAATAATGATCTACAAGAATCAATTAATCATGTAATGTACACTGAAGTTTCGAGAAAAAGTATGAAATATGTTAAGAAGATACTACCGCTTTACGCGAGATATATCAATGTGAATCCACAAGAAGAGACGATCACCTTCTTAATTGAAAAAGCCAAAGAAATGATTCGATTGTTGGGCAGCGAATCTGATGACAGTGAAGGTTCCATTAAGCAGACTTCCGATGAATCCACAATAAAAAGAATTAAGCCTAACACTGAAATTACACAAAAGTCATCCAAAGAGAACGTTGAGAACGAAGAGTATGTGATCAACTTGTTAAAAGTTAGTGTTGACATATGCAACAATTCTAAATCGAGGTATCCGATGAATTTATTGGAGTTCATTATAGATGAGATTGCATACCTTTTCCATAATGACAGAATTATACACACATGGAGAACGCAACTAGCTGCTAGTGAAATTGGTATCTCGATAGTTGGAAGATTTAGTACCATAAGTAGCGCTGACTTTATCCAAAATGTGGGGAGACTATGGGATCAAACTTTTCCAATAAATTGTAACAAGGAAACCATTGAGAATGTGAAATTGCAGATGATAAAGTTCGGTGGCCTGATCATTCAGAAGATTCCAAGCTTGCAGAACAATATCGAGGAAAACTTACGGTTGTTAAACATTATTGATTCAACGAGCAGAATTGAGTTGGAATTGAAAAATATTGGTCTATGAACTCCGAAACTTTTTCATATTGATAAATAGAACAGTTAATAAAACTTATCTAGAAAGACGTTTGTTTATAAAATAATGTATAGTATCGGTACTAAATATTAACTTTTCCGAAAAATCAAAACATCAAAGTATTCAAAAAGTGCTTGAAGAATATTGATTAGAGATAAAAATTCGTATGCAAGGTGTTAAAAATTGTGTAGAAGTAGTATATAATTCTAAAGGAAATAATTTCAACTTTTCAAAGAGAGCTTTCCTCTAACTCTCTCCATAGCCATTTCCTCCAAATATCCCCAGCCATATTTAAAAGATCATCAAAACAATGGGAAGCCTTAGCATCATTACCGACTTCGATTAACATGTGATAGTTCGAGATATGGGCACTCAAATTAGAACTGGATTGTAATGACGCCATTGTAGAAGTAGTCGGTGAAGAAGGCAAACTGGTTATGCTAGATTCTGTATTCTCGTATAACTTCCTATAGGAAGAGTCATCAAATTTTGTTAGCAGAGGAACGTTATTAAGAAACTCTGAAATTTCCGCTTCTTCAAATTCTAATAGCTTAAATTCGTTAAACTGCAAAATCGCGATGAAAATGAAAATCAATTGCATATGAGGATCAATGGAAGAAAACGGTAGTTTCAATTCTGACTTATCATTTGAATCACTACCAGGAGATGGTACTGTGTTGTCCTTTTGAGCTTTGCTTTGAGTACCTCCGTATCTATTCCTTAAAATTAATTCTTTGAAGACACTATAATCATAGGGAAATTTTTTCGAACCTAGTGCCATGCTATCCAGATCGGGGAACCAAAACGGATCATTATTGTACAAAGCGATCCAATCTTTCATCCAGTACTGCTCGTTGTCACATTGTGGTGTATCGTGATAGAGGTGATCCATTTTCTTATCGTTATAGTTCAAAAAGAAATTTATCGTGTCCATGTTTGGTTTGGGCCTCCAACCGAGCAGCAAATCCCATACACGCCCTCTATCTTGTCTTTGTAAAGCTTTAGCTCCAGAGCATTTCAACCACCAATATATCCAGGAGTTTCTTGACGACGAAGGTTGTAAGGAAGATTCCTCTGTCAAAGGTTGGTACAGCTCTGGCAAAATTGAAGAGAATACCTTGAAAAAAACTTGGGTCTGAAATGAAAGATCGCCACCAGATATAATAGGGAAATAATTTGTGTTGAAGTTTGAGTTTGCCTTTGAGCTGGAAGATGCGTTCGAGTCATTTTTCAATTGTTTGTGTGCCAGTATGGTATCAGGGCAATGTAGAATGACAAGAGCTAGTCTTTCGAAAAGGGCACTAAATGAGAAAATTGGTTTTGTAGGCAATTTTGATCGCAGCTCAAAGGGTAACGGATATTCCTTATAAAGGTATGATAACGTGTGAGAAATGTACGGAGAATTGTGCAAGCTGGTATTTGTGTTGATGCTCAAGTTGTGCATGCCCGATGTTATATTCGTGTTATTGTTGTTGGTGTTGTTGCTAGAGGAGTTGCTATTTCCGTTATTGCCGTTGTTAGTGCTTAGAAGAGCGTGCTTTCTTCCGCTCAGAACTACATAATCCTCCACTTCGTAAAATGAATGAGTCTCGTTGAAAGGAGACATGGTTTCGTAGGGATAGATGGGATACCATTCAGCCAATCCCAGAGCAATCCAGGCAAGACCGCTTTCGTACTTGAAGATTTTTGACCACTTCAGCAGAAATTTCACGATGGCATTTTTCAAAGTCTCGATGATCTGGAACTCATAGTCTAATGAGGGAGACAGTACCTCCATAGAAGAAATAGTGGAAGCGTCGGACGACGAAACAGGTGTCGGGGTGGCGATATTGGTGGTGTTAGCATTACTCGATGAGCCAGCAGGATTAGACCTGGAGTGGAAGTATTTTTTCAAATCATGCAGGATAATGGATTCGATATCGTACGGGAGAATATTTTCATCGTCGCTCTTGTCTTGCTTATCGGTTGGAGCCTTACTTTTCAGAAAAGGGTCATTAAGTATGAAATCATTGGTTATTGGGTCCCAAGAAATGGTATTGGAGGTAATGTTTGGTGAAATGCACATTGGGTGGTACTTCAGCAGGATCGGCCACACGACGTGTCGCAACTGTGGTGGAACCCCGTATGTTCTTGCTAAAAAGGCCAATGAGTCATGGTCATTGCACTTTACTAGATGGATAGTCGTTTCGATAAGGTTCTTGTTGCGAAACTGCTGTTTTAGATTTTTCAAGTAGTGGGAATTCGCCATGGGCGACTTCTTGTCGTGCATATTTGCTAGCGAGCCCTTTACCCTGTAACGTCTCTAAGAAATTTCGAATAGTGATCTACAGGTACGTCTGAGCTATTATCAATTTCTACCAGGAATTTGAAGCTCCCACAGAATAGCTTCCAAGAAACCTGAAAAAAAAAAAAAATGAAAAATATGTATCATTCCTCACGAATGAGTCCATTGCTTTCCCGTCTCAAATGATTGAGAATATATCGTATAATAACGTAAGAGTATTCAGTATCAACGGCCACGACAACAACAACAACGACAACAACAACAACAACAGCACAACAACATCGAACGGTTGCTACTGCGACGTTACGGATTACATCCACAGTATATGGCGTGCAGCGATAAGGCTCGAGACACCGTTCTGTACGGACCTGACGTTGACGGTGAGACACAGACGGGGCCGCGGGAACCCTTAATGTGGTTCCCGGAACGGAATGAGTACGGGGAAAAAGGGAATCAGGAGGCACGGTACCTGCATATTGCGCCTTTTTTGGTTTCCCCTTCGGGCAGCAAGTGTTTACTGTAGGATAATGGTACTATTACGGT
>OBMA010001720.1_pt1 | contig 13237 bp, 6 predicted proteins | sample 1539141 | NCBI WGS metagenome assembly OBMA01 (sample SAMEA3991484, study PRJEB22521) | metagenome | biome: anthropogenic terrestrial biome; feature: sewage plant; material: raw primary sludge | place: Sweden | collected 2012-09-26 | reverse complement strand
CGACGTTTTAAATTTGTCGCCACGTTTAACCTCCGGCCCACAATCGACGTGCTGATTTCTTGGCGACATTTTTGTTTTGCTGGTAAAGTTGCTGAAATATACCGTTCAATTTATTTCAGCATCCTTTTATTTCAAAGTATTTATGATATAATAGCTATACCCTTAAATCTTTTCATATAACAATCCTTAAAAAGACTGGTTCCTTACCAGCCTTTTTTATTTTTTTGATTTTTTCAGTTCCTGAGCTAACAAATATTTTATGTAGCTTGATAGGTCGAGACCGTTTTCTTTTGCGAGTGATTTCACTTCATTTTTAAAACTTTCCTTACATCGAACCACAATCTGTGTGCTGTTATCTTTAAAAAGTTCTGTTTGGATAGTCATTCATTCTTCTTTCTGTATGCTAAATATATATACAACATTTATATAATTAGTATACATCTTCTTTTATTGATAAGTCAATTTATTTAATAAAAATTGTTATTATCTGTCAGATTTTTTTGTCGCCAAAATATAAAACAGGAACTAAGCTACAGTTTCAAAAATATGGCAACACTAATATTTTGCTGAATAAATTGCTGAGTCAATATACCGTTCAATCTGGTTTAACTTGTTTTTGATGTCATGCATCTTAGAGATTTCCTTTTTAAGTTCAACGAGTTTCAGTTTGCTTTCGAGTATTTCAGCATTAATTCTTTTCTTCTCAATAAAAGAATGTTCAACTAATGTTTCAAACTTAGATGTAAAGCTAGGTCCTTCAAAGCTGTCTACAATGTCAAAAGTTTGTTGGGTCATTCGGACGTTGTAGCGAATATCTTTTATTTCTTTTTTCATTACTAAACCCTTTCTTATATGTACACCAGAGTACACTTATTTGTCTTAAATGATACAAAAATTAAATGAAAAAAATTTGTTAAGCGCTAAAACTCCAACATCATACTACATATTTGTTTCCCGAAATATTATAGCACAATTTTACATTTTATAATTTATGAGTAAGGATTACTCTATTTTTTTACTCTTTTACCCCAAATTATACTAGATAATTCAAAATAATCACGCTATTTCTTGAAAACACTTTCTTTTTCCATGTTTTTACCTTAAAATTAACTTAAAGCTATTTGTTTTTATCTATAACAAAATAGTATGTGGGTTTATCTCAAAAAACAAAGGTTGGTTTTATTTTGAAAAAATTAGTGTTCTTTTTAGTCTGCTTAATTCTTTTGGTCTTCATATGGTTTAAAACCGAAAATTTAATAAAAAATAATTTGAATACCTTAGAAAACAAGTCGGATTATATCTTTAAAAAAGAAAATGATGTTTACGCTCATTTAAAAGTTCAAGGCACAAATATTGACTATCCAATAGCCCAACATCCAGTAGATGATCAGTATTATTTAAGTCATGATATTGATCACTTAAAAACCATATATGGGGCTATATTTACCGAAAAAATAAACAAAAAGGATTTTAAAGACCCTGCCACAATTGTTTACGGACACTCAACCTATGACGGTTCAATGTTTGGGAGTTTAGAATGGTTTGAGTCATCAGACTTCTTTGATAAAAACAAAAAGATAGAAATATCTACTCAAAATGAAAAGATAGATTATGAAATATTCTCTGCTTATAGCTATACAGATGATCATTTAATAGATAGCTTTAACTTGACAGATAGAACGTCTATTTCAGATTACTTCCAAAAAATTAAAAAATTTTCTGAAGATCTACAAGGTAACTATCGAGATATTTCTTATAGCGATTCAGATAAACTATTGATCTTATCAACTTGTGATATAAAAAATAACGAAAGAAGGTTTGTCGTTCATGCAAAAGAAATCAAAAGAGTCTTGGTTAAAGACATATCTAAAGCTAAATAAATTATCCCGATATGTCTTGTTTTATGTATTAGGATTATTAGTTTATGGCATAGGGAGCAGTTTATTTTTGAATCAGGCACTACTGAAAACCATCGTCCTGACATCAGATAACTTGATTTTAAAATTGATTGGCATGTTATTCGTTATAACTGGCGTCTGTATCTTATTATTTGTTTTCTATCAATTCTATCAAAGAGTGACTTCAAAAAAAAGTGTTCAAAAAGCGATTATAGTGTATCTTTTATCGATAATAGCGTCTGGTTTAGTCCTAGGATTATTTGGAAAGGCGATATTTGAGTATACAAGTCAAGACTATAATTGGGTAAAACAATTAATTTGGATATTGACAACGCTTATTCAAGGGGGATTGCGTTTTATTTTCATATATTACTGTTTGACCATTTATCAAGAAAAAGTTTTTAATTGGCAGAATCCATCATTTCTGAAATTATTATTCGGTGTTTATATCCTACTGAGTCTAACCATCTTGTTTAATAGCTTGTATCCACCACTTGGATCTACTGCTACTTTTGTCTCAGATCTGATTATATCGACAGGGATTGTTTATTTAGAAATATTTAAAACCAAAAAAGGGAGCTGATATGGGAATTAATATGAAAAAGTTAGGCATAACGACGAGTAAATACGTTGCTTTATTGGTGTTGACTTTAACGAATATGCCAATCGCTTACGCGACTGATATTAAGGCATCTATCGAACAGGGGAAGGCAGAAGCTTATTATAAAGAAACAGTAAATGATCAAAAAGAATCAGTTATACCAGACGCCTCTAATCTGGAATCAAAAAAACAAAATCAAAATACTGATGGAAAAACTACCACTGAACAGACTCAAGAAGAAAAACATGATCTTCGATTACCTAATGTAACAGAGACAAAATCGAGTCAGGAAGAGGAAGCCCTAAAAGCACAATTCGGTGAGCCGATTTTAGTCAATGGTCAAGAACAAATTTACAAAAAAGATGAGACCAACTTCATTACTTATATAAGTGGTGATGTCAAGACTTATAAAGATGACAAGGGGACAGAATTCCCTATCGATTTAAATCTAGTCAGTGATAAAAAAGATGGTCAATCTATCTTTAAACCAAATGGTAGCCCAGTTGAAGTTGTCTTACCTGAAAAAGTAGATAATAAACAAGGGATACAGGTGTCAAAAGGCAAGAATACTTTAGAATTAATCCCCAAAGACAAGGTCTATGAAAATGCGACAGTCAAGGACAACGCGATTCTATACAATAATGTAGATGAATCAGATGATGTTCAGTATACGATCACAGATAAAGGCGTCAAAGAAGAAATCATTCTTGATAAGTGGCGTGAAAAACATGAGTTTAAATACGAATTTTCTAGTGAAACATTTGATGCTAAAGTAGAAAATAATCAAGTTGTCATCACAAATAAAGGTAAAAAAGAAGTCCTCTTTGTCCTATCTGCACCTGTCATGGTTGATCAATCTGGAGAGAAAAGTGATGCCATAAAAATGAGTTTGGAGAAAGGCAAAAAGCATTATGAATTAACAATTGATGCGGATAAAGACTGGTTAAAAGATGACAAAAGAAGTTATCCAGTCAGAATTGATCCAACGGTTACTGTACCAACAGAAAATTTAATTGATACTGTCACAAGTTCTGTCCATGGAACCTATCAGGGTCGTGGTTATGGTTATGTGGGTTATATCACACAAGAAATGACTGGTATTTGGAACGCTAAAGATGTTGGTCGAACAAGGATTTATACCAAAGTCAATTATGATTTTTCAAAAATTCCTAAAGAAGCTAAAATCAATAGTGCCACTTATAATCTCTATCAATATGTGCAATACCCTCAGACTAATGCGACTTTCTCTAGTTATAAATTAACACAAGATTTTAATATCAGTTCTTTGACATGGGATAATTCAGTCGGACTATCCCAAGAGCCAACAGGAGAAAACGCGATCAGTCCTGCAAAGTACGGGATGCATCATTTTGATATTAGAGATACCGTTAACAGTTGGGTCCAAGGTTTAAGTCCTAACTATGGTTTAGTGGTACAAGCCACAAATGAAAATGATTACGGTGGGGCTTTTTACACCACTTACTCAACTGGTACTGCAGGTCAAGATGATTTCTCACCTGATAAACGACCTAGTATTACCATCAATTGGTCAGTACCTGATCCTGTCGATGTTACTTATCCCTTAGGTAATACAACGGTTAACTTAAGATCCATGACTTCCTCAGATAAAAAAGGGAAATTACATTTCCAAGGTGTCTTTGCGGATGGTGTCACAACACCAGGATCCATTGTCGATTATCAATTGAGTGATCCTTCAAAAAACTATAGTGGTCAATCCTATGCCAGCTACTCTTATAAATTTCCAGACTCAAGTCTATTTGACTCAGCTTTTGAAAAAGGCACAACGAAATATAAAGATAAATTAGCTAACTGGCAGACAGGGCTTCCTTTCACCGATCCGGAACACAATAAAGTCTATACAATCGATGCCGAAAGTAAAAAAGATGGGACTAGTAGCGGGAAGAAAAACAGTGAAAAGTTTGTGATCTATAAAGTGACACAATATGATACACTGCCTAAAATAGCAGCTTACTATGGTGTACCTTTATCTCAAATTGTATTTGATAATCGTGTTCAAGATATGCTTTTAGTGAGTAATAATACCTTATTCATCAGAAACCCTAAAAAGAATGCGGAAAAGCCTTATAACCCTCCTAAATTATCTGACGGGACAAAAGAAGATATTGATAGTTTATTGATGGGAAGAGGCCTGCACTGTGAGTTTGGATTTGAGCCAATTAACCTAAATACAGGGAACTTCTATTTAAATCGAACAGATATCTCAATTCCTAGTTTGACGCAAAATTTTGACGTAACAAGAAATTACAACTCAAAAGGTGCTAGTCAAAATAGTCTATTTGGTAGAGGCTGGTCATTTGAGTTTAATGAACAAGTCACAAGCGACGAATCAGGTAATCTCTACTACACAAGAACAGACGGAAGTGTTCTGAAATTTACTAAAGATGGTGATACCTACACTTCCCCATCTGGCTATGATTTGACTTTAAAAGTTAAGGAAAAAGAAAAGAAAACGGCTGATTTTGGGGATGGTGAAGAGAGCTATTCAGTTAAAGAATATGTGATCACCGACAAGGACCATCAAGAAAAGATTTTCAATTATTTTGGCTTGTTAAGTAGTCAAAAGGATGAACAAGGTAATCTCACACAACTAGATTATAACGAAAATGGACAATTAAGTGCCATAAAGGATCCGACTGGTTTAACTTATAATGTTTCAATGAATGACTCTGGATATATCTCTCGCATTGGTCTACCTAATGGTTCAAGTCTGTCTTATGATTATGATGATTGGGGTCACTTAATCGCCTTTACAGATGCGACAGGTGCTGTTACACGTTATGATTACAACAATGATGACTTAATGACAGCTTGGTATGATGGCAAAGGCACTAAGATTATAGAGAATACCTATGATGAAAAGGGTCGTGTCACAAAACAAACTGATGGTACGGGTGCTGTCTCTACTTTATCTTATGGAGATGGACAGACAAGTACAACAGACGCTAATGGCGCTGTGACAATATACTACTATGATAAAGAATATAGGACGACAAAAATAGAATATCCCGATCAAACGAGTGTTTCAAAAGCATATGACAAGTCAAATCGTTTGATTGAAGAAACTAACGAGTTAAAACAAAAGACAGCTTACACTTATGACGAGTCAGGAGACATATTAAGCAAGACAAGATTTGACGGTGCTGTTCAAACCAATACTTATGACGATAAGCGTCATTTATTAAGTGAAATTGATTATGATGGCAAAAAGACGCTTTATACGTATGATAAATCAGGTAACCTGAAACAAATCGAGTTAAATGATGGCTCAAAAACTAGTTTTCAAACAAATAAGCAAGGGTTAATCGTAAGCTCGGTTGATGCTTTAGGCAATAAAACTTCATACGATTATTCAGGTGCCTTTCTAACGAAAATAACGTCTCCTTTAAAGGGTACAACGAATATCTCCTATAATGCGCATGGGTTGCCAACAAGTATCACAAATCCTCTAGGAGGCATCTCAACTATCACTTATGATAACGAGGGTAGAAAAACAAGTGAAACTAATCCTGATGGACACAAAACAAGTTATGCGTTTGATGGCGCAGGGCAAGTCACATCTCTAACAGATGGTAATGGCTTTGTTTCAAAATTTACTTATGATGCGGTAGGTCATACACTTATCTCCGAAAATGGTGCAGGAGGTGTTTATACCTATACCTATGACGGTGTTGGTAATAAAATCAAGATGGTTGATCCAAATGGACAGGCAACAGTTTATACTTATGATCCTAAAGGACGCTTGTCAAGTGAGACTGACACAGCTCAATCTAAAATCTCTCATGCTAGAGATGCGTTAGGTCGCGTAACTAAGTTCACTAACGCAGGTGATCAAGCAACAAGTTATACTTATGATGAAAGTGTCAATCAAATAGCGACTGAAACTGATGCATTAGGACAAGTCACAAGTTACAGTTATGATAAGAGCGGCAATGTCATTGCAGTATTAAAACCAGATGGTTCAAAAGTAAGCAATGAATATGATGGTTTAAATAGATTAATCAAAACAACAGATGCTTTAGGCGTCGTATCTACCTATGCTTACGATCTAAATGGGCATAAAACATCTGAGACTATTGATGGTAAAACAACAACTTATGATTTAGATGCTTTGGGTAATGTTCTTTCTGTCACTTATCCTAACAAAGAAAAAACGACTTATAGTTATGACCTATCTGGTAATGTTTTGAATTTCACAGATGCACGTGGGAAGAAAACAAGTTATAGTTACACAAAAGGTGGTGCATTAGAAACCATAAGTGATGCTTTAGGCAATCAAACTAAGATAAGTTATGACGGAAACGGCAATCAATCAGGTCTCACTGACGCCGCAGGTTACCAAGCTAGTACGACTTACAATGCGCATAACTTACCCGAAACTGTGACAGATGCTTTAGGCAATAAAACAACTTATTCTTATAGTCAGTTAGAACAAATTACAAGCACGGTTGATGCTTTAGGTCATAAAAAGACTTATGATTATAACGATCTAGGCTATCCGACTTCTGTTACAGATGAAAACGGAAATGTCTCAAAACTTTCTTATACATCGACTGGTCAAACACAATCAATTGAAAATACAGATGGTTCAAAGATCGATTACAGCTATGACGCACTTGATAGACTGATAGAAGAGAAAAAATCTAACGGACTAGTCACAAGCTATACTTATGACAGTGATAATCGTGTCATTAAGATGCAAGACAATCAAGGTATCGACGAAGGTTACACTTATAATGCACATGGTCAGAGACTGACTGAAACAAATAGCCTAGGTGAAATTACGACTTATGAATACGATAAGAAAGATCATGTGACAAAAATCATACATGCGGATATGACGACAGAGAGCTTCACTTATGATTCAGTTGGTCATTTATTGACATCAACCGATGTCGAAGGCAAAACAACGACTTATCAGTATGATCAAAATGGTAACCTGAAAGAAAAGAAAGATGCGAAGGGGCGCCTGACAAGTTTCACGTATGATGCGATCAATCAGGTTGTAACTGAAAAAAATCCTGCTGGAGGAATCGTCACCTACACCTATGATGTTTTGGGTAATGTTTCAAGTATCACAGATGAAAAAGGGGAAAAAACAAGCTACGGTTATGATGCCAATAAAAACTTAGTGCTCTATACGGACGCTAAAGGTAGTGAAACTGCACTGAAATATGACCCCTTATCTCGCTTATCTGAAAAGGTAAGTCCTACAGGTGCAGTTCAACGTTTTACTTATGACAATGTAGGTAACAAAATAAGTGAGACGAGTGGCGAAGGTAATCAAACAAGTTATACTTATGACAGTATGAATCGGGTCTCAAGTATCACAAAACCAACGGGTGGTGTCAAGCAGTTTAGCTATGACCAAACTGGTTCGCTTCTTTCTGAAACAGACGAGAACAAGCATACAACGACCTATGAAAATGACTTACACGGTCAAACAACATCTCGAACTTTAGCTAATGGCGCAAAATATAGTTATGCCTATGATAAATTAGGTAGATTAAGTAAGCAAACTGCACCAAAAGGGTTGTCTCAAAGTTATACTTATGACATCTCTGGTCATTTGATTAAACAAGAAGATCAATCCAAACGCCAAACAAGCTATACTTATGATAAGACAGGTCAAGTCCTTACAACGACAAACCCAGCTGATTTAACAACCAAGTTCAATTATGATGAGGCGGGTAATTTAACACAAGCTACAACACCTAGCGGCGCTAAAACGACTTATAGCTATGATGTGATGGATCAACTCAAAACAGTCACGCAACCTACTGGTAGAGAAACAAGCTATGATTATGATCCAGTTGGCCAACTCACAACGAGAACGATCAACGGCGATCGAAAAGAAACTTATAACTATGATCCAAACGGCAACCTGACAAAAACCGTTAATGCCCTGAAACAAACTAGCACAAAAAACTATGATGCCGGTAACCGCTTGACATCAGAAAGTGATACGGCAGGTCGTCTCACTGCTTATCAGTATGACAAAGACGATCGCTTGACCAAGGTAAGCTCAAGCACTGGCGCAAGTAGTGAATTCTCTTACGACAGTAATGACAACCTGACACAAGTTTCATCAGGTGGTAAACGTCTTAATACTTATAGTTATGATAAAGCTGACCAACTTATTGAAGCAAAAGTTGGTCAGGATAAAGAAGCCTCAAAAACTACTTATGCTTATGACAGTGTTGGTAATGTGTCTGAAATTACGAATGGTAACGGTAAGAAAACAAAGTATAGCTATGACGAATTATCGAATGTTGTTGAGAAAGTTAATAGTCTTGGAGATAAGACGTCTTATACTTATGATGCGGATAACCGTCTTAAAGAAGTGAAACAAGCTAATAGTAAGACGATAAAATACGACTACAATAAGTTGGATCAGCTCTTAAAAGTTGATTATTCTGAAAAGTCTGATGGTAATGTCTTATATACTTATGACACGGATGGCCGTCGTGTGTCGATGAATGATTTAACAGGTCAAACGAATTATGCTTATGATGCGGATGGAAAGATTACGGGTGTTAAGCAGGGTGATGGCAGTTTAATCAAGTATGACTATGATAAATATGGTAATATCCAAGAACTCACCTATGCGGATGGTTCAAAGGTAAAATACCGGTATGATGAACTAGATAGATTGACTCAGGTTATTGATAAAGATAACAAGAAAACGACCTATCAGTATGATGATGCCGGAAACATGACCCTTATCAAACGTTCAGACGGTACAAGCTCAGAAATGCGTTATCGTCTAGATAACCGAGTTGAAAAAATCACGCATTTGGATAAAAAAGGCAAGGTCATCTCTTCTTATGGCTATGATTATGATGCGGATAACCAAATATCAGAAGAAATCATTACACAAGATGGTGAAACTGTTGTTCAAACGTATCAATATGATAGTTTAGGGCAGATTAGTCAAATGACTGTATACGACAAAGATAAAAAGCATGAGAAAGCGTCTTATAGTTATAGTTATGATCATGCGGGTAATAAGCTAACAAGTACAGAACGTATTGGTGATCAAAAAGAAGTGACTCGCTTGACTTATGATGATAATAATCGCTTAGTCAGTCAAACCACACAAAAAACAAAAGCATCATCTTCGGAAGTGTCTAAAGAAAAAGAAGAAAAGATTCAAGCTAGAGCTATTACTACTGAAGAAACACCAGAAAAATCAGAAGAAGAGACGACTCCTTCTGATTCGGTTACTTCTAGTAAAACCATCACTTTTACCTACGATAAAAATGGTAACAGAATCAAGAAAGAAGGTGACGATAGTAATCTAGAGTATATCTATGATACTGAAAATCGTTTACTTGCAGTAAAAGATAAAGAAGGCCTACTACAAGCAGCCCTTTATGACGGTGATAACAATCGCGTCTTTACAGCAAGTCGAGAAAACGGCAAGACAGCTTATCAGCTCTTTAGTCGAAAAGAGAAACAAGAATCACCTAAGACAAGTACTAAAGGAAGTGGTAATTCTCTATTCTGGTTTGGCTTTTCAGAAAATGTCATCCAAGGTTTTTCAAGTTTATCAGACACAATGGGTAACTTCTGGGTTGATACGTTTGAGACAATCTCTCAAGCCTATCATCAAAAGATTGCGAAAGATCGCGCTAACCAAGAAGGGGTCGTTGTTAATCCACCTGAGCTTGGCAATCGTCCAGGTGAAGGCGATGTGACTTATGCATCAGAAGTCAAAGATGTTTTAATTCCTTACACCACTCGAGAAGATAGTTATCACTATTTTGAGACTAGAAACTATGTGAATGATGTTAATCAGGAAAACACACAGGTACTTCAGACTTATGATGAGGAGTTAAAACCTCGAGAACACTACACTTACGGTAACGAGCGTATCAGCTATGAGAATAGTCAAACTAAAGATAGTTATCAGTATCTATCAGATGCTAGAGGTAGTGTGACGGGGATGACGCAGGATGGCAATTCTGTAGCTTCACATCACTATGACGTTTATGGAAAGCCATCTCAAGAAGATAAAACAGGTAATCCTTATGGTTATACGGGTGAAGCACAAGACCCGACAGGTCTTAATTATCTAAGAGCTCGCTATTACGATAGCCAGTCAGGTACTTTCACGAGTCAAGATAGTTATGAGGGTGAGCAGGATAATCCACTCAGTCAAAATGGTTATAGTTATGTCGAGAACAACCCGATTAATTATACGGACCCGACTGGTCATAAGAAAAACATCTTCCAAAAGGCATGGGGTTGGACCAAGAAAACAGCAAGTAATGCCTGGAGTGCCACAAAAAGAGTTGCGAGCAATGTTTGGAATGGGACTAAAAAAGTTGTCAATAATGTGGTAAACTGGGTAGGTAACCAGGTAAACAACGTCACAAATTGGGCAAGTAATACTTGGAATGGTGTCAAGCAAACAGTAGGTAATGCCTGGAATAATGCGAAGAACTACTTAGCAAATAGACCTAATTATCAACCACAGTATGGGCCGTATAGTACCTACTACCCTATTTCTGGGGGATACTCTATTAGCTCAGGTTATGTGAGTTCAGCTCAGCAGCAAGCTATTCAAACGGCAATAAGGCAGCAAAGGATTACCAATGATTACTCATCAGTAACAGGAAATAAAGGTTTACCGAAGACTAAAGAAGGCATAAACCTATTCAAGAATTGGAACAGCTCACTAAAAGAAACAATAAGGAAATTCTGTACAGCCAGTGATAAAGTTTCCCTTCAAAAATCTGGAGCAGTAGCATTGTCTCCTGGTACGACTTGGAAACTTCCAGAGTTAAAACTTCCTTCTCTTCCTAAGGGAGCAAAAGTTGGTGGCAAAGTATTAGGAAAAATTGCTGGTAAAGCGGTCTGGATAATTACAGTTGTTGATTTAACCAACAAAGCTGTCAACTATATTGAACATGGTGATACCAATGATCTTGTGGTGGGCGGTGATATTGAAGCGTTTAATCCAAAGTCAGGTAAAACGATAAAACGTGACGGTTTCGGAACGGGAAAAAAAGCCAAGGGTTATGTAGATAGTAATGGAAATATTTGGTCAGAGGATGATGGAGCCAATCATGGTGGAAGTTCATGGAAAAAATATAAAAATAAAAGAGACTTCGAAAAGGACAAGAGAGAAGGGACTTATGACGAATATGGAAATCGGCTCAGAGATTAGTTTAATCAATAAGGAAATTCCAAAACTATTAATATCGGATTTCAGAAAACAAAGTTATGATAGTGAATTATATAACTATATTGTTGACGATATTAATGGAGTAGAAGATTCTCTGTTATCAGCTGAAAACAAATATGGCAAACTAATTTTAGATATTTTTAAAGATAAAATGGCTATTGATGATCCAAAATTGTCCCTATTTTCAAACGACTATTTTAGACTCAGTCAAGAAGATAAATATCTTAAATTCATTGAGAAAGTTTTCTATATAAATGATGGAAAAGTTTATCTTGATTTTGTATATTTTTCTGATAGCAGTAAATTAATCCAGTTTTTGGAAAATAAATTAAGTAGACTTGACAAAATTGACAGTTATATTTTATTAAATCAAATAGATATAATAAAGAGGAATAAAACTCGTATGTATTTGATAGATGATATAAATATTTTAAAATTATTTGTAAAAGGTTTCCTTAGAGAAATATTGTGGTGTAATTTATATTTTCCAAAATATCCAATGATTGTAAGTTCAGGATATGATTTAGGGTTACCTGTTATAATAAAAAATAAACTTGATAGAGAAAACTATATAAAGAGTGCCCAAAAATTTCATTTGTTTTTAAGGTAATCATATTTACTGGTTATTTTGTCAGCCTGGAGTAATAGGAGGGAAATAAAATGAGATATGCTTGCCCATGTTGTTCATACTATACTTTTGGAGAAAAACCTTCTGGAACATATTATATATGCCCAGTATGTTATTGGGAAGATGATTTTGTTCAATTAGAGGATCCGGATTGTAGTAGTGGTGCTAATGAAGTTAGCTTAAACAAAGCAAAAGAAAATTTTTAAAAATTTGGAGCTTCTGAATTACGTTTTATTTCAAAAGTTAGAAGAGCTTTTCCAGTAGAATTGAATTGTCATGTACCATGAAATATCAATTTAAGTACATCTCTAAAAACATTATTGGAAAATTTTAAAACTAAAATTGCAAGTTCAAGTCAAAAAATCAGACACAAAATGAATCTTTCTAATGGCTAACTTGAACTTGCAATTTGAGAAAGAATCTTAATTTACAACTAAACTAAAAAAAGCGGAAAATAATCATTTATTTTCCGCTTTTTTTAGTTCAGTTCTCTTTGTATATCATGTTCCTATAATATTATATTTTAAAAAAGACGCTAGGGTACACTCTGCTGGTGTATTTATGATATTTACTTTTTTATTTAAAATCTTTTCGATATTGAATAAATAGATATAGTCCACCTACAAAACATGTGATCCCATACTTAAACATAAAAAATTGGTTGGCTAAGTAATCTCTTGGAAAGAGCATATCACATGCGATGATAGCAATCAACATGACGTATGTACTTTTTAAAGAAATCAACAATGTTCTTTCATCACTTTTACCCATTTTGATAGAATAAGTGGTTCTGTTGCAAAGTTTTCCAAAAAATCTATTTTAGTGTAAAATTGAGAAAAAAGACAGAGAGGACAGAGTAATGAATCATTTTAAAGGCA
>OBMA010001718.1_pt1 | contig 13242 bp, 13 predicted proteins | sample 1539141 | NCBI WGS metagenome assembly OBMA01 (sample SAMEA3991484, study PRJEB22521) | metagenome | biome: anthropogenic terrestrial biome; feature: sewage plant; material: raw primary sludge | place: Sweden | collected 2012-09-26 | reverse complement strand
GAATTGAAGAGTTTTCACTTACAAATTTAATAAGTGCTTCTCCACCTCTTGGAACGATTAAATCAACATATTTATTTTGTTTTATAAGTGTTGCTACACCTTCTCTACTTGAATCAGGTAATAGTGAAATGGCTTGTTCTGGAAGTTTATTTTTTGCTAAAACTTCTCTTAAAACAACAGCTATTGCTTTATTTGAATGCTCAGCTTCTTTTCCACCTTTTAAAACACATACATTTCCACTTTTGAAACAAAGTGCCGCTGTATCACTTGTAACATTTGGTCTGCTTTCATAAATAATACCAATTACACCTATTGGAATTGAAACTTTTTGAATATTTAATCCAGATTCCGTAACCCAACCATCAAGGATTCTTCCCACAGGTTCATTTTGTGATGCTATTTGTCTAATTGCATCTGACATTTCTTTAACTCTAGGTCCTGTTAAAAGTAGTCTGTCTTGTAGTGCTTCACTTAAGTTATTAACTCTTGCATCAATCATATCTTTTTCATTATGAGAAATAATAAAATCACAATGATTCATTAATGCATCAGCCATTTCATTTAAAACTTTATTTTTAACAGCAGTACTTAGGTTCGCAATAGTTCGGCTTGATTTTTTAGCCTCTTCTAAAAATACTTGCATAATAATTCCTATTAATTAATTTATAAATTTATTTTTTACGATTAGGCATAAATTTGAAAAAATATATAAAATACCTAATACAATAACAGTTAAGCATTTTATGTATAATCTGCTTAAATAAGGCTTTTTACTGGCAAACTCCACTATCTTTTAGTAGCTCTTTCATCTGTTTACATCTTTTATTATCAATATAAAGGTTTAACCATGACTCAACCCAATATGGAACATTTCGTCCGTTATTTCCCCATGAATTTACACTTTGATATTTTAAACCTAAATATTGCGAAAATGTTCGTTTATTAAAATCAGCCTTTTTCAATAGTTGTTTAAAACTTTCTTTTTCCATCTTTCTCCACCAAATAATATGCAAAAGTATATCATAAATTAATTTATAATATATAATTATATATATTTTTAAGTTGATTATTATTTGTAATTGCATATAATTTAAAGTAGAAAAAGTTAGGAATTAAAATGAAAATAAAAGCATTTTTATCAAGTGGTAGATTTAGAATTATTAATGTATTTAAAATTGATGATATGAAAAATATTACTGCTTCATATCCTAGATGGGAATATATTCTATAAAATAGATATAAACTTTAGGTATAATTTTATTGATTTATTGATGTTATAATAAATAAAAAATTAATGGAATATATTATGGGAATTAAAGATAAGTTAAAAGAAAACTCAAATAAATTATTAAATTTAGCAAGTGAAAATGCTACTAAAGCTTTTGATTACCCAAAAATTAAGAGTCAACAAATAAAAGATGCAATAAATTTAAAAATCCGAGAAAAAGCCATATTAGCTACAAAAGCTAGACTTGTTGAAAATTACAAAACATTTGACGATTATAGTGATGAGCAACTAGAAATTATAATTGCAGATGAAGAGCGAAAAATAGTTGATGATTTAAAAACAAAATCCCTTGTAGTAGCACTTGCAGCTCTTGGGCTTAATTTTTTTATATAGAGTTTTGAAATGTTTAAACAAGTTAAATCTGCACTTTTTTGGTACTACTTATTTAAGTTTAGAAGAAGAATAATTTTAATAGTTTTACTTTTGATAATTGCTTTTTTTGCAAATGCAATTTATGGTGATGTTGTTGAATATTTAAAATTAAAAGATAAATTAGATTACTTAGAAATTGCACTTATCTCAAAATGGTTGATAATTATTTTTAATATAGTTTTTTCAATTTATCTTATTTTGACAATGTTTAAAAAAGAAGAGAATATTGAAGAAAGAAGTCTGAAAAAAGAGAAAAAAGTAGAATCAAAGCAGGTAGAAGAACCTAAAAAAGAAGAAAAATTTACCCAAAGAGAAAAAAAGTTTTTATACAAAAAAACTCTTAAAACAAAAGCTGATTTATTAGTAGAAAAATAGAAGATTAAATTTTTTTACAATGTGAAATAGATATGAATTAATAAAAGAAAGCTTAAAAGATTTTAATGTGGTGCGGTTAGCGAGATTTGAACTCGCACACCCATAGGGCACTACCACCTCAAGGTAGCGTGTCTACCGTTCCACCATAACCGCATAAAATTAAAAAAAAGGTCAAGAAGATAAAACTTCTTGACCTTTTGAAGTATTTATTAAATCTGTAGATTTAAAGATTACCCTAAAAATGGATTTGCATATAATGCAATCATTGCAACAACAAGTGCATAAATAACTTGAGCTTCGATCATCGCTAATGCAATAAACATAGTTGTCATTAATTTTCCACCTAAACCTGGGTTTCTAGCAGTACCAGCAATAGTTGCAGCAGCAGTATTACCCATACCAATAGCACCACCAAGTGCAGCAAGACCTAATCCAATTCCAGCAGCTACTACAGAGTAAGCTTTTAAAGTTTGGTTAGCAACTTCACCATCAGCAGCGAATGCAACAGCAGCAATAGCTAACATTAAAAGAACGATTTTTTTCATTCTAGATCCTTATATTTTATTAGTTTCAAAGTCCGTTCGGCTTGCGTATCCCTACTTAACACTTTGTTGGCTGGGAGTATATATAATTTAAGCTAAAGAAAAGCTAAAATTTACAATTTAATTTTTTACTAAAATTCGTTATAATGAATTCAATTATTATAAAAGGTTACAAATGAAAAAACTATTTTTATCTCTAACTGCCTTGATTCTTATTATTTTAGGCTCTATTTATGGAGTTTTATTTACAAAATACGGTAATAGCCTAATATCTTCTTATATAGAAAAAAAAGTAAATGCTGATCAGGAAAATGTAAAATTAAAAGTGAATGATTTTACATTGACTTTTAAAACAATAAATTTTGATGCAAAAATAAATGATGACTCTTTAATACTTATTTCAGGTGATTTGGATATTTTCAAACAAAGTCTTGATTTAAAATATGATATTAAAATAAATGATTTATCGACTTTAAAAAATTTAACGAAACAGGATTTAAAAGGTCCATTTTCCACAAATGGAATAATTAAAGGAAATAAATATGAATCCGTAATTCACGGAGTTACAAATATAGCTTTAAGTCAAACAAAATATTATGTAAATTTAGTTAATTTTGAAGCAAAAAATATTCATATTGATTTAAAAGATGCAAAAGTTGAAGAGTTGTTAATTTTACTTAATAAACCAATTTATGCAAAAGGTAGTCTAAATATTACAGCTGATATAAAAAATATTGATGTTGATAATTTAGATGGGGCAATTGTTGCTAATATATCAAAAGGTAAAATAAATAATGAAGTTGTTAACAAAGAATTTTCTCAAACAATCCAATCACCAATAAATTTTCAAAGTGATATAACTGCCTCTTTATTAGGGCAAAATGTAGAGATAAAATCTGAATTAACTAGCTCTTTAGCAGATATTTTTTTAGATAAAACTATTATTGATTTAGAAAAAAATAAAATAGATAGTGATTACAAAATTGATGTAAAAAATTTAAATAAACTAGAAGGAATTATTGGTAAAAAATTAAATGGTGATTTTTTAACATCTGGAAATATTTTTGTTGAAAATTCTTTATTTTTAGTTAGTGGTAATTCAAATATATTTGAAAGTTCAACAACTTATGAGCTAAAAATAAAAGATTCAACTCTTCAAGATATGAATTTTAAAATACAAGATGCAAAACTTGAAAAACTTTTTCATATGCTAAATGAACCTGTTTATGCAACTGGAAATTTAGATATTCAAGGTGATGTAAAAAATGCAAATATTGATAAATTAGATGGATTAATTGTGTCAAAAGTAAGCCAAGCCAAAATAATAAATGAAGTTGTAAATACTGTTTTTAAACAAGAAATAAAAGATACTATAAATTTTGATTTACAAGTTGATACTTCACTTGTTCCTAATCAATCCATATCTAAAGCTTTTGTAAATACAAATATTATGAATTTAATTATAGAAAAAGCAATTTTTGATTTTAAAGAAGCTTCTTTTAATAGTGATTATTTAGTAAAAATTCCATCATTAGATAATCTAAAAAATTTCACAAAAACTAAACTAAGAGGAAATTTGGATATAAAAGGCGATATTCAAAATAAAGATAATTTTTTACTTATAAATGGAAATTCAAATCTTTTAGGTGGAACTTTAAATTTTAATTTAAAGAATGATGATTTTACTTCAACAATAAATAATATTAATATAAAAGATCTTACACATATGCTTTATCAACCAGAAATATTTGATTCTAAAGGAAATTTTAAAATTGATTACAATTTATTACTTAAAAAAGGTAATTTATCTGGAAAACTTACAAATGGGCATTTTTTAGCAAATGAGTTTTCAATTTTGATTAATCAACTTTCAAGATTTGATTTAACAAAAGAGGTTTATGAATTCGTTGATATAAATAGTGATATAAATCAAAGTGTATTAACTTCAAGTATAAATATGAAAAGCAAAAATACTCAAATTGATATAAATAATTCAGTTTTAGATTTGGAAAATAGTACTATTGATGCAAAATTAGATGCTAAAATTAAAGATAGCTCTTTTTCTGTTAATATTTCAGGAAATACTGCAAAACCGAAGATTTCTTTTGATACTAAAGATTTATTAAAAGAGCAACTAAGTCAACAACTAGAGAAAAAGAAAGATAAAATAGAAGAAAAACTAAATAAAGCTTTAGGTGGAAAACTTGAAGATGAAAAAGCAAAAGAGCTTATAAAAAATCTAAAATCAATTTTCTAAAATATTTTATGAAATATTTTATGAAATAGAGTTTATAACTCTATTTCATCTGTTTTGTTACACTCAAAGACAAAGAATTCCACTCACTCATTCCACCTCTATACCACATCATTTTATTTGAAGGATATCCAAGTTTTAAAAAGTAATTAATAGTTTTTGTAGAAATTGGACACCATGGACCATTGCAAAAGAAAATTACTGTTTTTGCATTTGAAAAATCAAATTCATTTTTCTCTAAATTCATTATTTTTATTCCTAGATTTTCATATGCTTTATAAAATTCATCTTTGAAATCTTTGTCATAAATCAAATCTTCAAAGGGAACATTTATAGCGCTTGGAATGGTTTGTTGATTAAACCATGCAGCTTTTCTTGTATCAACTAAGGCATAAGAATTTGGATTTTTTGAAGATTTATTATAAATAAATTCTAATATTTCTATTTCACTTAGAGTTTTAATTTTATCATTTATGAATAAAGGCTGGATTATTCCACTTGTTGTAATTAGTGTTTTTTTACACTCATTTGGAATATTTTTACTAATATTTTCATCTGAAAAACTTTCACTACTTATGGGAATATCTAAGCAGTTAGTATTTATTTGCCTTTGAATTTTATATATTTCCTCTTTTTTATTTAAGTAAGTATGTTTAACTTCAATATCCATATATTGCAATGTAATGGGATTTACAGCATTTGCATAGATAAAAAGTATAAATATTAATATTATTTTTTTCATTTTAAATCTCCTTTTTTATAAATAAGTATAGATTTTTTAGCTTGAATAATAGATTAACTTATAAATTTCAATATTGTTATGATAATTATTATCAGTTTAAGAGAAGTTCAAGTTTCTTTTTGATTTAATTCGTTAATGATAATTAATATTGAAAAGGCAATAAATGATAAAATTTACTAAAAAAGTACTAGTTTCACTTTCTGTTGTAACAGCAATTGCATTATGTGCAAATGCAGCCTCAAATACAGAGCATGTAAACTCACAGAAATCTACCTTAGCAAAGGTTAATCCAATTTTAGATGCTTATGCAAATATTGCATTAGCTAATTATGGAGATACTTTAAAAGATGCAAAGTCTTTAAAAACTGCAATTGATACTTTTGCAAAAGACCCAAGTGAAGAAAATTTAGAAAATACAAAAAAAGCTTGGTTAAAAGCAAGAGAGTCTTATGGACAAACAGAAGCATTTAGACTTTCAAATGGTCCAATAGATGCAGAAGATGGTTGGATTGCAGAAACTTATGGATCATTAGAAGGTCAAATTAATGCTTGGCCCCTTGATGAAAATATGATTGATTATACTATTGATGCTAAGGGTGAAAAAACTTCTGGAAATATTATTGACACAGAAGGCTCTTTTAATCCAGGTGGTGAGGAATCAACGGCTGTTGATGTAACAAATATTACAGTTGATGCAATTGCTTCTTTAAATGAAAATGGTGGAGATGCAAATGTAGCATCTGGTTATCATGCAATTGAGTTTTTATTATGGGGACAAGATCAAGATTATTCAAACTTCTTAAAAGATGCGATTACAAATGGTGCTTTACAAGCAGGGAATAGACCTTTAAGTGATTTTACAAGTGATAAAAATGCTAAAAGAAGATTAGCTTATTTACAAGTTGCAAGTGAAAAAATCATAAATGATTTAGAATTAGTTTCAAGTGCTTGGGAAAAAAATGTAGATGGAACAAAAGGTTTATATCAAGCTGCATTAAAAAATCAATTAAAAGGTGAAAATGAATCAAAAAATATTGATTCAAAAGAAGCATTAAAACAGATTATTGCAGGACTTGGTGTTTTTATAAAATCTGAACTTGCAAATGAAAGAATAGCTGTTGCTGTTTTAACTCCAAGTGAAGAAGATGAACACTCTTGTTTTTCTGATAATACACATAGAGACATAGCAAATAACTATTTAGGATTTAAAAATATTTTAACAGCTACTTATGATGGTAAAAAATATGGGAAATCACTTTTAGATGCTCTTGATAAAGAAACAAAAACAAGAATTGAAAAACAAATGGCATCAATTGAGGCTAAAATCAAAAGTATAAATGAAGTTGCAAATACTAAAGAGCATTTTGATTATCAAATTAGAGATGAAAGTCCTCAATCAAAAGTTATTGTAAAACTTAAAAATGAACTTAGAAAACTAGGTGATGAAATGGTTAATGTGGCGGCGGCTAATAAAATTAAATTAAGTACAGATGATGTTACAGACCCTGAAGAAACAAAAATTTAATTTTTCATTAATGAAAAAAATAATTTTAATAAAAAGCCTTATAGCAACTTTTGCTATAGGGCTTTTTGCTGTTGATACAAGTGGAAGTTTTTTATCAAATGATAAAGATAAATCAATACTTTTAAAACCTGTTTCTAATTTAAATAATGAACAATATGATAAATTTATATTAGGAAGAAGTTTTTTTGTTATTCCTTGGGTTGAAGCCCCAAGTGCAACAACAGCAAGGGACGGTTTAGGACCACTTTTTAATGCAAATACCTGTATTAGCTGTCATCCTTCAAATGGAAGAGGAACTCTTTTTAATGAGAATTTAGCCGCTCGTTCTTTAGTTGCTAGATTATCAATTGATGCAAATAATTCTAATGAACACAAAAAATTATTAGACACAAAAGGTTTTGTTCCTGAACCTATATATGGAAGCCAATTGGCTATAAATGGAATTCATGGTGTTGATTTTGAAGGAAAAGTAAAAATTGATTTTGATGAGCTAAATATTGATTTTCCTGATGGTGAAAAACAGATATTGTTAAAACCAAAATATAGTTTAGAAAATCTAAATTATGGTTCTTTACATAAGGATGCAAATATTTCATACAGAATTGCTCCAACTTTGAATGGAATTGGTTTGATTGAATTAATATCAAATGAAGATATTTTAAAAAATATTGATGAAAATGATAAAAATAATGATGGAATATCAGGTCGAGCAAATTTTGTATATTCAAATATTACAAAAAAATATGAGCTGGGAAAATATACCCATAAATCAAGTGTTGCTTTTTTGAAAGAGCAAATAGCTGGGGCTGCTTCAAATGATATGGGAATTACTACAAGTATTTTTCCAAATGAAAATTGTACGAAAACTCAAAAAGAGTGCAATGATGCACCAAAACCAAGAGATGCCATAGATTTAAGTGATGAAAGACTTGATGCAATAAGTTATTATTTAAAACATATAAAAACTTATAGTTCTAAACAGACTAAAGAGTATAAAGAAGGTTTAGGGATATTTGAGCAAATCTCTTGTGCTAAATGTCATATTAGTAGTTTTGAAACAAAAAAAGGTTTTAAAATATCACCTTTTTCTGATTTTTTGGTTCATGATATGGGTGAAGATTTAAGTGATGGAAGAGTTGAATTTGGTGCAAATGAAAATGAGTGGAGAACTGCACCTTTATGGGGATTGGCTTTACACGAAAAAATAAATAAAGAGAAACCTAGACTTTTACATGATGGAAGAGCTAGAAGTTTTCAAGAAGCTATTTTGTGGCATGGAGGAGAAGCAAAAAAGAGTAAAGAAAATTATATGAATCTACCAAAAGAACAAAGAGAAAAACTAATTAAATTTTTAGAGGAGTTATGATGAAAAAAGTGTTATTTTTACTAGTATTATTTTCAAGTTTGGTTTTTGCAAATGAGAGAATATTACTTAATGTTATAAAAAATGTATCAATACCAAATGTACAAAATACAATAGAAAATGCGAGGATTTTACAACAAGATTTAAATACACAAAATTTTACAAATTTTTTACAATCTTGGAAAAAAGTCGAAGCTTTATATTTTGCTGGAGATTTAAATGAAGATTTTTTAGATACGCCAAGATATATTGATATTTTTAATAATTTAAAAGAGGATTTAAATTCTCAAATGAAAATGGTAATTGAATCAAAAGATGATGCTAAAACTGCTTTATTTAAAAACTCATTTAAAACTATAAATGCTTTGGAGTATATGATTTTTAATGACAATGAAATTTCAAAAAGAGAAAAAGAGTTAAGTATTGTTATTTTAAATTCAATGATTTCACATTTAGAAGAGATAAAAACAGTTTATGAAACATATTTGCTAAAACCCACAAAAGATGAGAAATGGGAAAATGCTTTGGTTATAAATACTTTGATTGCTAGTTCTTACAGATTAAAAGAGTGGAGAATTGGAAATGCTAGTGGGAATTCATCAAAATTTAAAAATGATGTTAAAAATGAAAGAGCTGAGTATTTTTTGAGTCAAAACTCTTTTAATGCGATTGATGCAATTTTGGAAGCTCATAATCAAATAGTTAAGAAAAATCAATATTATGATTTCGCAGCTTTTGTTATGGATAAAGGTGCAGCAATTGAGCTTTTAGTGGTAATAGATAAAATTAAAGAGATGCAAGATGAGTTAAAAGTTTTACCAAAAGATGATTTTACGAAAGCAAATAAGTTGTTTAATAGTGCAAAAGATTTACATAATGCTTATTATGTTTCATTGATTGAGCAGTTAAGTATAACTGGAAAAATTCTTGATGCGGATGGAGATTAAAAATTGAATGATTTTTTTGCATTAGAGTATTTAATAGACCCAAATAAGAGAATTTTTTGGCTTTATATAATCTCTTCAATAATATTGGCAATAACATATTTTTATATAACAAAGAAAAATACAAGAGTAATAATGTCATCAAAACTTTGGTTACATCCAAGTGCAAAACTTGATTATTATTACTTTTTTATCTCTTATTTTATAAATATTTTTTTATTAGTTCCTTTTATTATTAGTGCTAAAACAATCGCTTTTAGTGTAAATAAATTTTTATATACGCAGTTTGATTATTTTGAAAATGATGTTTTTTCTTATGGTCAAATTATTTTTTTATATACAATAACACTATTTTTAGTGAGTGATTTTACAAGATATTGGTTACATAGATTTTTGCATACTATTCCATTTTTGTGGGAGTTTCACAAGGTTCATCATAGTGCAAAGGTTTTAACTCCAATTACATTTTATAGGGTTCATCCAGTTGAAAATTTTCTTTTTGGACTGCGATACTCTTTGAGTGTGGGTTTTGTAACTGGTATTTTTGTATATTTTTTTGGTGCAATGATTGATATTTATGCTGTAGTAGGAGTGAATGTTTTTTTATTTGTATTTTCAGTTTTTGGAGCGAATTTACGACACTCTCATGTGCCTTTTTCATATCCTAGAATTTTGGAAAAGTGGTTAATGTCTCCAAAACAACATCAAATACACCACAGTCGTAAACACTTTGATAAAAACTACGGTGGATTTATCTCTATTTGGGACAAAATGTTTGGAACTTTGAAATTCTCAAATGAGGTTTTAGTTATGAAGTTTGGACTTAGAAAAAATCAAATGAATGATTATAGTTCTTTAAAAAGTCTAATATTTAGACCTTTTATAAATCTTTTAATAAAAAGGAAAAATTAAAATGAATAAGTTAAAAATAGTTTCTGTGGGAATTTTGTGTTTATGTTTTGTTTGTTTAAATGCAAACGAAATTTCACAAAAAGAGACTTTAGGAAAAGTTCTATTTATGGATAAAAATCTATCAAAAAACAGAACACAATCGTGTGCAACTTGTCACAATCCAGATGTTGGATTTGTTGATGATAGACAAAATGGTATAAAAAAGATGGCATCTTTAGGGGATGATAATAAATCTTTGGGAGATAGACAAGCCCCAACTGCTTCTTATGCAAAATTTTCTCCGCATTTTTATTTTGATGAGAAAAAACAAAAATATATTGGTGGACAGTTTTGGGATGGAAGGGCTAAAACTTTAGAAGAACAAGCAGGAGGACCTCCATTAAATCCAATAGAAATGGGAATGAAAGATAAAAAAGAGGTGCTTGAAAGAATCAAAGAGAACTCTTATTATGTTCAAACATTTAAAGAACTTTTTGGTGAAGATGTTTTTAAAAATGATGAAATTGCTTATGATGCTATGACAAATATAATTGCAACTTTTGAAAGAAGTGATGAGTTTTCTCCTTTTGATTCAAAATATGATAGATATTTAAAGGGTGAATATGATTTAAGCCCACTTGAGGATTTAGGTAAATCACTGTTTTTTTCAAATAATAATAACTCTTGTGCCTCTTGCCATGTTTTAAAAGGTGAAGATAAAGTAGGGGAAACTTTTACAAATTACGAATTTCATAATATTGGAACACCTGCTAATAAAGAATTACGAGCTAAAAATGGCGTAAAAGATATAGATAAAGGGCTTTTAAATAATCCAGCTGTTACAGATGAAAAACAAATGGGAAAATATAAAGTTCCAACTTTAAGAAATGTGGCAGTAACTGCTCCATATATGCATAATGGTGTATTTTCTGATTTAAAAACTGTAGTTGAGTTTTATGATAAATATAATAATAAAGACAGAACTATAAACCCTGAAACCAAAAAAGAGTGGGATGAACCTGAAATAAAAGAGACAATTGCTCTAAAAGAGTTAAAATCAAAAGAGTTAAATGATAGAAAAGTTGAATCATTGGTTGCATTTATGAAACTTTTAACTGATGAAAAATATGAGCATTTATTGGAAAGATAGGATAAAACCTTCTTTCTTTTTTTAAATGCAATTATCTCTTTTGATTTGTTGAATCATTCCAAATACATTTGAAATTGCTTCATCAAGTTCGTGGGCTTGTTTCCCTAAAATTTTATTATTAGAATGATTTGCGTTTTCTAAAATAATATCTTGCATACCTTTGTGTACTTGTAAGTGAACTTTTTTTAATTGATCCCAATTTTGTGTTTTTGTAAAGATTTCTTGTTTTTGTTCTGACTCTAAAATCCATTTTCCTAAGTTACACTCAGTTTCTTTTACTACCGTCCATTCAGTTTTTGTTCCTAATTTAACGCAATTTCTATTTTTGAAATTAACATGGTCTAATTTTAATCTATTTAGAAACATAGTCAAATTCATATCGCAAACTTGTTCTAATGCTTTTTTATCAAATTTTGCATGATTTGCTGTTTCTAATAGTTTAGAAGATAATGATTGTATCTCTTTTGCCATAGTATTAATATTTGAAGCAGCTAAAGCATTTTGTTGTGTTGCTTGATCAAGTTGAGTTACCGCATCATTGATTTGTTCTATTCCTGATTGTTGTTCTTTACTTGCATCAGTAATATTATTTATTAAATCAATAGTACTATTTATATTATTATTTAATTTTGTATAACCATCAATCATTTGAGAGGCAATTTGTTTTCCATGATTTGCTTTTGAAGTTGCATTTATAACTAGATTTTTAATCTCTTTTGCAACATCTGCGCTTCTTGCTGCTAGATTTCTAACTTCTCCTGCAACAACAGCAAATCCACGACCAGCTTCTCCTGCCGTTGCTGCTTCAACTGCTGCATTAAGTGATAGAATATTTGTTTGAAATGCAATTTGATCAATTAACCCTATGGCATTATTTATTTCATTTACTTGAGTATTAATCTCTTCCATTGATTTAGCTGTTTCATCAGCTAATTTTCTACCTTCATCTGATGCGCTATTTACTTCTTTTGCAAATATAGCCATTTTATTAGTATTTTCTGTATTGTTTACGATAGTACTAGTAATTTCTTCTAAAGCAGCAGCTGTTTCTTCAAGTGAAGCCGCTTGCTGGTTTGATGAAACTGATAAGTTATTTGAAGCAATTGTCAATGTCTCAACATTATCATTCAAAGAGTTAGCTGTTAAACTAATAAGTGCAATAAATTCAGAAATAGAACTTCCTAAAGCTCTAATAGCTAGTAGTAATGAACCTGTTTTTCCACTTAGCTTAGAAGTTTTTACTTCATACTCAAAATTTGCATTTCCATATTCTGTTAAAATCTCTAATGAATAATCAATATCTTGATTAAATTTATCCATACTTTCATTAATGAGTTTTGCAACTTCTGCAACTTTTGGATCATTAGGAGTCTTTTGTATTTTGTAACCTAAAAAACCTATTTTTAACTTTTCTAATACATCTATGATCTCTTCTCTTATTTCATTGTCTTGATTAGAACTATTTAATTTTATTTCGCAATTATTTTTAAGTTCTTCTAATTCACTACTTATCTTGAAAAACTTTTATTTAATTCAAATAATAATAAAATAGATATTCCTATAACTATAATTGAAAAAATCCATAATGCAATATTCTTTGCTATAAAACATGAAACTAAAACCAAAATCGACAAGATTAAAAATAAAAATATAGATTTATTTTTCAAAAAAACTCCTAGCTTAAAATTAGAATATGTATTATACACAAAACAATATAGGTTAATACAATAAGTTATTATAACCCAAATAAATCCATAGTACAATTTCTGCTCTTTACTTGTAAAAAAATATCAATT
>OBMA010001717.1_pt1 | contig 13248 bp, 14 predicted proteins | sample 1539141 | NCBI WGS metagenome assembly OBMA01 (sample SAMEA3991484, study PRJEB22521) | metagenome | biome: anthropogenic terrestrial biome; feature: sewage plant; material: raw primary sludge | place: Sweden | collected 2012-09-26 | reverse complement strand
TAAGCTTGTTCTGGCACTTCCTTGACATCGTTTGGATCTGTGTATTCAGCGTCGTTTACTTACTGGGAGTTCTCTAATGAGTAGTCATGACCATAATGCTGCTGGTGCATCACACGGTAACTTTAAGCAATACACGGTTGGTTTTATCCTATCTGTCATCCTTACCATCATCCCATTCGGGATGGTGATGGCAGGTGGTTTCGGTCGTGGCGTTTTAGTGACTGTGATTGCAATCACTGCTGTTGCTCAGGTTATTGTACAGCTTGTGTATTTCCTACACATGAATACCTCATCTGAACAACGCTGGAACCTGATTGCATTTATCTATACGATTCTTTGTATTGCGGTACTTTTAGTCGGTTCTGTGTGGGTAATGAACTACCTACACTACAACATGATGATCTAAACTGGTCGTCATGTTTAAAAAGTATTTATTCCTGACTAAGCCAGGAATTCTCTTCGGTAATTTTATTACCACCTTGGGCGGCTTCTTCTTAGCCGCCCAAGGCTCCATAGACTGCCTCTTATTATTACTTACGCTGATTGGAACAACTTTTGTGGTTGCGTCTGGTTGTGTCGTAAATAATGTGATTGATCAAGACATCGATCAAAAAATGCAACGCACCATGAACCGTGCACTTGTTAAAAAGACCATCTCCCCGACCATTGCACTGCTTTATGCATTTGTGTTGGGTATGATTGGCTTTGGCATGCTTTGGTTTTATGTCAATGCGTATGCGTTTTTATTCGCAGTCATTGGTTTTGTCGTCTATGTCGGTTTCTATAGCTTGTGGACCAAACGTACCACAATCCATCAAACCGTCATTGGTAGTATTTCTGGAGCGAGTCCACCTGTCATTGGTTATACGGCTGTAAGTCACCATTTCGATATGGCGGCCCTACTGATTTTTGTAGCCTATGCCTTATGGCAAATGCCGCATTCATGGGCAATTGCAATCTATCGTTTTGATGATTATAAAAATGCAGGAGTGCCAATCTTACCTGTAGCTCGCTCTATCTATAGAACGAAAATAGAATCACTGATCTATGTGGTTTTATTCACTGTCGCGATGAATGCTCTATATGTTTATGGATACACCAATGTTGTTTTTCTGGTGATCTGTAACCTGCTTTGTGCCTACTGGTTCTACATTGGTATTTTAGGATTTAAAGCTGAAGATGACCAGCTTTGGGCAAAACGCTTTTTCTTATTCTCCGTGATCCTCATCACTGTGATTAGTCTAAGCTTTAGCTTTACCTTTAAAAGTCCTGCACCTTTCCTCCCTATTTTTTAAAAAGATAGAGAACACTCTATCTTTTTATTCTCCCCTCGTTGTAATCATTTCGGGCAATAAAAACATTCTATGGTCCATAGCCAGAATCAAACCCAATGAAACCTCCTTGAGATATCCTTATTGACTACGTATCTCAATTCCAAATATCAATATAATAACTTGCGATTTAAGCCAAACATGACTAGAATTGTCGCTTCGCAATTTGCGACATAACTAAATTAGTTATGACTCCTTGCTTCTGGCTTTATCAAGTCAGGGGCTGCTTAAACCGTAAGGAGCTGACAATGCGTCACTACGAAATCGTACTATTGGTACACCCAGACCAAAGCGATCAAGTTGTAGGTATGGTTGAACGCTATATCTCTCAGATCAAAGAAGCTGAAGGTCAAATTCACCGTTTAGAAGATTGGGGCCGTCGCCAATTGGCTTACCCAATTAACAAGATTCATAAAGCACACTACATTCTTATGAATGTTGAATGTGGTCAAACGACTCTTGATGAACTAGAAGAATTGTTCCGTTATAACGACGCGATCCTTCGTAGCTTGATCATCCGTCGTGAAAACGCTATCACTGAAGAGTCATTATTGGCTAAGAGTGCTGAAGAAAAACGTGCGCGTAAAGCTCAACGTGAAGAAGCACAACAAGCTCAAGACTCTGCTGAAGCATAAGGAGAACATCAATGGCACGTTTTTACCGTCGTCGCAAGTTCTGCCGCTTTACAGCTGAGAAAGTTGCGTACATCGACTACAAAGATATCGACACTTTAAAACAGTACATCACTGAAAACGGCAAGATTGTTCCTAGCCGTATTACAGGTACTAAAGCTCGTTATCAACGTCAATTAGCGTTAGCGATTAAACAAGCGCGCTATTTAGCGTTGATTCCTTACACTGACAATCATAAGTGAGGTTGAGCCGTGGATATTATCTTATTACAACGCATTAAGAACCTTGGTAAATTGGGCGACAAAGTATCAGTTAAAGCTGGTTACGGTCGTAACTTCCTGATCCCTCAAGGTAAAGCTGTAGCTGCAACTGAAGCAAACACTGCTGCTTTTGAAGCTCGTCGTGCTGAACTTGAAAAACAGGAAGCTGCTATTTTGGCTGCTGCAAATGCACGTGCTGAACAATTAAACGAAGTGAATATCGTCATCACAGCTAAAGCTGGTGATGAAGGTAAACTGTTCGGTTCGATCGGTACTCGTGACATCGCTGATGCCTTGACCAATGCTGGTCTTGCTGTAGACCGTGCAGAAGTTCGTTTACCAAACGGTGCGCTTCGTCACACTGGTGAATTCAACATCGCAATCCAATTGCACCATGATGTTGTTGCTGAAGTTCTCGTTACTATCGTATCTGAGTAATTTTTGCAAAGAAAAGGGCATGTTTTTACATGCCCTTTTTTACGTCTCAATTTTGCCAAAACCATCAAGCTGTATTTTCACCACTTACACAATTTTCTTCCAATTAAACCCTCCTGTCTGCATCCATTTGGATTAAGATAGTCACTCTTTTACGGTTTCATCTTTTTATTGGGTCTTGTTATGTCACAGGCAAATGCCAATTTTGCAAAAAATACTCCAAAGACAGAGAGTAACGTGAATGACTCAGGTCAATTGAAAGAATTTAGAACGCCACCGCATAATCTGGCCATTGAACAGGCGGTGTTGGCCGCATTGATGACGGTTGCCGAGTCATTTGAACAGGTCGGTGACTTGCTTAAGGAAAATGATTTTTACGCCACACGCCATAAATATATTTACCGTGCCATTGAAAAACTGGCACAGGAAAACTCCCCTTACGATGCTGTTTTGGTCAATGACTGGTTACTCAAGCAAAACCTGCTGGATGCGATTGGTGGTGAAGAGTATTTAATGCAATTGATGGCAGATTCTCCATCAAGCTTCTATAACCTTGAAATCTATGCCAGTAAGATTAAGGAATTTTCAACCTTACGCAGCATGATCAAGGTCAGCACAGATATTTTACAAAATGCCTATGACACCAAGGGCCGTCCTGTCAGCGAAATTCTGGACTTGGCTGAAACCAATATTTTCTCTCTGGCAGAACAGCATAACAACAATAAAAAGGATTCAGGCCCAAAATCAATCAGTTCAGTCACTGCGGATGTGATTAGCAAACTAGATGAGCTGTCCAAAATGGATGGCAATATCACAGGCCTTTCCACAGGTTTCCTTGAACTGGACAATAAAACTTATGGGATGCAGGCTGGTGATTTAATTATTGTGGCGGCTCGTCCCTCTATGGGTAAAACCACATTTGCCATGAATCTGGTTGAGAGCGTTTTATTTAACAGCAATCTCCCTGCCCTTGTTTACTCAATGGAGATGCCTGCGGATTCCATCGCCATGCGTTTGATTTCCTCCTATGGCAAAGTGCATCAAGGCCATCTGCGTTCAGGTAAGCTGGATGGAGATGAATGGTCAAAGGTCACAGGCACGATTTTGCAGTTACAGGAAAAACATCTTTATATTGATGATTCTTCTGCCCTGCCACCTACAGAGGTTCGGGCACGCGCCAGACGTATTGCCAAAATGCACGATGGTAAAATTGGCTGCATTATGGTCGATTACTTGCAGTTAATGAAAGTGCCAGGTATGGGTGATAACCGTGTTGGTGAGATTTCGGAAATTTCCCGAAGCCTGAAAGCATTGGCAAAAGAAATGCAATGTCCAGTGATTGCCCTCTCACAGCTGAACCGTTCCTTAGAGAACCGACCTAATAAACGCCCTGTGATGTCTGACTTGCGTGAATCTGGTGCAATTGAGCAGGATGCGGACTTAATCATGTTTATTTACCGTGACGAAGTCTACAATAAAGAATCTAAAGAAGCAGGCACAGCCGAAATTATTATTGGTAAACAGCGTAACGGCCCAATTGGTACGGTGCGTCTTGCTTTTGAAGGACAATATACGCGTTTTAGTAACTTATCTCCTGAGTATTATGCTCAGTATGATGATGAAGAGTAATGCTTGCATTGCTCTTTTTTATTAAAACCATGATTTAATCTGACTTATTAACTTTGCCCACCATAGTTTCCAGCTTGAGACTAAATTCGAATTTTGGCTATTTTCTTCCATTTCAAGTGATGGAAATGCTTTATTTAATTGCTTGCATGTCGGATACTTTTGTTGCAGTTGCGCCAAATAATGTGTCTGATCATAGTCTATAAAACCATCCAAGATACCAATTGTTTTGATACCAATTGTTTTCCGCCCCCCGATTGTACACTTTGCCATCTGTCGATTCCAAGCTAAAAACGGCTGCACTGGTCTAGAAACACTGAGCTGATTATGAGCACAACTCAAAGTTGCAAATGAAGCAATTTGATATTGTTCAGGTTTAGCACCATCGGGAGTATAAGCTAAACCTATGATCAAACTGCCCTTTTCAATATTTTGACTAGAAAATGTACTTTTCCATTGTGTAGGTTTTTTATATTTAACTTCATCTAGTTTTGAGCGAAAAATAAATTGACCTGAACTCAGTTGAAAGATGAAGTCTGAACTCCCCTGTACTGGCAGTGAACCGTAGTAACGGGCAATAAATACGTCATTGGGTGAATGTGGCATACAAGCCATAACTGACTGACAGAAAAATAATGTACTCCATCCCAGATAACAAAATATTTTCATCATTTATTCAGCATATCCTTGTTTAAAATGCATTGTTTAATCTCTCTTTGAGTTCATTTAAATTACAAACCCACGCTCCACCATCATCTGATTCTTGCCCTAACTCGTAAAGTTCAGAATTTTCCTAAGTGGGAGCATCTAACGCCATGATAGCTTTTAGAATGTATAGTTTTATATGGAAAATAAAGCCTGAAACTTTTACAAATTATTTGCAATCAATAACCTAATAGATTTTTCGATCTTAAGTTAATTTATGATCAAAAACTTAGATGTTCGTGTCTATTTGAGGTTGATAAGTCTACAATAGTGAATATTTTTAAATAGAACTATTTTTAGTATTTATTTATCACTCCACAGTGTATTTAACACACATTACCAATTGTCATTCCCAAGGAGTAACGAGGGTGCGCCAAGCAACAGTTTATATTGACAGTCAGGCACTGCAATATAATTTAAACCGTGTCAAACAACTTGCCCCAACAGCGAAAATTGTCAGCATGGTCAAGGCCAATGCTTACGGACATGGTGTAAAAGAATGCTTAGCAGCCTTAAAGGATAGCGATGCTTTCGGTGTCGCTTGCGTTGAAGAAGCCTTAGAAATCCGAGAGTTGGGATATGCACAGCCCATCACCCTGATTGAAGGTGTTTTTTCTGAAAATGAAATGATTCAAGTGATTGGGCAAAAACTGGAATGTGTTGTTCATCAGCCCCCACAGGTTGAATGGTTAATTGCCCATAAAGATCATTATAACGCTTTAAACCTAAAGGTCTGGGTAAAGCTGAATAGCGGTATGAATCGCTTGGGTTTTAAAGCGACAGAAATTATTGAAGTGATTCAACGCTTAAAATCACATGGTTTTACCTGTGTACTCACCATGCACTTTGCCAACGCTGATTCAGATCATCCATTAAATGAACAACAAAAAAACCAGTTTCTACAAGTAAAACAAGCATGTGAACCGATTCTGGCATCGTGTTGCAATTCTGCGGCAATCTATAAATATCCTGAACTACATTTCGACTTTGTTCGTCCAGGGATCATGTTGTATGGTGCAACGCCTTTTGCCGATCAAAACGTCCATACGCTTGATCTCAAACCTGTGATGACATTTAGTGCTAGAATTATTGCGCTTAATTCTATTCAACAAGGCGAATCTGTAGGTTACGGTTCAACCTTTACAGCAGCACAGCCTATGAATATTGCCATCGTCTCAATTGGCTATGGTGATGGTTATCCAAGAGCTTATATCAAACCAAATTTTGTGGCGATTGATGAACAACTTGTTCCTGTTATTGGTCGTGTCAGTATGGATATGATTGCCATTGATGTCACTGGTTTGGACGTTGAATTAGGCACGCAAGTTGAATTATGGGGCAAACACCGTTTGGTAGATGATGTCGCTACCGCAAATGGAACGATTGGTTACGAATTATTATGTCGGTTAAGTAATAGACCCATTCGAAAAGTGATTTAAAAGAGATAAAAAAATCCAAGCCTTTGCTTGGATTTTTTCTTAGATGATTACAAACCATAATCAGTCGTAGGCTTTGGCAACTCTTGAAGTCCACGGCGTAAGGTTTCAGACCATTGCTTACTAATTTGAGTAAAATAAGGATCATCTTCTCGGATGCGTTTTCCTTCAGGGATTTTAAAACTATCTTTATGATAGACCAACGCGTCTAAAGGTAAACCAACAGAAACATTAGACCTTAATGTTGAATCAAAAGAGATCAAACTGCAACGTAATGCATCATCTAATGGCATCGTATAGTGCAGTGCACGATCTAAAATTGGCTTTCCATATTTACTTTCACCAATCTGAAAATATGGTGTATCAGTTGTGGCACAAATAAAATTGCCTTGAGGATAGACATTATAAAGTTGCATCTCATCACCCTGTATCTGTCCACCTACCAAAATACTACAGGAATAATTCATCTGTTCCTGAGTATCAGTCGTAACATCCTCAAGCACCTTACGCAAAGTCTTCCCAATTAATTCAGCAACTTCAAACATGGTATTTGCGCTATATAAATTTGGCTCTTGATGTAATGCTAAAGCATTTTGTAAATGACCAATAACAGCTTGGGTTGTTGCTAAATTACCTGCCGTTTGCAATGCAATAAAACGCTCACCCTCAATACCAAAGGTATGTAATTTACGAAATACAGAAATATGATCGACCCCTGCATTAGTTCGAGTATCACTAATCAATACCAAACCTTGCTCTAATCTTAATGCACAACAATAGGTCATCTCTTTTTCTCTTTACCTTCAACAAGCCAAAACTTGAACACTGGATGTCATACTTTCAATGCCACCCTGTTCACGCACACCCCGTACGGGCGCAACATCCAGATAATCACGGCCAATTGCAACATAGATATGACTTTTGGGTGTAAATATCTGGTTACTGATATCGAAACAATACCATTCATTTTCCACAAAAACTTCTGCCCATGCATGACTGGCAAGGTGTGGCTGGTTTTGGTCATACAAATAGCCAGACACATAACGGGCTGGTAATTGTAACGCACGACACATGGCAATGAACACATGTGCATGATCCTGACATACACCTTGCCCAGCATAAAATGAATCTATTGCAGAAGTCGTTACAGATGTGCTTTCAGGCTGATAAGGGATGTGCTGTAAAATCTGCTCTGCCAGTAACACAAGATGATGGCGGTCGTTCACCTTTACAATGGTCTGGGCAAAATCCCGCATCATTAAGTCGCAACAGGTCATGTTTGTGCCCTGTAAAAACAATATTGGTGAAACACCAGTGTCCACATAACCCAGTTCAGTATCATACAAATCAACAACCCCCTGCGCCATAATGGTCAGGTAATGGTAGTCATGTCGCTGGCTTGCCGTAATCCAGAGGTTGTTAAAGGCATCAAGTTTACTGGTGTATTGCCCTGGAACGCTAATATGCCAGGACTCAACCAACTGGTGCCGTGAACTCTGCGGTATCATTTTAATCGACTGCACACTGTTCCGTGCAGCCTGCGTATAATGATAATGCGTTTGGTGATTCACCATCAGTTTCATGCGAACGCCTCAAATTGATTTTCCAGTTTATAGGTAAATGCATAAAACTGGTTCAAGTCAGGTTGATTTTTCAATATTTTCCAACTTGGTTGCAAGTCATCCCAACCTAAATGAAATAATCGTTCAATCACTGGATCAGTCTTCTTCAGCACATCATGAATATTATGCTGCAACCGAAAACAGGTATCAATTTGCTCCATACCCTGTCCAATATGGAAAAATAAAGCAATATCCTCTTGTTCTGTTTTCAGGATTGCACAACATTCCTTTACGATATTCTGGATAGTTGGCACATCAGACACGACATTTTTTATTAAGTGGTTCAGCTCAGCATAAGTTTCAGAACTCAACAATCCCCTAAGCTCCTGAATATTATCCCGAGCAATCTCAAGCTGGCTCATCAAGGAATATGGCTGTTGCCGATCCAGCATAAATTGGTTCAAACTTTCAGCATCATCAATATGCAGACACAATGCCTGTGCAAATCTTGCTGCCTGTTGGTCATCTGTAAAGGGCAAATGACTCGCCATATACTCAATACGAAATAAATAACGACCTAACCAATAAATATGTTGAGCACTTGAGCTAAGTAAAAGCATAAATCTCCTCCCTTATTAATCATAAATTCCTGTGAAATATCGCACTGCACACAAAGGATATGTGCAATGTTATTGCTGCATAGGAAAGATGTTAGGAGTGCAGCGATTCCACCACCCAGGTATCCTTAATGCCGCCACCCTGAGAAGAGTTGACCACCAGCGAACCTGCCTGCATAGCCACCCGCGTTAATCCTCCTGGCACAATCTCAGTACGATAAGGCGAACTCAAAACGAATGGGCGTAAATCAATATGTCGCTCAGCAACGCCATCTGTGGTCAATGTCGGTGCAACTGACAGTGCCAAGGTTGGCTGTGCAATATATAAATGCGGGGTCTGCATAATTTTCTGTCTAAATTGCTCAATTTGCTGTTGATCCGCTTGAGGCCCAATCAACATGCCATATCCACCTGAACCCTGTGCTTCCTTAACCACCAACTTTTCCAGATTGTTGAGCACATAATCCAGTTGTTCACTGTCTCGGCATTGATAGGTTGGCACATTGCTCAAGATAGGGTTTTCACCCAGATAATACTGAATCATTTGGTCAACATAAGGGTAGATCGACTTGTCATCAGCAACCCCTGTTCCTGGTGCATTAGCAATCACCACATTGTTCTGTAGATAGGCCGACATCAAACCCGCCACACCAAGCGTACTGTCAGCACGGAATACCAGTGGGTCTAGAAACTCATCATCAACACGGCGATAGATCACATCCACCTGCTGACGGCCACGAATGGTTTTTGCAAAGACCTTGTCATTCTCAACAAAAAGATCACGACTTGTCACCAGCGGCACATCCATTTCACGCGCCAAAAAGGCGTGTTCATAGTAGGCACTGTTAAAACGGCCTGGAGTCAGCACCACAATAAAGGGCTTATCAACATAGGCATTCTCTTCCAGAATAGCCCTTAATAAAGTTGGGTATTGTTCAATCCCCTGTAAATTATTGCTACTGCACAAATCAGGCATCAATTTTTGGCTGATTTTTCGGCTTTCCAGCATATAAGACACCCCTGATGGCGTTCTTAAATTGTCCTCAAGCACAAAGAAATCACCTCGCCCATCTCGAATAATATCTATGCCGCTGATTTGTGAATAAACCTTGCCTTTAAGATGATGCCTGAGCATATGCGGCTGAAAGGCTTCATGTGCCATCACCTGATGTGCGGGAATCAGCCCATCCTTAAGAATGTTTTGTTCATGGTAAATGTCATCCAGAAATAGATTCAGCGCCTTAACACGTTGTGCACAGCCTGATGATATTTTCTCCCATTGTTTTTTCTCAATGACACGCGGGATTAAGTCATAAGGAATGGTCCGCTCTGTTCCCTCCTGATCCCCATACACATTAAAGGTGATACCCTGATACAAAAAATGCTGCTTTGCCTGCGCTCCCAGCACCTTTAACTCATCAAGGCTACGGATACTTAACCATTGTTCAATCTTTTTTGATGCCTCTCCATTAAAGCTTCTATCGTCTAGCATTTCATTAAAAAACTGTGATTTGAGTTGTTCAAACAGGTTAATGGTAATACTGCTCAGCTCTGGAATATCTGGAATAAATGTGGACGAATATACCGAAACCGCTGCCGTTTGGTCTGGAGAATAATAATCTGTACTGATATTTAGATTGTGTTCTTGTTCTGGCATAGAAACCTCATCTCATCATTTATTTATCTCTTAAGTAAGCAATTTCAATGCCACCTATATAAAATGATCATTTTTGAAGCAGTTTTAAAAGTTTTAAGCAAATCTGCATTGGTTTCAGTCGTAAATACGTAATCTAAATGTGATGTACTTGCTAAATAATCGGAGTTTTTTTATTGTGTCAGCTCTAGCTCATTGAATTGCATATTACGCCTATGTCATCCATACAAGAAAAAGAAACGTCAAACAGCCTTTATCGTCAATGGCAAATCTTGTCCCGCCTTTCTACGGGTAAATGGATGGGCACGCGTGAATTGCAGGAAATTCTGGAACGTGAGGGTATTGAGATTAGTCTGCGTACCATTCAGCGTGATTTAAACCAGATTGCACAACGCTTTCCCATTGAAAGCAATAAAACGGTTCCGCAAGGCTGGCGCTGGCGTTCAGACGCGCCCATCCAGAGTTTGCCGCACATGACCAGCTCACAGGCGGTCACCTTTATGATGGTGGAAGAGCATTTACGCCATTTGCTTCCACCCAGCTTGCTTGAAGAAATGATGCCGTGGTTCGACTTGGCAAAACGCAGTCTTTCCACACAAAACAATGTCAGACAATGGATCAACCGTGTGCGCATTGTTCCAGCGACACAGCCGCTCATTCCGCCAATTGTGGATAAACATGCACAGCAGGCAATTTATGAGGGACTGTTACAAGACAAGCAAATTGAATGTATCTATCGTGCCAGAACCCACCAGGGAGAAGATAAAACCTATATCCTCAATCCTCTGGCACTGGTACAAAAAGGTGCAGTGATTTATTTAATCTGTACCAGAAATGATAAAACTGAAGTGCAAACTTTTGCCCTGCACCGTTTTAAGGCAGCCACGGTTCTGGATAGTCGGGCACTGCATCCTGTCAATTTTGATATTGATCATTACATTGACTCAGGTGCACTGGGTTTCCGCGTGGATTACAGCAAACCAACTGAACAAATTCAGTTAAAGCTAACCATGACGGAAAATACAGCCAAAAGCTTTTATGAAAGCCAGTTGAGCAAAGACCAGACCATTACGGCACTAGAGGAAAATATTGTTGAGGTGAACGCAACGGTTCCCTTTACGTCTCAACTGGTGTGGTGGTTACGCAGCTTTGGTAAAAAGCTGCTCAATATTGAACCGAGCATTGTATATAATGCTGTGAAAGAGATAGAAGATTAACAAGGCAAAAGATTTAACGTAATTGGCTATCCTTACTTCCCCGCCGATTAAATAGTTCCAGTGCCTTGCTCTTTTCCTCAAGTTGTTGCTGGCAACGAATACAATATTTCACGCCTTTCATCGCTTCACGGCGGGCTTGAGGAATGGGCTCGCCACATTCTTCACAATATAGTGCGGCTTCTCCATCTTCATTATGAGAAAGACCTTGTCTTGCTTTTGCAATCGCATCATGAATTGTTGCATCAATCTGCTCCTGCTCTGCACCGTCACGTGCCCAACCACCTGCCATTGCTGATCCCGTTTCATTTTTATATCTTGTCAATTTAAAATTCTAAGACCATTTTATTTAGCTCACAATACGATTATTTGTACTGATTACAACTGCTGTGCTGTCAACTCCAAAACATAAGAGTTTTTATTTTTAGAAAAAAATAAGGGAATCAATAGATTCCCCTAGATTTCTTATTAAAATTTTATTTAATATTCAGGATTATTCTTATTGTATCAAAATGTTCAAACCAATTCCTTTCCCCACCTGATCAGAACTGGTTTGTACCCTTTTAATCGCCTTGATATAATCTAACATTGGCATGCCAGTTCATATCCATTATAGCGAATTGTTTTTTTCGTCATGGTTAAACCCCTCTTTGTTTGAATGTAGAGTTAATATAACGGGGATTTTCCACGCTGTGAAATAACAATGACTGGAATAAAAAGCTGATTTTTTGCTAGATATTTTTGATATATAAATCCATAAAAATAAAAAAGCCCCTTTTAAAAAGAGGCTTTTGACGTTATCTATTCAATTTAAGCTGAAAATGGATGACGTAAAATAATGGTTTCCGCACGGTCTGGACCTGTAGAAACGATATCAATTGGGCATTCAATGAGCTGCTCAAGACGTTTTACATAAGCCAAGGCATTCGCAGGAAGTTGATCAATTTGAGTTAAGCCTACTGTAGACTCACTCCAACCTGGCATTGTTTCATAGATTGGTTTTAAGCTTTCAAATGAAATTGCATCAGAAGAACCTGCACAGCCTGAATCAACATCTTCATAACCTACACAGATTTTGATTTCTTCTAAACCATCCAGAACATCAAGCTTGGTTAGGCAGATACCAGACAACGAATTCACTTCAACTGAACGGCGTAGAATTTCCGCATCAAACCAACCACAACGACGTTGACGACCAGTAGACGCACCAAATTCATGACCTACTGTACCCAAATGACGACCAATCGCATCACCTGTATCTGTCGCAGCATCATAATGCAACTCAGTTGGGAATGGACCAGCACCTACACGTGTTGTGTAGGCTTTGGTAATACCCAATACATAGTCTAAATGTAAAGGACCCATACCAGAACCAGAGCTTACGCCACCCGCAGTTGTATTAGAACTTGTTACATATGGATAGGTACCATGATCGATGTCAAGTAACGAACCTTGAGCACCTTCGAACATGATTGCTTTACCCTCTTTACGGTAATCATGCAACACTTTGGTTACGTCAATTACCAACGGGGCAAGAACTTCACGCCATTCGTTGCAAAGTGCCAATACATCTTCAAACTTAACTTCTTCAACGCCATAGAACTGAGAAAGCTGGAAGTTATGAAGCTCAAGCATTTCCTTGAGTTTTTCTTCCAAATTAGCGCCACCACGAACCAAGTCTGCAACGCGTACCGCACGACGCGCAACTTTATCTTCGTATGCTGGGCCAATACCACGACCAGTCGTACCAATCTTAGCATTACCACGTTTTTTCTC
>OBMA010001713.1_pt1 | contig 13265 bp, 10 predicted proteins | sample 1539141 | NCBI WGS metagenome assembly OBMA01 (sample SAMEA3991484, study PRJEB22521) | metagenome | biome: anthropogenic terrestrial biome; feature: sewage plant; material: raw primary sludge | place: Sweden | collected 2012-09-26 | reverse complement strand
GGCGTCACTTCAAGCTCAAGACTCGGGATCACAGCAACGAAACACCGAGACTGCTTCTGCTAATAATCCGTTCAGCAACGAATTCAATTTTAAGGCAAGAGGAAATCCTCCTCCAGTGCCACCACCAAGGAATGTTACCGCAATGAATGGCTCCTTTCAAAATATGCGGAGTAATTTCATGGACCAGGAAAACAGATTTTCCTATGGCTCTTCATTTACATATTCGTCATTGGGTTCATCTACTCAAGGTGGCTTTTCTACTTTATCTTCAAATTCGATACGACTCGGACGTGGTTTAGATAATGACATCTCTCATGATGAGAGAAATACAGTTCAGAACAATTCACAAGGGTTCTTGAGGGAAATTATATGACGATGACTTCAGTCTATTAGTATGATGTTTACTAATTAAGCAAAATCAGCTCTTGCTGAATAACACTACTATTAAAAATCATAAAAACATCTTTATTGCCAATAGTGAAGAACGACAAGGCCTTTTAAAAGGCATAAAAAACAATGATACCATTCTGCAATGAAAAAAAAAGAAAACTTTGTTCTTTGTGTATAAAGAAAATATTTTAGTTCTCCTAAATAAATAAATACTAAATTATACGAAACTCTTTCAGTCTTTTCTCCTGCTTGCTGCTTGAACAGTACTCATGATATTCTATTAATCTTCTGTGGGCGGGGTAACTAAGCCTTCACTGTACTCGGGATTTTGAATAAGTCAACTATCCAATCTGGAAAAGACATTTTAACATACGCCATTAGGAGCCGCATAGCAAGTCAGAGAACCTCACCTCACCCTATCTTTTTTATTAAAGAAAATGAACTTCCACACGGCAAGAATATCTCAGGTCGGTGTCATTTCTAGGGCTCTACTTTCTTCTGTAAGTAGACGTTGGATTCATGTAACGCCAATAAGTCTTAATAATTCAGGAGGATCACTATTCGGAAGCATTACAGAAAATAAACCAAAGGAAGGAAAAAACAGGGGGGATGAAGATGCAGGCAGCTTCTCTAATAGGTTAGCGATTGCTTCTGATTCTTCTGGAGAGGCTCCTGAAGTTAATAGGGATTCAATAACCATAGAAAACGATAAACTACTACAGCAACATATCATATCGTTGCAGCAACCGGAACAATTAGCATCACAGAGCTTATTATCTCCTTTGAAAAGGGAAATATATGAAGCTAATTGTAAAATTAATGGTGGGTTTTACAAGAAAGATACTATTGTAAAGTTACCAAATTCTAGCGAACGTTACAAGCTAAAGTTAACAAAAAGAGAAATTGAAGTACTAGAACCTTCCGTATATGCTCAGTCATATAGAATTAAATCGTCGATGAAAAAGGCTACACTTTTGTTGAGGTTATTGGGAGGCCTCGACGTTATGAAAGCTATATCTCAGTGTCACTTTTCTAATAAGAAAATTGCTCGCGAAGTAGCAGAACTACTTCAAAAAGGTGTAAAAGATGGCCAAAAATTAGGTTTGAAACCAGAGGACTTATATATCTCTCAGATTTGGACAGGGAGTGACGGGTTTTGGAGAAAACGTGTTGAATTCAAGGCAAGGACAAGAATCGGAATCATAAGTCATCCTTACATACATGTCAGATGTATTCTGAGAACAAAGAGTGTTACGAAACGAAGACTTGCTTATGAAGCACATTTAAAAGAGCAAAAAAGAGCGCCATGGGTACAGTTGGGAGATAAGCCCATTAGGGGTGTTACAGGCGGCGTATACAAGTGGTGAAAACGATAGCGAACTCATTCATATCCGAGAAATCGTCCTGTAAGCTGAGAAAGATGAACTGCTACTCACTTCTTAACCTATATTCACAGTTGTGTTGTACAAAACTTTTCTTTTGATTATATAATATTGTGATTCTGTAAATAACAACTAGTTTCAACGCACTGCTTCAACGTGCACCCTCCTGACTAAACACGGCAATATGCAAGAAACCGCAACAATTAAGTGCACTAGAATAGAAGAAATTATTGTACTTATAGTTTATTTATGTATTTAATAATTAAATCTAAGCTTCAACTGGTTCAGCTTGAGCTTCAGTTTCTTCAGCTGGTCTGTAGTCCTTGACAGATGGAGCAAGAATTGGTTCTTCTTCTTTTGGTTCAATGATGGTGACAGCATCTGGCAAAGCCTTTGGACCAGTTCTGCTCTTAGCTGGGTCTCTCATAATCTTAACCTTGATACCCAAAACACCTTGTCTCATCAAGACGTGTCTAGTAGCAGTGTCAATGAAGTCGTTGACTGGTTGACCAGAGTGAATCAAGAAACCGTCAGCAAATTTCATAGCCTTAGCTCTGGCAGCTCTTAGTTTACCGGAAACAACAACTTCACAACCCTTAGCACCAGATTCCATAACGTATCTGACGACACCGTAAGCAGCTCTTCTGATAGCCAAACCGTTCAACAATTTGAATTTCATAGATTCAGCTTGAGCGACAGCGGACAAACCACGGTCTTGAACTCTTTCAGCATATAAGACAATAGTACCTGGAGCGTACTTGAATCTCTTTTGAACCAACAAAGTTAATTCGTTGATTCTTCTACCGTTTTCACCCAAAACATCTTGAGTTCTGGTAGCTCTGATGATAACTTCGGTCTTGGTTGGAGTGACACGGACTTCAACACCGGAGTAACCTTCTTCAGCTAATTCTCTGGTGAAGAATTCGTTCAATTCAGCGTAGAAGACACCGTCAGCGACTAGCTTTCTTTTCTTAGAGATTAAAGCGACCATTTTTGTAGTTTGTTTGCTGTTTTATTTTCAGTTATCAAAACAATGTTCAAAAACTAATCTAACAATATCTACAAACTAGAAATTGCTTAAAATGTATGAAAATTGCTGTTGTATTTCAAAGAGCTGCATTGATTTGGAAAATTTACCACTGCCCATGGGAGAAAGGCTCGCGGCGCCTCATCTCAAGAAAAGAAAATGTTTTTTTCATAAAAAAAAAAAAATTACAGCAAGAATATTATACAGGAAAGGTATGGATGTTACGGAAACAAAAAACAGTCTCATTTAATCATGAGGAATTAGATTATTCCAAAGGGACATGAAAAGAAGTGAAATCAAGAAAAAAAAAACAAGAGAATTTACCGGCGGCCAAAAATACTAACGTAATCCCGTTGACGTTTACGCATGCAGTGTTGTAGGCTCACCAGCAATTATGTTAGTTGAGATGTAACTGCTTCGCGTGAACACTACGTAAATGTTATTGTGTGGAACTGACGTGGACCTTTTCTGTGTTGCTTTTAGTATAACGATATCCATCCTTTTACTTGGATTTTCAAGGTATGTTGACCCTCAATAGTTTGAGCCAGCACGATGGCAGGCCCTTAGGCAAATCAAAAGCATCATGCGGCGGAGGATTTATCATCGTGATGTCATTTAGGATAACGCTATGCATCTTATGCCTGCTGCCAGACCGCGAATTTTTATTTTTTTTATGGTCTGCTTCTGGATCATGCGGGCCGGCCTTCTAAGACATTGACTACGCAGCCTTTCATGTACAATTTTACATTTGCCTGAGGATTGTTTGTCAGGTGTCGCGGCCACAATTCTCCGATTTTCTTCCTGCCATGTCCTGCTGCTTACATCAGCGCAGCACGTGAAAAAAAAGAGAAGGACTTTTGAGCATGGTTGAGTTTTTCTTTTAATCGTTTTGTTTCTTTATTGTTTTTATTTTTACGACATTTTCCCCTCGAAGAATATTTATCCGAAATCTCCTCAAACAAGACATAAATCAAGATGCAAATGGTGGTAGATAGAGAAAGCAACTAAAAAATGTCAAACAAGCGACCTTATTTCATTCTACAGCGGTTAATTTCAAATACCCTAATCGGAGGTCTTATCTTATTTTTCAAGGGCTAGGCTCTCCACATCGGTAAGTGATGACCAGATAATGGAAAGCAGCAGAATTTTATTTATGTGCCATACAAGCCCGGAGAAACAGAGTAGCTAAAAAATTAAGGTGTGCAAAAGTGGTTTTGTTCCCCGACGCCCGGGCCTTTCTCTCCCCTGAATCTTTTCGTTCCGGCCCCCCTCTCTCAATACCAGATCTGCATCTATACTAAAGCTGCAGGGAGAGTAAACCGGAAAATTATCCTGCGTGTTTGCTTCGGTCTTGGCTTTTACTTGGGTATGCGAGAACCTCTAAGAGCTTAGACCGGTCTTCCTCCCTAAAAAGAAAATTATAAAAGGTTATTATCTGGACTAAAGCAAAAAAAAAAAAACGTTTCGGCGTCCGCTCAAAATTTTCATTACGCTCCTTGGTCAAATCAGTTACGTAACGGGTTAAGACGAATACGATGAGATGAGTAATTGCAGAAGGCTCCTATGCAGACAGCTAAGCAGTGCTTACTTGAATTACCTTCCCTTTTATTTCTTGATATGTCGTCCTTTTTCTCTCTATCTTAGTTCTTGCGAGTACTGGCAATCATGTTTCTCCTTTTTTTTTTTTTTTTTTTTTTTACTTTTCAGTTTCTCGTAGCTTTTCCTATTTTGCTATTTAAAGTAAGTTTAAATAGTACCCTCACTAAACACGTATGGCCGATCCACCAACGAACAAAAGCACGATCCTTGACCCATCATTGTATTCCAAAGCGTTGGAACATTCACTTTTTTTTTTTCCGGTCTATTGCACAAGACAATATCCAGAATATTCAGTTGGATAGGAAATACAAGACAGGTGGCACCCACAAAGCACACGCCGAAATATTTATTAAATACAATATAGTATACTAATAAGTCTGATGAGGTCTATTAAATGTGTGATAATTGGTGATGGTGCAGTAGGTAAAACGTCACTTCTAATATCATATACTACCAATTCGTTCCCAACAGACTATGTTCCAACGGTTTTTGATAATTATTCTACTACGATAGCTATCCCGAACGGAACTGCGAGTAGCCCCCTAGAGCTTGACAATGGTAATGATAAAAGAGGTTCACTTTCATCTGCCAGTTCTTTACCAAGTACGGACAGAAAACTATATAAAATCAATTTATGGGACACTGCAGGACAGGAAGATTACGATCGTTTAAGACCGTTATGTTATCCCCAAACAGATATTTTTTTAATATGTTTCTCAGTAAGCGAACATGCTAGTTTTGCCAATGTCACAGAAAAATGGCTACCTGAACTGAAGCAGACTTCCAATATTGAAGGTACCTCTCTTTATACTAAATTAGGGAAGTATCCAATTCTATTGGTAGGCACCAAAAGTGACCTAAGAGATGATCCGGCAACTCAGAAAAAATTGCAGGAAGCAAACTCCGATTACGTGTCTCAAGAGGAAATAGATGAACTCGTACAAAGATGTGGGTTTATGGGCTATACCGAATGTTCAGCTGCTACCCAAGCAGGTGTCCGGGAAGTCTTTGAGCAGGCGGTGAGGTACGCTATCTACGAACCAGAATCCCCTAACCAAAAATCAGCAAATCATACTCTAACTGATGAATTAACGACTGCAACAACCAACACCAATGGAGATAAAAATATTCGAGAACAAAAACAGCAACCACACCATAATAATAGTACAGATAGTACTCTTCCGAAAGGAAGCTTACAGCAGGAGAAGGAAGCTCTCAATATCAAACCCACAAAAAAGGGACAAAAAGACAAATTTCACGAGCAATCAAAAAGCAAAGGTAGTAAAATTGCCTCAAATAATCATCACAACAAGCAAGCTAAACCAAAGACGAGAAACGACAAGAAGAAAAAGAAGTCAAAGTGTGTAATACTTTAATATCAAGGAGGCAGAAAAAGTAAATAAATAATTACATATACCGATATCATAAATAAGAAAAAAAGAAATCTACACATATATTTACGTTCTCATTTCTAATCATCTTTTCTACTCTTGTTCTGACTCTTCTTTTTAGAATTTTGATTCCCGGTCTTATTGGCATTTCTCTTTGCCGCGACTTTCTTTTCCAATTGTAAAATATCTCTTTCCGTATTATCAAATAGTTTCTTCTGTAATTCCTCGTCATCAAATTCTTTACGAGCAAATTTCACAATTGAACAGTCTGAGATATACTTAACCTTCGTGTCTTTTAAGTTTACTTCCTCCAATTCCGGTGTCATTAAAGCGTACAAGAAACTTTGATCACCACGACGACCACTCTTGGTAAACAGCCACAATATGGGGTACAACAGAATACAGTAAAGTATTATTAACAATACCACCGAACCATTACTAATGACGCGGCGTAGGCTATTTGATCTCATAGTTCCAGGTTGAACCATAGTAATGGTAACATTTTTTCCTGTTCTTTCAGCGCCATTCGTCTTTTGGTTTTTTATGTCTTCGGTAAGTCTTCTTTGCAATTCCATCATACTCAATCCCAATTGTAGCTTGCTGCTTGCGAAAAACTTCAAAGCGCTTTTGTATTTAGCATTTTGCCACAACGGATCTTCTATATTAATATCACCAACAACTTGTAACCAGCAGGTGGCAAGAATTATTCTTACATCTCTATCAGGCGGTTGAGCCTTGAAACTAGGCTGTAATAAGTTTAAAAGATGGAAAATTGCTACATAGTTTGTAGCAATTTGCAATTCCAGCCCATCCTTAGATGATCTCCTCTGTGGCAAAGATATTTTCGGGATACCCCATGGTTCCATATCACCGGACATGACAATAACGCCATCTAATCTTCTAGGTGGCGAATTGTCTAACCAACTTGTGGCAAACTTACGAATCTCCCACAAATTGCTCAAATCACATTTTTCTACAAAAATCAACTCGTTCTTTGTCTTTTCACGTAATTCTTCGCACCATTCAGTAACCCATTCATCTACTTCCCTAGTCAAGATGATTAATTGTGCACCTAACTCTGCCATTTTATAAGCCACGGATGTTCCCATTCCTTGAGAGGTAGCGCCAGTAACCAAGTAAACTTTACCGTGCAACTTTCTTTCCCATGTATTTGATGGTCCTCTCGACCAATATTTAATGGCACCAGTCGCTAGCACATAAGGTGCCACCTTTTTGATTGTGTGATAGTAAGGAATCTTGTCAGTCCCGTCTAGGAGAGCCGTCCCAATAATATTCAAAGGCATTTCTTTTTTTTTCTAAAAATTTTTGTTCTTTGTTTCTGTTCCTCTCCAAAAAAGCCTTTCAGGGCAGCCAGTTGTTTCTGTAAACTATTTTTTCGTAATGTTCTATTACTTATGCATCCTTCTCTCTCTTCTTCCAAATTTTTAAGGCACATTCGATCGCGTCTATAAACTGAAAAGAAACGCGGGCACAGAATGGATAACTGCAAACTTTGATAAATTAGTACTGTAAGATACCGTGTGAACTATTATAATAACTGCCACGCTTATAGCATGTACGCTATACATTTACGTGCTGAGCTCCTATGAAAGCTCATGAGCGGCCACTGTATCGTGGAGCATAACTACAACAAAGAATACACAGCGTCACATAGAGGGTTTTTGAGAGGAGAAGTTGAAATAGGACTTGATCTTGGGGGAGAGGGGATTTGAAAGCACCCATTCAGGAGTATGTGTCTGTAATTGAAGTGTTAGCGCGTTAACGAGCGATTCACCTGTAATAAGAGTGATGATTTGATAGCGCCATTCTACATCACATGGCAAATGTTGAAAAACTGTACGCGCGAACTAAAATTTTTTTTATATCCCACTAAATGAAAATTTTAAATCGATGCCCATTCCAAATATGCTTATTCGAAGGACGGCTCTGACAAGGGCATATGCGTTAAGATTGATTGTTCAATATTCATAAAACAGGATCTTTCAAAGAACGATAAAATGGATGAGCAAGTTATTTTTACAACAAATACCTCAGGAACAATAGCTTCTGTACACTCATTTGAACAGATAAATTTGAGGCAATGCTCCACTCAATCAAGAAATAGCTGTGTTCAAGTAGGAAATAAATACCTTTTTATTGCTCAAGCACAAAAAGCATTAATCAATGTCTACAATCTGTCAGGTTCTTTCAAAAGAGAATCTGTTGAACAGCGCTTACCATTACCTGAAATCCTAAAATGTCTGGAAGTAGTTGAAAATAATGGTGTGCAGTATGATAGAATTCAAGGTGTTAATCATAATTTACCAGACTTCAATCTTCCGTACCTTTTACTTGGCTCCACCGAATCGGGTAAATTGTACATATGGGAGTTGAATTCAGGGATTTTATTGAACGTGAAGCCTATGGCTCATTACCAAAGTATCACCAAAATTAAGTCTATTTTAAACGGCAAGTATATTATTACTTCTGGTAACGATTCGAGAGTTATTATATGGCAAACTGTTGACTTGGTATCAGCGTCCAATGATGATCCTAAGCCTTTATGTATCCTTCACGATCATACTCTACCCGTGACAGATTTCCAAGTTTCTTCTAGTCAAGGAAAATTCTTATCATGTACTGATACGAAACTCTTCACAGTATCTCAAGATGCTACCATTAGATGCTATGATTTGAGTTTAATAGGCAGCAAAAAGAAGCAGAAGGCAAACGAAAATGACGTTAGTATTGGTAAGACCCCGGTATTGCTTGCGACATTTACAACTCCTTATTCTATCAAATCCATTGTACTGGATCCTGCTGACAGAGCATGCTATATTGGTACTGCGGAAGGTTGTTTTTCATTGAATTTATTTTATAAACTAAAGGGTAATGCTATCGTTAATCTGCTACAGTCCGCCGGAGTAAACACAGTTCAAAAAGGTAGGGTTTTTTCCCTAGTGCAACGTAACTCACTAACTGGCGGCGAAAATGAAGATTTGGATGCACTATATGCAATGGGCCAACTTGTCTGTGAGAATGTCCTAAATTCAAATGTGTCATGCCTAGAAATATCAATGGATGGTACATTATTATTGATCGGTGATACGGAGGGGAAAGTTTCTATTGCGGAAATTTACTCAAAACAAATCATTAGAACTATCCAAACTTTAACTACATCACAGGATTCAGTTGGAGAAGTGACCAATCTCTTAACCAACCCTTACAGACTCGAACGTGGAAATTTACTTCTTGAAGGAGAATCCAAAGGCAAACAAGCTAGTAATAATAATGGTCACAATTTTATGAAGATACCAAACTTACAAAGAGTTATCTTTGATGGTAAAAACAAAGGCCATTTACACGATATTTGGTATCAGATAGGAGAACCAGAAGCAGAGACAGATCCTAACCTCGCATTACCACTTAACGACTTTAATGCCTATTTGGAGCAGGTCAAAACGCAAGAATCGATATTTTCACATATCGGTAAGGTGTCAAGCAATGTAAAAGTGATTGACAATAAAATCGACGCCACTTCATCTTTAGACAGCAATGCCGCTAAAGATGAGGAAATTACAGAACTTAAGACCAACATAGAAGCATTAACTCATGCCTACAAGGAGTTACGTGACATGCACGAAAAGCTGTACGAGGAACACCAACAGATGCTTGACAAGCAATAAACGGAATAGTCGCGCATTTTGTACAATAAAATAGGAATGTTATTAAAATATACAGCATAGATAGATATAATTCATCACTTGTGCGAAACATCTCATTCTCAATCTGACTGATCATCTATTACGGAATTTTTTCGTTATCAATGACGCATCCCACAATTCCTACCCTTATAGCTTATCTCAGAATATGGGCCGCCTTTAGTTGTATAGAGTTAGTACGGATTAGTCAGTGGCGTACCTAGTGGCAACAATCGGCAGTGACTAAAAATCTTGCTTTTGTTATTGAAAGAATAATAAACAGGAGTTCTCGTTCCTTTGCGTCATTTTCAACCCCATACAAACTAGTTGGCTTGTACCAGAACTCATTAATACTTTTGTCTAACTCTTTCCTATTTCTGATTTTCCAACAGCTCATACCCATTCAAACAAAAAAGGAAAGCTCTACGAAACATTATGTCTTCATTAACTCGATTGCTACAGGAAAAACGAAAAAATGAAACTTCGAACTCATCACCGAGAACTTCTGCTGATACGTTGACCACGACGCCCGAGTCACAATCGCTTGACCTTCACTCTAGGAATAAGAGTAGTAGTCATATTGGTAGCGTGAGTAATAGCAGCAGTAGTGATCGTAATAGGGCTAACGTGCCAGTTCCTGGCAGTGTCACAACTGTTACTCAAATATACTCAGAGGAAGATTCATCATCAACAGCCGGTTCCTCTCTCGACGATAGGAATCAGTTTTCCTCCAGCTTCCTTAATGCAAACTTTGCTCACACTGCATCATTCTACGGCACAAGTGCACAAAGTAGAGATAGATTTGGATCCTTAATAAACGATCAAGGTACTGCAGGACTTTCCTCACATGGTGGTTCTTTTGCTGCACAGAACAGAATCACAAGTAGATTATCTGCCACGTCACATACTTCAGGAAGGGCCATTCCTTCTTTATCATCAAGTATACCTTACTCCGTGCCAAATTCTAACAAGGATAACAATAGCTCGAATAGCAACAGCTCCTCTTTGTCTTCTTCATGGCTCGAAACATATGCAGGCGGTATGCCCAATAATATTTCTGCAATCGATTCAAATGTTATATCCTCCCCAAAAGTAGATAGCGTGGAACCACGTTTTGTTATCTCCAAACAAAAACTCCAAAAAGCATCGATGGATAGTAATAATGCAAATGCCACTCAATCAAGATCTATATCCCGTTCAGGTTCATTCTCTTCACAGCTTGGGAATTTTTTCTTTTCCAAAAACTCAAAAGAATCTTCAAATTCTAACTCTGCAGGCATGTCTTTTTCTGCCAATTCCAATGGTCCTTCTCCAAACATTAAGAATCCCAATGTTACCAATGGTTCGACGCCTATCCCGAAGCCTATCCGCGCAAGACAAAGCAGCATATATTCTGCATCAAGACAGCCAACTGGTTCCTATACTGATAACTTTTACGGTTCCCCCTCATCTGTACATGACCACTTACCTCCAAGTCAAAGTGTTCCAAGGTCACAACATTCTTCCATCGGTGATTTAAAGAGGTTCTTCAAAAAAAGTTCTAACAGTAACCTTTCCTCGAATAGTAACAACGTGATCCCGAACGGATCACCTCTTTCTAGCGGAATTGCCGTTCCGTCACACTCTCATTCATCGTCTCATTTTGCCGCAGGAAATAACTCATATTCCACTAGTTATAACGGAAATGGAGATACTATTTATTCTCATAGTCACGGCGGTTCAGGAATTCCGTTCTCAAAAAGGTACATCAAAACCGGTGCCGATTTAGGCGCTGGAGCAGGAGGTTCTGTCAAATTAGCTCAAAGAATTTCAGATAACAAAATATTTGCAGTGAAGGAGTTTAGAACTAAATTTGAAAATGAATCCAAAAGAGATTATGTCAAGAAAATTACATCAGAATACTGTATTGGTACAACTTTGAATCATCCCAATATCATTGAAACAATTGAAATCGTGTATGAAAATGATAGAATTCTCCAAGTTATGGAATATTGTGAATACGATTTATTTGCTATTGTAATGAGTAATAAAATGTCCTATGAAGAGATTTGTTGTTGCTTCAAACAAATACTTACTGGTGTACAATATTTGCATAGTATCGGCTTAGCTCATAGAGATCTAAAGCTAGATAATTGTGTTATAAACGAAAAAGGTATTGTAAAATTAATCGATTTTGGTGCTGCTGTGGTATTTTCATATCCATTCTCAAAAAATCTTGTGGAAGCAAGTGGAATTGTTGGAAGTGATCCATATTTAGCACCTGAAGTCTGTATATTTGCGAAGTATGACCCACGTCCCGTAGATATTTGGTCTTCTGCAATCATTTTTGCATGTATGATACTGAAGAAATTTCCATGGAAAATTCCGAAATTAAGGGACAATTCATTCAAACTATTTTGTTCCGGACGTGATTGCGACTCCTTAAGTAGCTTGGTTACAAGAACTCCTGATCCACCTTCCTACGATGAATCGCACTCAACAGAAAAGAAAAAACCCGAAAGCTCTTCCAATAATGTATCAGATCCTAATAATGTTAATATCGGGCCACAAAGATTGTTGCACTCATTACCAGAAGAGACTCAGCATATTGTTGGACGTATGATTGATTTGGCGCCCGCATGCAGAGGAAATATCGAAGAAATCATGGAAGATCCTTGGATCCGTAGCATTGATATGTGCCACTTGGTTGAAGATGGATTATCGTTCAAAGTGGTTAGAGGAGAAGACCATCATCACACACAAGTGGATCAAAGTGAAGCACATATTGCAGGCCTAGAAAAGAAAAAGAAAAAGCAAAATAATCAATAAATAAGCGTCCCCACTTTTATTTCTTTTCCAAGCATTTGTATATAACCTTTTTTTATCCTATTTGAGTATATGTTAAAATACAATGTCATATTTACTTCTGTTAAACTAATTTCATATTTTACCGTTCTATAGAAGCCTAAATAGATTGACCTCCTGTTCATAATCTACTATTTTATCAGAAAAATGTAAAAGCTTAGTATGATAATAATTAATAGAAAAGTTCGTTAAAATATCGCGCCACTAATTAATAATCATAAAGCGGGTAACATTAATTATCTTACCAAGGCGACAATTCCCTTTTCTAAAATTTCACAGCAAAGAAGCTTTAGAAAGTGCAGTAAATCTACAACTCATAAGAAGGAAAAAAAGCGTGAACATTCAAATCGACAGCGTAACCTTCTGTATTTATTTCTGTTTGTTGTACTTTCGAACTCTCGAATACCATAGAGGAACTATTAGTCTCCATAATGTCACAGGCAGCAAAAAACGTGATAGTAAAGCTAATAGTAGGAGCAGGCCAAGCGGCACCATCACCTCCCGTGGGGCCCGCATTGGGCTCCAAGGGTATAAAAGCCATTGACTTTTGTAAGGAATTTAATGCAAGATCAGCAAACTATCAGCCAGGTGTACCAGTTCCAGTATTAATCACAATAAAACCTGATAGAACATTTACGTTTGAAATGAAATCTCCACCAACCGGATATTTGCTGCTAAAAGCTCTTAAAATGGACAAGGGACATGGACAACCGAATGTGGGGACAATGTTAGGCAGTGCACCTGCCAAGGGACCAACCCGTGCTTTAGGAGAGTTATCGCTGAAGCACGTTTACGAAATAGCCAAGATAAAAAAGAGTGATGAAAGGCATAGTTTGTTGGAGATGGAAGGTATTGTTAAATCAATAGTTGGCGTTGCAAAAAGTATGGGTATTAAGGTTGTACCTTGATCTGTAAGTAGATCGGAAGAGCG
>OBMA010001710.1_pt1 | contig 13276 bp, 2 predicted proteins | sample 1539141 | NCBI WGS metagenome assembly OBMA01 (sample SAMEA3991484, study PRJEB22521) | metagenome | biome: anthropogenic terrestrial biome; feature: sewage plant; material: raw primary sludge | place: Sweden | collected 2012-09-26 | reverse complement strand
AAGCCAATCGAGACACCTGAACTCTTACTCTCAAATTTTGATTGAGTGTCCTGCTGGACATCCGCAGCATCAAGGTGGACATTTTTACCTATCAGGTTGATGTCTTTACCCGCTTCTATGATTGAAGCTACTGCATTTAAATCTTGACCGGCAATAATGTTGGTATTGCCATTTACACTACTCACTAAGCTTTGTGTCAGCGATGTTGATTGGGATTTGTTATCTTGTTTTATATTTGACTTTCCATAGCCAACACTTGCTACACCATCTGAGAAACTTGAAGTAAATCCAGATTTTTTAATGCTATATTCTGCTTCATTCGCATACTGGTTTTCTGCAGCACTGATCTTGATTTTTTCTTTCGCTTGAATTTGTGTCAGCTCGTCTGAAACAACACTACTGCCACGAATATCAATATTGTTTGCATCAAGGATGACATTTTTACCATCAATAGTACTAGCAATTGCCTCATCACTCATGTTTCGTACATAGCCTTGGCGTACCGTTTTACTGAACGTGCTTTTTTCTTTAACTTTAAATGCTTGCTCTGTATCTGATAACTTTCTACCTTCTGAAATATCAATATTTTGCTGGGCTGATAGTATGGTCGATCCTTGTTCACTGGAAATTTGTGAGCCTTTCACTGTGATATTTTCAGCTTGCAAACGTGTATCCCCAACACTCTGAATCACAGAACCAATATCTTCCTGCTTTTTCTCGTAATTGAAATTATCTTTATTTGCATAACCACGATTGTTGATCGAGGTATTTACACCACCTATATTTAAATTACCCTCGGTTTTAATAGCACTCGAACCATTGTTGTTCACAATTTCTGAACCTTTCAGAGTCGTATCACCACCTACCCGTATAGTCAGAGTAGTGCTTAAATTTTCGGTATTATTACTAATTTGAGTAAGTGGTGCACCTGTGACGTAAATTCCAGCTTTACGATCAAAACCTTCACGGGTAAATTCACTCGCACCTATTTTATTTACGGTTGTTTGTGTCGTACTAGTTTGGTTGAAATTACCACCAATATTTAAGCTTGCGGACTCAACAGCGGTGATCGTTCCACCAATATTGTTTAAATCTTTTGTAGTCTTTAAATCAATCTGGTTTGCCTGCATCCGACCATTCAACTGATTGATATTATCCGCTGAAATTTGGATTGCTTCACGTCCTGCAATGGTTGCATTATTCAGGACATTGCCTTTCACTTGGATTTTGACTTGATCTGCACTGATCAGTGTTCCATCGCCTTTTAAATCCCCTGCACGAGCTTTCACATAAACTTGTGGAACCAATGCTTTCGTCGTCGTACCATCAGCAAGCTTGACGGTTTTTTCTTCTAGCCAAACAATGTCCGTCGTCAATTGCGCAATCTGTGCTGCTGTCAATGCAATACCTGGTCTTAAGTTATAGAGTTTTGCAAAGCTTAAGGCATTATTCATTAATGACTTATATTGTTCCTCATCATTACCATAACCTTGTAAGAAACGTTGCCCTGTCAATTGTGCAATTTGGTCTTGGATGAGCCTTTGCTCATAATAACCATCGCCAAGACGTTTTTGTTTTGTCGCAGGATCAAGTTCCATCGCATCTAACATATAGTCAGAAGATAACCAGTTTTTATAATTACTAAATGCAGGGTCTGTTTCGACTAAAAACTTTGCCTGACTGTCTTTGGTTGTACTAAACAGTGCATTGCTTGGCAAACTCATGAAATCCATAGATACCGAGCGAATTTCGATTTCACCCTGACCTTTGGTCGCTGAAGTATTTCTATCACCTGCTTGTAGATTTTTTGCCGTATCAACAGATTTAACTTGTTGTTGTTCAGCCTCTATATTTTGATCATTTTGAGACTTCACATCTAATTGATTTGGCGAATTCGGTACATCAGCAGTTTGCCCATTTACCGAAAGGCTTTGGCCACCATCAACGGTAACTTGATTAGACTGACCTTGTTGCTGACGATCAATTTGCTGATCAGGCGCTTCTCCACCTGTAGCATTGCTCACAGCGGTTCCAGCTGTAACCTTAGATATATTCTGATTTGAAGTATGATTTTTTACATTCCCCAACCATTGATTCACAGGTAGGTCAATCTCTGTCACTTCATCTGCTGGGTTGTAGGTAACTTTATCCCCCCATTTACGTTGATGGTAACGTTTAAATCCACCCCGCCATTTGGAATAAGTATATTGACTCGTTCCTGTTTGTTTGATGATTTCAACACCCTTACCATCAATATGATTTAAATTTTCTTTAGCGATTTGAACATTAAGTGTTTTACCCGCCAATACAAGGCTTTTATCATTTGTAAAGGCATCACCATATAAATTGATATCTCCACCAGCAACAATTTCAGCAGGAGCAGAATTTATGACTTCACTCTTAAATTTAGTTTCTTTAACTTCGTATTGTGTCCATTTCTTAAATTCCGAATTGCTAAATTTTTCGTTATAAGCTTCGATTGCATCACTAAGTGTTTGATAAGTAGATTCATCTGCTTCGCTCCAAGCATCTAGATCTTTTTTATATTGCTCTAGACCTTGCTCATATGTTTCTTTATCTTTTTCATATTGATCATGAGCTGTTTGATATGCTGTACATGCAACTGCATCATAGCCTGTACCTGCTTCACAACTCGCTTGTCCTGTTGGCGGAACAGGTTCAACCATATTTGGCGCCGTCGGCGCATCTTTTGAAGGAGGGATGATTTTAAAATACGCCCATACAGGATCATTTTTTTTATAATTCACGTTACAGCTTTCATCATCTCCAATTCCTACACACTGAATTGACTCAACATTCGGTATAGGCGTTTCCCCCAAAATAGCATTTTCAGGCAAAGTATTTGGAGTTGTGTCATATTTATACAACCCAGCTCTACTCCAACTTCTCCAAATCAAATTCTCTGCTGGAATTTTGGTCGTTTTACCATCTGGCTGAATATAAAGTTTATTTTCAACTCCACCTACTTGAAATTCATCAACTTTAAAATTCAAATTAATATTATTAATATTTTTTGCAGTCAACGTCATATCACCTAAGGACTCAATGCGAGCACTTAGGTTATTAATTACATTAGCCTGACCTTGGGCCTTCAAATTCCCATCTAAACTTCCACCAATATTTAAATCACCAGAACTAAAAATCCATGCATTATCACGCGCACTCTCTTTAACCACACCACCAGATTGGTTGTTTAGCGTCACAATGCCTAAGTCCATGTCTCCACGAGAAGCTATCACAGCTCCTGTACCAGCTGTATTGGATTTATTGTCTAAGGTCTTGGCTTGTATTGAAACTTGTGTACCATAAATACGTGCGCCATCATTCCACACACGATCCGCTTGAATATGGGTCAACTCACCGTTAATTAAGCCTTGGTTATGCACTGTATCTTGTGCTGTTAAATGTGTTTCATTCGATGAAATGCTAGCACCAGCTTCATTCTTAATATTTTTTGCACTTAATTCTAATTTTTGACCCGCCGTCAATTCTGACTGATTAATCAAATCATTGTCAGTATTGAATTTCAGTGTGCCATTTGCTGCAATTTGATCATCTTGGGTATGGGTATAGCTTTGTTTGATATCAATATCAACATTGCCTTCACTGATAATTTTACCTTTGTTGATCAATTCATTGGCTTTAAGGTTCAGTTGGTTTTTAGCGAGTAATTCCCCCCCCGTATTGTTCACCTTAAGAGTTTTATTAGGTGTACCTATACTTAAGCTATCTAAACTGCTGATCGAACCTGATTGGTTAGACAATTGTTTTTGAATATTCAGTGTTGCATTTTCGCTAGCACGAACTGCACCGACTTGGTTATCCAATTCTTGTGCATTGATCTCAATATTTTTTGCATCTATACCACCAAGTGTAATGCTATCTTTGGTTTGAGCATTAAGCAATGTCTGCGTATTTACTGTCAGCTTTTCACCAGCCACGATGTGACTTGCAACACCGCTATTATTCAGCGTATCGACATTCAAATTCACATTCTTTTGTGCTTGGATTTGTCCAGCCAAGTTATCAATGCGACCGCCTGAACTTTGCTGACTGATCGTCAAGTCAAATTGGCTATTAATTTTCCCTTGGTTGTTATTGGTATTTTGAACGGTAATATTGGCTGAACCTACTGTTGCAATATAACCACTGATATTATCTAGCTGGGAAACATTTGCAATTTCAAGACGACCTTGGCTGAGTATTCCGGCTTGATCGCCTGAATTATTGTTAAATAATGCATGATTTTGAGTATCGATTTTAACGGATTGCCCACCTTGGATTAAACCAGCTTGGTTTTCCAATGTTCCCGTTTTCAAATCTACAGCTTTGGCAATGATTTTACCGTTTTGGTTATTAAGTTGTTGCTGTCGGGTATCAATATTCAATTGATTTTTTGAGGCAATTTGCCCAGCAGTATTCACTAAACTCTGTGTTGATAAGCTCGCATTCTGCTCTGCATAAATATCACCTTGTTGGTTAATCAGTTGGCCTTGTGCATTGAGGGTTAAGTCTGCTTTTTCAGAACGGAGAGTACCTTCTGTATTATCCAATTTTTGGCTTTGAACATTCAGGTTTTGCTCCGCAACCAATACACCTTTTTGGTTTTGAATATCGCCTTTGACAGTGACCGTTGCCGAATCTGCTGAATACACTTGCCCTTGTTGGTTATTCAGTTGTCCCGCTGTGAGATCAATTTGATTTTTAGCATAAATTGTCCCTTGCTGATTATTCAACGTGGTCGTATTCACTTTGGCATTTGTACCAGCAAATATTTCTCCAGCCTGATTATCAAGCGTTTGCTGTACGTTTAAATCCAGCAGATTTTGTTCTGAACGGATTTTGCCTGCATTATTATTTAAATTCTTCGCTTGAATCTGTACCTGTTGATTGGCAGCAATTGTTCCTGATTGGTTATTCAACTGATCCGCAACATTGAGGTTGAGTTGGTCTTTGGCGTAGATTGTACCTGTCGTATTGTCAATCTGCTGAGTAGTTGCATGCAATGATGTACCTGCAATCACTTTACCATTTTGATTACTCAGTGTATTGGCAGTTAATTCAATCGCTTTATTTGCAGATATTTCGCCTGCCAAATTACTCAATTCATTTTCAACATTCAGCTTCAATTGATCTTGTTGCGAACGGATTTGTCCTGCATCATTTTTCACAGTACTTGCGGTAATGTCTGCCAATTGTTCGGCTGCAACCACACCTTTACTATTGTTCAACTCACCTGTTGCATTGAGTTGTAGTTGTTCTGCTGCATAGACAACACCTTCGGTATTGTCTAAATTTCTGACTTTAATTTGAGCATTGGCACCTGATTGCAATTTACCTTTTTGTGACTGAACATCTTGTGCTGTCAGATTTAAATCTTTGCCCGCTGAAATTAAGCCCGTGTTGTTGGCAATACTTTGCGTAATATTTAGCGTGGCATCGGCATTTTCTGAACGGATTTGTCCTGCATCATTCAACAATTGTTGCGCATTTAAATTCAGGTTTTGCTCAGCAGCAATGGTTCCTGCGCTGTTATCTGCAGTAGCTGACACGCTCACATCTAATTGTTTTTTAGCGTAAATCGTACCCGCTTGGTTATTTAGGTCTGTAACATTGAGTTCGCTATCTGCACCTGAAATCAACTGCCCATTTTTATTATTTAAGTTCGGGCTTTGTATGTTCAAGGCTTGCGTAGACTGAATATGGCCTGACTGGTTATTGATTGTTTGTGTGAGCTTTAAATTAACATCACTTTGTTCAGATTGGATTTGTCCCTTTTGATTGTTCAGCGCTTGCCCTTTTATGCTTAGAGCTTGCTTTGCAGCAATTAGTCCTTGCTGATTGCTAACATTCTGTTCCGCTTGAAGATCAAGCTTTCCATCAGCATACACTATTCCTGTATCATTGTTTAATTGGCCGACACGTAAATTGGCATCACGCCCAACAATGATTTTGCCAGAAGCATTTTCAACTGTCTTACTGTCGATTATAAGATCTTTTTGTGCAAGGCTTTGAATCACACCTTGTTGATTATTTAAATCGGCCGTTTTTATCTTGGCATGACCCGCTGCACTGATCACACCTGAGGTATTATCTAAAACTTGTTCAACATTGACATTGAGTTGTCCATTGGCATCACTTTGAATCAATTGACCTTGTTGATGGCTTAAGCTTGTCACATTGAGATTGATATTTTGCGCTGTGGTGGTGGCGTTATCTAAATTTGTAGCACCCAATTCAAGTTGTAGCTTACTATTACTTTGAATTGTGCCTTGTTCCCCTTGTAGGCTTTGCGCAGTGATTTTAAGTTGTTGATTTCCAGCATGTAGGATTTCACCCGCATTTGAATTCAAACTATTAGTTTTAATTTCAGTATTGTTCGCATTACTGATGATCTTACCTGTCTTGTTATCAATACGATCAGCAATATTCAGAATAAAATCATTCTGCCCTGTATGTTGAATCAGGCCTTGGTCGTTATTCAGATGATTCGTATCAATATTGATTTGATTGGCACTGTATTGACCTTTTTGGTTATCAATATTTTGTGCTGCCGTTAAATCGAGTTGTTGATCTGCAATGAGTTTTGCACTTTCAGTTTTAAATTGCTGAGTCTGAATTTTTATATTTTTTGCTTGGTTCTCGCTTAAACTTAAGTCTGCACTTTGTACTGCATCAATTTGAATTTCAGAACCCGATAAGATTTTGCCCGCAATTTGTACCTTTTGTGCATTAATATTGAGCGTCGCATCACCTTGGCTGAGTTTGCCATCTTGATCTAAACCTGCTGCCCAAATCGCATTTTGCTTACTGTTAATACTATCAGACTGCACTTTGATTTTATTGCGTGCAGCCAATTGTCCATCTTGTTGCAGTTGTTTTACCGTTAAATCTGCAGTATCACCTGCATAGATTTGTCCTGTGCTATTCAATTGCTGTGCTGTGATATTGAGGTTTTTACCAGCAACTAAACTTCCAGCCGAATCTTGTGCATTTCCATTGTCAATTCGATCAACTTTTAAAGTCAAATCACCCACTTTGGATTGAATCGTTCCTTGGTGGTTATTTAAGGTTTGCCCATTGAGTTGTACATTTTGAGCAGAAATCTCGCCCTTGTTATTTTCTAAGGCTGTGATTTTTAATTGTACATCGGCATTGACTGAAGCAATTACACCTTCAGTATTATTGGTTTGCTCTGAATTCAGTATCAAAGTATCGTTAGCAAGTATGTGTCCTGTGCTGTTATCGATTTGATTGGAACTTAAGTTGAGCGTTTTTGTACTTTGTAAGCGACCTTGATTGTTGTTCAATTGCTGTGTATTTAAATCAAAGCTCTCTAGCGCATCAATCAAACCTTTTTGGTTATCGGTATTTTGTGCAGTGATATTAATCACTTTAGCTGTTAATTGACCTTCTTTATTTTCAAAGTTTTGCCCATTGAACTGCAACTCAGGCAGTTGAATTTTACCACCATTATTTTTAATATTGTCTTGTACTTTAAGACTGATATCAGCATTGTTGACGATATGCCCTGTGATATTACTCATATCTTGAGCAATTTTAATTTGTCCTGCCTCAAAGATTTTTGGAGTGAGTGTTGCAGGATCAACAATTTCAATACTGCTTGAATCTTGTGCCGAAGATTGATCTTGTGGATCAGTCACTGTTGGTTGTGTATTTCCCCCTGGTAATGTTGTTCCTGTACTTTCTTTGCTAGCCTGACCGATTAAACCTTGGCTATTATCCAGAGTTTTTGCTGAAATATTGAGTTGCTGTGAACCTGTTTGTTCAATTTTACCGTTGCCATTACTCAGGTTTTGTGCTGTAAAATCAATACGCCCGGCATTGATCACACCATCATTATTATTAATTTTGCCCAGTGCTTCCAACTTGATTTGGTCATTAGTCGCGACTAAGCCCTTGTTCTGAATATCATTGGATTGGATATGTATCTGATGCTGTGTACTGCTAATATTGCCGCTATTTTTTACATTTTGTGCTCGAATAACAATTTGATCTTTATTGGCAATAATATTGCCTGTATTGACTAGATCCCCATTGGCATTCAAGGTCATCTGAGCTGCGGTCGCATTAATTGAGCCCGCGTTACGAACCCCCAAACCTTGCTCTGTACCCACAAGATAAATCTTGCCTGCATACATCCCACCCAATTGCCCCACATCAAGAGCAAAATCAGGTTGTGGTTTAGTCGTATTGCTATTGGCGTTATTTGAACCTGATACAGGCGTGACATTTGGTTGAACCTGATCTTTCACTTGAATATCATTCGGTCCTAATACTGTATGCAGCTCATTGGCATATAGACCTGCATTCACTTTTAATGCACGTGCATAGACATCAGTATAAGGCGTCAAACTCCCATTGAGTCCTTTCCCCTCAATCGTCACTTGCCCTTCTCGAACTCGGAATGACTCAAGATAACCTTGGTTCATCACCGCTTGACCCGTGGTCAACGTAAAGCGATCAGCATTGATTACACCACAACCATCACAGACTAAGCCTGAAGGATTGGCAATAACCACTTGAGCCGATTTACCTGCAACTTCTAAATAACCTTTAAGTTGGCTCGGATTACTACTATTCACTTCATTGAGAATGACTTTGGCTTCGCCTTTTGCCAACCATGGGTTTCCTTGTACCCAACCTCCGATTTGTGTTTGAACATTATTGCGTGAGTTATTTAAAATCGCGCCTTCTTGTCCTACATCAAATTGTTTATAGGTATTACGTGAAACGCCACCAGCACTAGGTGTTTGAATATTGACTTGGGTAATACCATTACTCGTATTTAATATAGTCGCTTGTTGTGATGTCGGTGCGGTCTTGTCTGCAATAATCTGGGTATTTCCGATACTTGATATCGGAATGGTATAAATCACAGCTCCCAGCAGACCAATAATTGAGAAATTTAGCGGATTGAGTTTTTTATAAGTAATATTAGAAACATCATCTTCACCTTCTAACTCTGTTGCCCCATTCGCAATGCTTTGCCCTGCTGTTTTAGTTCGGCTCTTCACAACCTCAGCAACAGCAACAAACATACCTCGTGCTTGGCTATATATCACGCGATAGCGATTCTTATTCATAGTGGTCCACCTAAAATTCTAAATATCTAAATTCGTTTATTTATAATGAGTTATATAAAAAATTATTCACAGCTTTACTCAGATGAACTGGAATTAGTACATCCAGTTCAAATTAAAGCCTGTTGTCACATTGTCTGTTTTATAACGATCTGGTTTCTTAAGTGGCGTACCCATAAAAAGATCATAACTCACTGACTTAAATGCTTGGCCTCTCAAACCAACAACAGCCCCCATCAAACTCGTCCCCAGTAATGGATTGGGTTCATGGGCTGTTTGTCCACCCACTTCACCATAATCAACCCCTGCATACCATTGCATTGGAAGTTTTGGAATGCTTCCACTCAACTCATTGCGAATGAGTAACCCATTATCAGCCAGTAAAGTCTGTTCTCCATCAAAACCTCTGACGGTATAGCGGTTACCAATCGAGAAGCGATCTTGAGGGGTTAATGGTTTTTGGCTATGCTGCATGCGCCATTCGGCAAGGTATTGCAAAGATTGCTGACCAACCTTGAATGGAACTTGTAAACTGGCATTGGCCTGTAATATCCCAACATGGGTATAGGCTTCACCATATTCTTCTTCTGGTGCGTACATTGCATTAAAGGCACCTGTCCCACGTTTGTAGGTCACGTTGCCAGATAAAGTAGCAGCTGAGAGATATTCGGTATGATCTAGACTGGTTTTCCAACCAGCTGTTTTTCTACGTTGGACTTCAATTTCAGTATCGTTAATATAGTTTTGAGATTCCCTATACCAGCCACCTATACTCGCAGTAGTTTTTCTGCGGGCATCTCGATAAAGCACTCGAGATAAATCAGCACCAATCAGTTTGCTTTTACCGCTATATTCATAGCTTTCAAGTGAACCAGATACCGTTTGGTTATAATCTGATTGACTATAGCTCGTACTCAGTAACCAGTATTTTAGTGGAATGCTATAGCTGAGATAGTAACCCTCTGTACCGCGTTTCCCTGGATCACCACCACCTAGATCATGGTTATAACTACCGTAAAATAGATCATTGGCAGTTAACAAATTGTCGAGTGATAGTGTCGCAGTCCCTTGATATTTCCCTGTCGAATCTGAACCGGCATCATCCACCCCTAAGTGGATACGATACGGTTTGGACTGTTGCCAGGCCAACTCTAAATCGCTATAACCAGGTGCATTGTACTGCTCCGAAGGTTTAATTTTAAAATCAGCTTCCACTGTTGGCACACGTTTGAAGTTCTCTAAACCTTGCTCGATATCTCGAATATTTAAAATATCACCAGACTTCACTGGAAGTGCATTGAATTTATGTGCACGTTTTGAGGTACCTGAAGCAAACTGGATTTGATCCACTTTACCTGCGATAACTTGAAGTTTGATTTCACCCGATGCAATATTTTGTTGTGGCAATAACATTCGTGTTGTCACATAGCCATGACGAATAATGCTATTTTGAACCAAATCAAGTGCTTGGTTAAGTCCTTGTACTCCAATACAGCGACCGATAATATTATTCTCACCCTGTGTAATTGAGCGCAATGCAAAAGTAAAAGTACGCGCATCATCTCCCATCAAAATGAATTTTTTAATATCAAAACAGATATCTTCACTGTTTGATTTTAAGAATTGTAATTGAGGCTGAGTTTGCAACTGCTTTTCAAGCCCAGTCTGTAATTCAGGAATCGGTTGTAGTTGTTTTTCTAATGCTTGATCACGTTGCTGTTGGCGAATAATCGCATCCGCTTCAAACTCAGGGCGTGGCTGAGGTTGTACCTGCGGGTCAGCAGCATAACTCACGATACTCAATAGACCAATATATAAAGCTAGACTAGTTTTTTTAAATTCTAAATGAGGCATTGTATTTAAAGTGCGCTAAATTTTGCGGTTATTATTGTGAATGCTGTTACATTTGTAAAGATTTTTTATACAGATCTGTCTACTACAATGCACCATAAAAGAAACAAAAAAAAATTATAATAAAATGCTTAGAGGTTAACTAATTATGGTTTCATGCTGTATGGAAATTGCTCTACGCCCTGAATACTCTATGAGGCCATACACCAGCAATACATTTATTGATTAATCAATTCTCAAATCTTGGTAAATCTAGCTGCATTATGAATTATCAACACATAAAAATTAATATGCAGACAACTGTCTTTTCAGCCAAGTTACTTAAATACAAAATACCAAAAATTGGCTTTTGAATAATTCAAAATGAGTATTTACGGATTATCAAGTTCCCGTTTAATAAAATTAAAACATTACGACACATATTGTCGTAGTTTAAATAACACCCCATTCTTTCACTTATTTCCCTCAAGCATAATAAGTTACATAAAGGCATTCTTAAGGAATAAGTAATTTTGACTACCCCAAACACAGTAGATGAATTGAACAAGCAAGCAGAAAATTTTTCAAGATACCTATCTCTCTTGTTTAAGCTAGGCACATTTTTAGGCGCACTTTGCTTCACACTCTATTGTCATAACTTAAATTATTTCCCAATGGGAGTAACCATCAGCGACAGCTTACTTTTTATCATTTTTGCTGGAAGCTTTTGTTTAATCTATGGTTTCATGATCATGTGCTTATTGTCACTTGGTGTATGTGTTACTTATGTTTTGAAACCACTATTTAAACTTATCCACAAATATTATAAACAGTATAAATTGAACAAAGGAGTCTCAGAGGTTTCTGATCCTATTGAGTTCGTTAAACCTGAAATGATTCATATTCTGTTAGCAGCCTTAGGTGTCCTGTTTATTTATATCATGCACAAAACTGATTCTGATCCGACTGTTCTATTGAGCTTATTAGCAACTACATTTTTTCTTTCGGTTATATGGGCGGGTTATCATGATAATCGCTTGAAACCAAAAAATATTACTCAAGAAGATAATGCTCCCGCCATTACCCAACAACATGAGAATTCTAAAAAAAACAAATGGACATTATTGGTACTTATTTTGATTATCCCGCTACTTTTCAGTGGTGTATCAGGTAGAGTTTTGGATGCAGGAATGCGGTTTTCTAATCTAAATATTGGAATATCATCAGTATTAGTTAAACCACCTTATGACAAAGCCATACCTGAAAAATATAAAGATCAGCATCCTCTATACACTGAAGAGGGATTCATAGCGTTTAAAGGCATTGATGTTAAGCTATCAGGGATAGGGCAAAAAACTGTTATTCAATTTATGCCCCTGACTGCAACAAAGCCCCAAAACTTAGCAATCCCAAATGATAGAATTATCGTTCTTCCACCAACACCGCAATAAGTATGATTCAATGGAGGCACTAAGCCTCCATTGAAATTCTAATTCAAAGCTTGAACAGACCTCTGCAGACCTTGCTGAATATCCTGTACAAAATCCTCTCCATGATTGGATTTAGGCCGATTTTTTCCTTTCGAATTAGGCTGTATTTGTTCAGATTCAGAATTCTCACCCACATAAAACTCCTCCACCAAATCTAGAACCTCTTCTCCTCCGACCTCAAACTGCGCATTTACATAACCCTGTAAAGCCACTTGATCTAAAGCAGCTTGGTTAAAACCAGAAAGCTTACTCTTCTGATCAATTTCTTTGGCGGTGTGTATGGCCTCTTGTAAATGAATGCCTTCACGTAAAATTAGATCCACATAATACACAGGGGTACGATAGCTTTGCGTGGTGCTCTTACCTCTTAAGGTCAGTTGTAACGGCAGACATGAAAGTAATCCATTCGATGCTGCATGGTAATAACTCAACCGAGCAGCTAAGGTGCGAATACTGTTAAAACCCGTGGTTCTAAAAACGAAAGTCCCAAACTCATCCGACTCATCTAAATTCACATACAAGCGCCCATAAGGCTTACACAGTCCACCTTGTGCCAAAGGACATAAATCAGGAGATGGGCATGGATGATGTTCTACACCTTGATTAGTCAACCGCTGACAAGTTTCACCATTACCGACACAAATAAGCCTTCCCGTTTGTCGGTCAAATAAGCTGTACTCAGCGCGTAGATTGAGTTCAGGATCATTAAAAATCATCCGTACAGGAATGCTTCTAAGTTTTTGGTTTTGAGCTTTAGCTCGTAGTTGCTCATCTAATGGATGTTTCACCCAACCACTATCCTTATTTTGGATTTGGCTGGTAATGGTGAAT
>OBMA010001709.1_pt1 | contig 13278 bp, 10 predicted proteins | sample 1539141 | NCBI WGS metagenome assembly OBMA01 (sample SAMEA3991484, study PRJEB22521) | metagenome | biome: anthropogenic terrestrial biome; feature: sewage plant; material: raw primary sludge | place: Sweden | collected 2012-09-26 | reverse complement strand
TTAGCAAGAATATTTTACAGTAAGTAATAGTGAATTTTTGATTAGGAGAGATATTGGATAATGGATATAAATAGTAATTTTGTTGAGAAACAATTAGAAAAATTGGAAAGAATAAAAAAAATGTACTTTAACACACCATTGATTAGACTAGATGTAGAATATATGGAAGAGAATTATGAAGTATACTCAAAATATGAACCTGTTCAAATGACTGGTTCAATAAAAGACAGACTCGCATATTATGTTTTTAAGCGAGGATATGAAACAGGAAAAATAAAAGAAGGAACAAAAATTGTAGAAGTAAGTAGTGGAAATACAGGAATAGCAATGAGCGCATTAGCGGCATATTTAGGACATGAAATAATAATAGTATTACCGGATTGGTTGTCAAAAGAGCGTTATAAATTGCTTGAATTGTATGGAACAAAACTGAAATTAACAACTGGAGAAAATGGATTTATTGATGCAGTTGAGATCGCTAAAGAATATGAAAAAAATGGATATTTCTACCCAAATCAATTTGCATGTGTTGAAAATATGCAAGCGCACAAAGAAACAACCGCTAAAGAAATATACGAACAATTAAATGAATTAGGAAAAAGTCCTGAAGTTTTTGTTGCAGGGGTTAGTTCTGGTGGAACGTGCGCAGGAATCAATGAATATGTGAAAGAGAATAAACTAGATATGAAAGTATATTTATTAGAACCTTTTAAATCGCAATCTCTTACAACAAAAGGGGTCTCAAATCCAAGACATATGATCCAGGGAATTGGAGATGGATTTGTCCCAGATTTAATAGATGTAGATAAATATGATGGAATTGTAACTGTTTGTGACGAAAGAAGTTATTTAATATCAAAAAAAATAGCTGAAAAAGGACTATCTGTAGGAATTTCATCAGGTGCAAATTTATTAGGTGCACTTAAATTAGCTAAAAAGTATAAAGATGAAACGGGGAAAATACCAGTAATTGTAACTGTATTTGCTGATTGTGCAAAAAAATATTTATCATGTGAATTTGAACAAGATAAACATCAAAATAACAATTTGCAGTTAGATATAAAAAATATAGAAGTTTATTAAAATAAACTAATAAAAAAATTGTTGAAAAAAAAACAGTAAAAATGTATACTAAATATAAGTAATTGTACAAAAGGTGTATAAAGAGAAATTATTTATGGGAATTGATAGTCAAATACTAAAAAAGGAGTTTATGAAGAAGAAAGGGTGCTTGTGTCGACATGAAGTATATAAAAAATGATTATCTAGTACGTAAATACAAGAAAGTAAGAGAAGATAAAAAAATGACATATGATGAATTTTACAAAAAAACAAAAATCAAATTAAAGACAGTAGAGAAAGAATTTGTAAGCTGGGAAGATTTCCAATATATTTGTGAATTGAAAGTTGAAAATTCTAAGAAGAAATAGTAACTAATCACACAATAACAGTACTTGATTAATAAATAATAAGCCTTTATACAAAAAACTCCATATTTGGTCGTATGGAGTTTTTAATTTATTTTATATTAGAGAATTTACTTTTTGGTCTATTAAGTTTAGTATATAATCACGATCAGCTTCATTGTTTGAGAAGTCTAGGCCATCAACATTTATTTTTAGAATTTCCGAGAGATCGTAGTTGTCAAAATAATCTCTGTAATGAGTATTAAGACTTTCCCAATATTGCCTTGGAACAATTAGTTCATATTCACGACTTCTTTTTTTTATTTGAGAAAGAGCATGATCGACACTAGATTCAAGATAAATCATAAGTTTTGGTTTTTTGATATGCTCTAACATGTTGAATAAAAGTTCCTCGTAAACATTAAACTCTTCAACAGTCATTTCACCATCTTCCATCAGCATTCTAGAGAAGATTACATCTCCGTAAATTGAACGATCCATTATACAATTTGTGAGATTTGCAGCCTCTTTCATCATCTTGAAACGCTTGTTCAAAAAGAATACTTGAAGGGGAAAGCTATATCTTTTTTTATCATAGTAGAATTTATCTAAAATAGGGTTATCTACAACAGGTTCTTCAAAAAAGAATAAATTATACCTTTCTGAAAGAATTTTACCTAGTGTACTTTTCCCAACTCCTACAACTCCATCAACACAAATAATACCTTCCATTATCTCCTCCTGTATTTGTAAATTACTAAAAAATCTTTCATAATAATTATTCATAATATTTTCTCCATAGTATTTTTTATCAATATATACTAGCATACAATAGAAAAAATCAAAACAAAAAATTTTAAAAAGATTTTACTATATATTTTGTATATAGTATGATATAATAGATTTATTGAGTTTTTGAAATGACGAGAATGATTTAATAACAAATATAAGGACGGTAAAAATGATTAAACAAGGATTTGGAGATTATGGATTAAGTGCAGATATACTTGATGCATTAGAGAAAAAAGGGATAGAACAACCAAGTGAAATTCAAAGATTGGTAATTCCAGAGTTACTAAAAGAAAGAACACATTTAATAGGGCAAGCTCAAACAGGAACAGGTAAAACAGCAGCTTTTGGAATCCCTATACTAGAAACAATAGCATCAGATGGATCGGTTAAAGCGTTAATATTAGCGCCAACAAGAGAATTGGCAAACCAAGTATCAGATGAGATTTACTCTTTAAAAGGGAAAAAGAATGTTAAAGTATTAGCTGTGTACGGTGGAGCCTCAATTGACCAACAAATTAAAAAGTTAAAAGGCGGAATTGATATTGTTGTAGGAACACCTGGAAGAGTAATGGATTTAATGAAAAGAAAAGTATTGAAAGTTGAAAATTTAGAATATTTCGTATTAGATGAAGCAGATGAAATGCTAAATATGGGATTCTTAGAAGATATAGAAATGATTCTAGAAAAAACAAATGATGAGAAGAAAATGTTATTTTTCTCTGCAACTATGCCTAGATCAATTTTAGATATAGCAAAAAGATTTATGCCTAAGCATAAAATTTTAAAAGTAGACAAACAGGATTTAACTACAAACTTAACAGAACAAATTTACTTTGAAGTAAGACAAGAAGATAAATTTGAAGCACTTTGTAGAGTTCTAGATTTCGAACAAGACTTCTACGGAATAGTATTTTGTAGAACTAAGTCAGAAGTTGACGAGATTACAAATAAATTAAAAGCAAGAAACTATGATGCTGAATGTATTCATGGAGATATAACACAAGCGTTAAGACAAAAAGCATTAGACTTATTCAAGAAAAAAGTTCTTACTATTTTAGTTGCAACAGATGTAGCAGCAAGAGGGATTGATGTAAGTAACCTAACACACGTTATTAACTATGCGATACCTGGAGAAGCTGAATCTTATGTACATAGAATCGGAAGAACAGGAAGAGCTGGAAACAAAGGAATAGCTATAACTTTTGTAACACCTAGAGAAGCAAGTAAATTATCGCAAATAAAAAGAGTTACAAAAACAGACATTAAGAAAGAAAAAATACCTAATGTTAAAGAAATAATAAATGCAAAAAGAGAAGCATTAATAGCATATGTAAGCGAAATCATTAAAGAAGAAGATTACGTAAGTTATCAAGATTTAGCTGAACAAATGTTAGATGGAAGAGATCCTAAACATGTATTATCATCTTTATTAAGACATGTTTACGATGATGAATTCTTACCAGAAAGCTACAATGAAATTGCAGATGTTAGAGTGAAAATTGAAGATAATACAAGATTATTTATAGCTTTAGGAACAAAAAGTGGATATAACAATTCAAAATTACTTGATATGTTAAATCAAAAAGCAAAAGTTCCAGGTAGAAAAATAAGAGATATAAAAATAATGGAAACATATTCATTTGTAACTGTACCTTTGGAAGAAGCAGAAAAAATAATAAAAGCATTGAATAGAGATAAATCTAAAAAACCACTAGTAGAAAAAGCTAATAGCAGCAAAGATTCTGGTGGAGGTGGAGGAAACAGAAGAAGATCAGATTCAAGAAGATCGGATTCAGGAGACTCAAGAGGTTCTAGAGATGGTGGAGGAAGAAGTTCAAGATCATCTGATTCAAGAAAATCTGACTCTGGAGATTCAAGAAGATCAAGATCATCAGACTCAAGAAAATCGGATTCAGGAGATTCAAGAGGTTCTAGAGATGGTGAAGGAAGAACTTCAAGATCATCTGATTCAAGAAAGCCTAGATCATCTGATTCAAAACCATCATCGTCAAAAACTAAAGTAACATTTGATAAAGATTCTGAACCAAAAAGAAGAACTAGAAAAAAAGACTAATAACATAATATAAAACAAGGGTGTTAGCTGTATTAATTTACAACTAACACCTTTTTATTTCTTACAATAATATTAGCAGTTACTCCCTTTAAAAAATTATTTCTTTATGGTATAATAAAATCGGTTAATCATACATAAAAACGCGAAGGTTAAAAAAGGTTGAAAAATGAAGCATAAATATAAATTATTACTATCTTTTCTATTCTTCTTATCAATCCCGCTAAAGACTATGGGAGAAGAAGTTTCGATAGAAATAGAAACAGAAAAATCAAAGATAGATATCCAGAATGAGTCCTTTGAGGCTTCAGATGGAGTAATATTAAAATATGGAGACATTACATTAAGAGCTGATAATATGAAGAAGCTTGAAAATAGGAATGTCATTTTAGCGTCTGGAAATGTATTGTTGACACAAGGAACGGAAAAGGTTTTAGCTGATGAAGTTGAATTTGACTTAGATACTAAAAAAGCAATTATTAAAAGTTCTAAGGCTTACGATTCTAATCTCCAGTTATATTTTGGTGGAGAAGAGACAATAAGTGAATATCCAAGTAAAATAACAATCAATAATGCTTGGTTTACACCTAGTCCTTTTGAGGAGCCAAGTTATAAGATAGATGCAGACAAATTGACAATATATCCAAATAGAAAATTAGAAGCAAGAGGGATATCGTTAAATATCAAAGGGAAAGATTACTTTAAAATTCCTTATTATGTAACATCGCTAAGACCAGCCAATAGAAGAGCAACATTGTTCCCTTATATAGGATCAGATTCGGATAGAGGACTATTTGGAATATTGGGATTTGACTATGAAAAAGGTCCGTTATTAAATGGATTTCTTGATGTAGAATATAGCGTGAAGAAAAATTTAGCATTAAAATTTGGAAATGATTATAAAATAGGGGATTATAATACAGGAAGTATAGATGCAAAGAGATTAGTATTACCACTTGGGAATAATAAAAATGAATGGGATATTACCTTAAATCATAAAGTTAAGTATGCTCCAAAAAAAGATATTAACTATCTTAAGTTTTATGAATTAGGCTATGGAATATGGGACTTAAATTACAAGAATATAACAACGAATTTAATGTATGCAGTTGATGGGACATCACTAGATGACGACTACTCTGCATTCATAAAAAAATATGATAAAATAGGTACATTTGATTTCAAAATTGATCAAGAGCTGGGTAAAAATGGAGAGTTCAATCTTGATTACTATTGGACAAGAAATAAAGATGCACTAAAAGAACTGACAGCAATAAATGATAAAATTGTTGATGAAGATGAGCTAGATCCTAGAAAAACAGATATAGATTTATATAAAAATATAAAATATTCAAATGGGAATAATGATTATGCAGTTTCTCTGCAAATTGAAGATTTTCAAGATATAAATCCTGGGTATGTAGGTGATGTTAACTCATTTAGAAAATTAAGGAATTATTCTGTAGATTTAAAAGGACCAAAGATAAAATTGGACTATACAGATAGTGATTATGATGAATATAATAAAATTTTAAACTTAAAAGAAAGAGATGATGCGGACTACAACTCATTAGAAACATCAAACCGTATAGTACAGACAACAGCATATAACAGAAACAATACCATAGGATTAACATTTGGTAATTATTATCCATTTAGAAAAACAGATTTTTTTGGATATGAAGAGAAAAGCTTTGGAGAAAAAGTTCTAAATAATACATATGTAGGATTTGGAACTGCAAAAGTAAATGTTGAAAAGAAAACATATGAATATGACTATACAACTGATAATCCAAACTTTAAAGCATTGTATTTATCGGCAACAACAGATGATAAAAGCAGAATATATAAAGTCTTTGAAGATGGAGATAAGATAAGAAGAGCAAAAAGTATTATCGATGAAAATTATTTAAGTCAAGTTTTCAGAGTAGGAAATGAAGATATAAAACTTCCAATTAAAGATAGTTATTTATCATATGAATATGATTTTGAGAGAAGAGATTATACAGATATTTATGTTCCTATTTTTGATTCGGATAGAAGAAAAATAGAAGATACATCTTCTATAACTGGATATAAAATAAAAACTGACTCTACAGGAAATACTATTAAAAAGAGTCCTCAAATGAATATTCATAAATTTAATTCAGAATTATTCACAACTTTGTATGATAATACAGCACTAAGAGGAAATAGTTATGACCTAAAGGTGACCAATAGTATTCCAGTGTTATTTCAAGCCGTTACTGGTAAAAATGCAACAGATGGAATTAATGATATGATTGAAACACCGACAAATGCTTACGCAATAGGTGATGATTTCAATATTTATTTGGGAAATATGAGATTTAACTATAACATTTTTGCAAGAAGAGACAAACATTTTGCAGATAATTGGCTAAAAAATGCAGAGACAAAGAATTATTTTAATCTATCAATTGCAAACAAAAGATTTGTAAGCTTAAATTTCACGAAAAATGAAAATTATGAATATGAAGATTTTAAATCAGAAGAAAAATATAATAGAGAAGTACAGTACGGTTATAAAACAGATGAAGGAAATAGTTTTTTATATAAATTGGGTGACTATAACTATAAGAATTATTCAAATGATATTGCTGATGGATGGCAAAAAGAGATATTCAAAGAGCGAACAAATGAGAAAAACTTTTCGATAAATTATAATGAGTGGGGATTTGAATACGCCAACACTAAAGATACTCTAAAAGATATCTTTGATGGTGTAATGAATCTAAAATTAGAAACAAATAGACACACCTTGGGATTTGTATATGATACCAAAAGAATGAAAGAAAAAGATTTCGAATCAAATCATTACTTTAGAATTTCATATAGCTTTGGTAACGAAAAATATAGAGCATTAAACAATACTCCTACAAATTATACAGATGACACATATGTTAAAGAACGAGATACATCAATACTTAGCTTTATGTATAGATACGAGAATGATGCATCTCCAAAATATGCAGCTGCAGCAATCAACAACGTAGAAAACAAAGAATTGGTAAAACAATCTAATTTACAAAGCTTTGATATTGGGAGTAATGTAAAAACAAATATCTCTAGTAGTACAAATACTATAAATGATGAATTAACGACTGAAGAACAAGTAGCATATCAAAATTATGTAGAAGAAGAAAGATTGAAACAAAATAAATTCAATTTGAGAGATTTCAATTCTCAACTCCAAGATTTAAGAAAAAATAAGAAGTACTTTCAAGTATCGCTAGATTTAGGAGTAGATTCAGAATATTTAAGAGAAAAAAGAATGGGCTCGGGAACAAAAGCAATTAATGACTTCATATTTAAAACAGAAGCTGGGTATTTAGATAAATTTTATGTAAAATATACATATGATATGGAAAGACCGGATGTTTTAGATAGAAATATTTCATCGCGTAAAAGTTCGTATGATTTTAGGCAACATGAACTTGAAACTAAGTATATGTTTGCAAAAGATCCAGATAAACCTTGGTGGATAGGTTACACAATGCAATATACACAAAATGGAGCACCTAATGTAGACAATCCTGAGATTTATGAAAGTTCATCACTTGCAGAGAAAGTAAATAAGATAACTCTACAAATGGTAACATTAACTCATAAATTTGAAAATCTTGAGTGGGAAATTGGAGTGGGGAGAAAATGGGATAAACCAGATAATAAGGATTTAGGTTTTTATCCGATTGTTTCATTAAAATTCGGGATAGTTAATTTCCCTGAAAAGAATTTACAATATAATTATACAGGTGGAGCTTCAGAGTTTGGAGCAGGGTTCTAATCCTCAAAATAAATAAAGTGTACAAAATAGGAGAGTGTAAAATGATAGAAATAATGTTGCCAGATAATAGTATCAGAAAAATAGAAAATCCAATAACAGTTCTAGAATTTGCTAAAACAATAGGATCAAGTCTGGGTAAAGCAACAGTTGGAGCAATATTTGATGGAGTTCAAGTAGATTCTTCATTCATTCTGGAAAAATCTGGTAAAATAGAAATAATAACACTAAATAGTGAAAAAGGAATAGATATATTAAGACACAGTGCTGCACACATAATGGCTCAAGCCGTTCAGAGAGTGTTTCCTGGGACTAAAGTGACAATTGGACCAGTTATAGAGAATGGATTTTTTTATGACTTTGATCCACTTAAACCTTTTGCAGAAGAAGACTTGATAACTATAGAAAAAGAAATGGAAAAAATAGTAAAAGAAAATCATCAATTCACAAGAGAAGAAATGTCGGCAGCTGATGCAAAAAAACTTTTTGCTGAGATGGGTGAAGGTTATAAGCAAGAAATAATAGACGATTTAGGTGTTGAAAGTGTAAGTATTTACAAACAAGGTGAATTTGTTGATCTTTGTAGAGGGACACATTTGCCATCAACAGGGTATTTAAAAGCGTTTAAATTAATGTCTACAGCTGGTGCTTACTGGCGTGGAGATTCTAATAAGAAAATGTTACAAAGAATATATGGGGTAGCGTTTCCTACAAAAAAAGAATTGGATGACTACTTAGTACTATTAGAAGAGGCAGAGAGAAGAGATCATAGAAAATTAGGTAAGCAACTTGACTTGTTTTTCTTAGATGAACATGGGCCAGGATTTCCGTTCTTTATGCCAAAAGGGATGGAATTAAGAAATAAATTGGAAGAAATATGGAGAAAAGAACACAAAAAGGCAGGTTACCAAGAAATAAAAACACCAATTATGTTAGATAAAGAATTATGGGAAATATCAGGGCACTGGTTTAATTATAGAGAAAATATGTATACATCTGAGATAGATGGAAAAGAATATGCTATAAAACCAATGAACTGTCCAGGATCAATAATTGCATACAAAAATAATATGCACTCATATAAAGATTTACCTCTGAAATATGGAGAAATGGGGCTTGTTCATAGACATGAATTTAGTGGAGCATTACATGGTCTGTTTAGAGTTAGAGCATTTACACAAGATGATGCACATGTATTCTGTATGAAAGATCAGATTGAAGATCAAATAATAGAAATAATAGATTTATATGATAAATTTTATACACTGTTTGGATTTGAATATGCAATTGAGCTATCTACAAAACCAGAAAAAGCTATAGGGTCAGATGAAGTTTGGGAACAAGCGGAAGATGCACTTAAGAATGCTTTGGAAAGAAAAGGAATCGATTACAAATTAAATCCTGGAGACGGAGCATTTTACGGTCCGAAAATAGACTTTAAAATGAAAGATTCGATAGGAAGAATATGGCAATGTGGTACTATTCAACTAGATTTCAACTTACCACTAAGATTTGAAATGAGTTACATAGGTTCAGATGGTGAGAAACATGAGCCAGTAATGATACATAGAGCTATGTATGGAAGTATTGAAAGATTTGCAGGAATTCTTATTGAACATTTTGCAGGAGCATTCCCAGTGTGGTTAGCACCAGTTCAAGTTAGAATACTTACAATTTCTGGAGAACAAGTACCGTTTGCTAAAGAGTTGTTTAAGAAACTACAAGAAGCAGATATTAGAGTAGAAATAGATACACGAGATGAAAAAATAGGATATAAAATAAGGGAAGCAAACGGAGATCAGAAAATACCGATTCAACTTATTATTGGTAAAAATGAAGTTGCAAACAATGAAGTTAATATGAGAAGATTTGGTTCACAAGAAAGTGCAAATGTGAGTGTCGAGGAACTTATGAAAATATTAGAAAATGAATCAAAAGTAGTTTTTAAATAAAATCAAAATATAGGAGGTAGTCTTATGGATTATAATGATGTAGATGAGTACAAAGCTAGCCAATCTGATAGTGGAACTAGTGGTAATGTAAATGGAAGTGAAGCGTACAAGGAGTTAAATGCAACTGATATATATGACTTAGTAGGAAAAAGAGTAAGAGGAAGTTTATTATGGATGGTATTTGGGTTATTAATAACAGGTGCTGTTGGAGGATATGTTTTATTTTCAGGAAGTGAATTTTCAGCAATGGCAGTTCAAAACTATAGAGTTTTATTATTTGTTGAATTAGGAGTTGTATTTGCATTTTCTGCGCTAGTACAGAAAGCGTCAGCAACTACTTTAAGAATATTGTTCATTGTTTATGCAGCATTAAATGGAGTAACACTTTCAATATTGGGTTATATTTATACAGGAGAATCTGTAATAGCTGTATTTTTAGGAACATTAGTATTATTTAGTGTTTTAGCAATTTACGGATATGTAACAAAAGAAGATTTGTCAAAATATAGAACATATTTAATGGTAGGTTTAATTGCACTTGTTGTAATGAGCATAATTAATGTTTTTCTTAGAAGCAGTCAAATGGATTTTATATTATCAATAGTTGGAGTTGTTTTGTTTGTAATATTTACAGCATATGATGTAAATAGAATAAAAAACCAGTTCACACATAGTATAGTATATGAAAAAGAAGTAGAGTTACTTGATAAAATTGAAATAGCAGGTGCATTAACTCTGTACCTAGATTTTATAAATCTATTTTTATACTTATTAAGATTATTTGGAAGAAGAAGATAGAATACAGGCCTGTGACATATATTGTCACGGGCATTTTTTATGGATATAATATTATGAATATAAATGAGGAGATGATTGTATGAAGAAAATATTTATTTTAGATACAAATGTTTTGATACATGATCCAGAAGCAATGTTTAGTTTTGATGATAATGATGTATATTTACCGATTTATGTTATTGAAGAGATTGATAAGTTAAAAGAGTACAACGATAGAGTAGGGAAATCGGCGAGAGAAACATCAAGAAATATCGAAAAACTTAGAAAAGAAGAAAAGAATAGCAATTTATCATTATTGGAAGGATTAAAAAATTCAACAGGTGGAACTTTTAGAATAGTGTTGGGTGAAAATGATAGTGTTAATATACCGGATTCACTTAACAAAAATCTTACGGATAACAAAATAATAGGGCAAGCATTGAGAATCAAAAATGAAAATAAGAAAAGAAAAGTAATTTTAGTTTCGAAAGATATGAATGTTAGAATTAAAGCAAATGTTCTAGGGATGGAAACTGTTGATTATGTAAAAGATCAAATAGACATCAACCAACTTTATGAAGGTTGGAAAGAAATAGAAATAAGTAACGATCTTTTTTCTTTACTAGAAAAAGCTCCAATTATTAACTGGGATCTAGTATTGAAAGAAGAACCAAAAGCAAATGAACTTATAAGATTCAAAAATTCAAACAAAGAAATACTTACAATATACAAAAAAGAGAGAGAAAAACTAGAAAAACAGGTGTTTGCTGATACAAAAGTATGGGGTGTATTCGCGAGAAATACTGAACAGAAGCAGGCAATGGAATTGTTGATGGATGAAAGAATAAAATTAGTTACATTAGTTGGTAAAGCAGGAACTGGTAAAACTTTATTAGCAATCGCAACAGCACTGGAGCAAGTAGTTGAAAGAAAATTATATAAGAAAATATTTATAGCGAGACCCGTAGTACCAATGGGGAACGATATAGGATTTTTACCAGGAACGGAAAAAGAAAAAATGCAACCTTGGATGTTACCTATATATGACAATATAGAATTCCTTGCATCTAACAAGGGTCAGACGAGCTTAAATGAAGCAGAAAAAGTAGTGGTAGGTCTAGAAAGTTTAGGATTATTAAAAGTTGAACCATTAACATATATACGTGGTAGATCGATTCCTCAGGGATTTATAATAATAGATGAGGCACAAAATCTAACGCCGCATGAAGTAAAAACTATAATAACAAGAGTTGGGAAAGATACTAAAATAGTATTTACTGGTGATCCAGATCAAATAGACAACCCATACTTAGATGCAAATAGCAATGGGTTAGCATACATAGCAGAGAGAATGAAAAATGAAATACTTGTGGGACATATTAGACTTGTAAAAGGAGAAAGATCAGAAATTTCAGAATTAGCGAGTAGACTTTTATAGAAAAAATGTAAATTATAAACTGGAGGAAAGAATGAAAATAGTTAGTGCATGCTTAGTCGGAGTTCCATGTAGATGGGATGGAATAGATAAAAAGCAAGAAAAATTAATGAAGTTATTAGAAAGTGGAGATGCGTTACCATTGTGTCCAGAACAGCTTGGAGGGTTGTCTACACCGAGAGAGCCCTCAGAAATTGTTGGAGATAGAGTAATATCAAAATTTGGAAATGATGTAACTGAAGAATTTAAAAGTGGTGCAGAAATAGTACTGAATATTGCAAAGCAAATTGGATGCACACAGGCAATCCTTAAAGCAAAATCTCCATCATGTGGATGTAACAAAATATATGATGGAACATTTACAGGAAACTTAATAGATGGAGATGGAATAACTGCAAAGTTGCTAAAAGAAAATGGTATAGAGGTTATAACAGAGGAGGATATTTAAGTGAAAAAGCAAATAAATAAAGTCGAAGAATTCCATAAAATATATAAATTAGGTATTTCAGATACTCCTGTTGCAGTACTGAGTAATAATAATCATAAGCTAAGATATGAGTTAATGAAAGAAGAAAATGAAGAGTACTTGGAAGCAACTCTTAACAATGACATTGTTGAAGTTGCCGATGCACTGGGAGATATGCTTTATGTACTTTGTGGGACAATGATTGAGCATGGTATGCAGGATTTAATGGAAGAAGTGTTTGAAGAAATCCATAGAAGTAATATGAGCAAATTAGATGAAAATGGGAATCCTATATATAGAGAAGATGGAAAAGTAATAAAGGGGCCTAATTTTTCAAAACCAAATATAGAGAAGATATTAAAAAGATAAAACAAGAGATGTGAATAATTTTATTCACATCTTTTTTTATTTACTGCTACACAATATATAGTGGTAGAGATAGATAAAGGGAGGTGATATTGTAGATAAGAGGGAGGAGATAAAAAAAGTAGAAAAAAGAGTAAAAAAGTAGTTGACATGGTAGAGGTAAGTGTGATAATATTTATTTTGTCAATGCGAATTGGCGAGGACAATGAAA
>OBMA010001708.1_pt1 | contig 13282 bp, 7 predicted proteins | sample 1539141 | NCBI WGS metagenome assembly OBMA01 (sample SAMEA3991484, study PRJEB22521) | metagenome | biome: anthropogenic terrestrial biome; feature: sewage plant; material: raw primary sludge | place: Sweden | collected 2012-09-26 | reverse complement strand
ACGATTATTCCTCATTCCGTTTTATATGTTTCATTATCATATTACATTATCAATCTTTGCATTTCAGCTTCCTCTAACTTCAATGGCAGTTTTTTCTTAGCTTATGTCATCATCTAACATCGTATATGATAATACCAGTAGTATAACTATAGTTTATGGACGATAGTTGGTTTCCATTCCAACAGATTCTTATTCCAACAACTTTAATATTATCTTCTTGATGTAGTTGCACATAATATAGAAATACTTCGTAGGGAATTAGCATCCCCTCAACTTACAAAACATTCATTGAATTTACCAGTTATAGGGCATGCGTAATGCTTTTAGATGAGAAATCCAATGTATACAACTAATCGATATCCAAAAATGACATAGTACCGGGTTCCGGGTCCAATGGTCCAGTGGTTCAAGACGTCGCCTTTACACGGCGAAGATCCCGAGTTCGAACCTCGGTTGGATCAAACTCTTTATTTTTTTAAATTTGCTAATTTAGGTACGCAGAAAGTCTTTAGGAATGATATTATATCTTCTGCGTTCGAAAAGAGTAGTTTTAGTTGAAGAAGTTTTGATTTAAAGTGCATTAATGTCTTCCACTATCTGTGGGAGTGAAGGCATCATTAGAGATAGATCTCAGTGATACCTAATAATACAAGAAGTAGAAATAAAAAATGTGCCCCTAAAAGTACTACCAAGGTATCCGAATTGATTCCTTACGCAGACCTCCCCTATCACAAAATTGAGATGAGGAAGTAGCCAACCTGGTCCTATAAACGTTTAAGGGCAATACGACCGAGTTTTCATTTATTCATTTATATGAATTGCTCTGTCGTGTTTCTCTCTCGGTTCCAGCAGTAAATTCAATGAATCCCCCAAACATTACAGAGCATTCATTACAAATCGGTGGCACCGTTGTATGGATGTATTGCCTTTTTGGAACAATACATCTACTTGCCGAGCGTTATGTTTTAGATGGGTCCGCTTTTAATAGTTTAGGTAATTCTTATAGGATTGAAAATCTCGGTAACTAAAATCCGTTATGGCTTAAAAAAATGTAAAAAATAAAGGCCCTTTCTCCCATTCCCTGTGAAACAAAAGTTTCGATAGTGCGATAGTTTACCTTTTACGAGCTTTAACCTGGCGATATTTTCTCCCACACTACTGTAAACATAAAACTCTCTTATGCTTTAACGAGTATGCTGAGGAATTGTTTGAGGAAATTGGGAAATCATCAAACGAAATGTTCGGTAAAAACGTTACACACCCCAATCTATAGAACAAAAAACCTTCAGGTTCTCAGAGATACGCTCTCTGGTATTAAGCTGTTGGAAAAAATAATAACTTCATCCTCCTACAATAAAACATTGATATATGAACCTAAGTATAAATCCAAGCCACAGGTCGTTAGTTCTCATGATACCATGAGACTTCACAATGTAATGCGTGAGTTACTAGATTCCCTACAAGTAGATGAAGCTACCAACACACGACTTCAATCAAACAGGCCTCGAAAGCTGGGGAGGGTTGGTCTACAATTATTCATGGATTGCATTCGGGACAACTTAACAGCAACCTCAACATCTTTGACATGCTCTTTACTGGAGCACTATTTCAAGTATCCCGAAAAAGAAGTGACCAATGGGATCAAGGCCGGATTACGGTATATCAGAGATTTTCTTGCGAAGAACAAGATTATAGTGAAAAGCCAAAACGATGTTGATGCTCTGGTCGAGCAATTGACTATGTCCTCCTCAGACAGCCAAAGCATCAAAAGGGTTTTGAAAGCCATTAATTATGAATTGTTTTCGGATGACATTGTGCGGGTCATAAACGGCAACAAAACTTACGATGAGGTTGATGTATCCAAGGGTTGGAAATATCCAGCTGGTATTTTAGATAGTAATGAAGCCTATTTAAGGTCCCTGGAGTTGCCTACTAAGAAATTAGTTTCCATTGATAAAGATATGCTAGTTCTTATGTATGATGGGACGTTACGAGACGCTAATAAAATTCTACCCACGATAACGTATGCAAGAAAGTTGAGAAAATCTGTCCTCTTAATCGTTAACGGAGATTGCACGGGTGATGCATTAACATCCGTTACAATTAACAATAACAGAAACAAGAGAGAAAATAATGAAAGCCGAATAGTGGTTTTGAAGTACTCTAAAAAGGCGAACAATGACTTAGCGCCACAGGAGAATCTTGATTTTATAAAGTTCTTACGGTTGCCTTGCGGATATGACAGTATCTACTCACCAGAATATAGTCCTTTAGTGCCAAGCAAAATGTGTGCGGATAAATATTACGGCAGTATCGAATCCATAAAGGCGACCACAGGGGAGGCATTCTTATATAACTCCATTGACGCTGAAGCGATTCCAAATAAAGTTCCGAAATCCTTCCTCCAAAATACGGTCACTTTAAGCATTGGTGGACATAACGAAATCGAAATCGACAGAAGAAGAAATGCAATAGATAATTGCTTAAATAACGTCCTATGTCATGGGCTGGCCAAAGGTTTCATCCCAGGTTACGGCATCTCCCTACTGAAGGCAATTCCAGGTTTGAATGAACTGAAAGCAAATGAACCCAATTTCATGACTAAGGTAGGCATCAATGCTGTTTTATCAGCAGTTATTCTCCCATCAGAAGTGGCGTTTAAGAATGCATATGGGTACAACTATTATGAGATCAATAGCCTGATAGCAGGCGCTATAAACGAAAAATTGTTTCCAATGGCCAAGTTTTCTCCAAATTCAGAACCGGTGAACACAGTAAAGGATGGAAACTTGGAGCCTTGGAGCAAAATGGATTCTTGTTTAGCCGGTGTAGAAACGTTCATTGAATTACTTACAAGCTGTAATACAATTATCACATGTGTATACAAAAAGCCTGAACGGCACAAAGCCTAGATAAAGCCCTTACATACTTTTAAATAGTCAGAATGAGTCATTGTAAATAGATATTGCCACGGCGCTGCCTTTTATCACTTTTACCTCTTCGTAAATATCTATTATTCCTGCTCAATTTCTTATATGCGGCTTCGGAAAAACTCGGGTTTTTCCACGCCTCAGCAGTAACTCCATCTACCTTTGGGGATTTGAACCATCTCATTCCAGTTTTGGATAACTGCGATTAGATTAAAAGATTAAAAGATTATCGATTAGATAAGATAGAAACCAACAAAATTTGTTGTAATAGCTGTGTCCTTGTATCCTTAAAAGAAAACAGGGTTGAAGGCATATGTATTCACATCTTTCTAACTTGTTAACGTCTATGCTAGGACCGAAGTCAGAAAGCGATAAACATGCAAGCCCAAGGTTCACAATCGAATGTAGGGTCTTTGAGGAGTAATTGCTCTGACAATTCACTACCGAACAATCATGTTATGATGCACTGCGATGAAAGCAGCGGCAGCCCGCACAGCGAGCACAACGATTATAGTTACGAAAAGACCAATCTGGAAAGTACGGCATCAAATAGTCGTGAACACAGAGACAACCAGCTAAGTAGGTTGAAGAGTGAGGAATACGTTGTTCCAAAGAATCAACGTAGGGGACTATTGCCTCAACTCGCCATTATACCGGAGTTCAAGGATGCCAGAGATTATCCACCGATGATGAAAAAGATGATTGTCTTCTTGATTGCGTTTTCCTCCATGATGGGCCCCATGGGTACATCTATCATTTTTCCAGCGATCAACTCAATCACAACAGAATTTAAAACATCAGTGATTATGGTAAACGTTTCAATTGGTGTGTACCTTTTAAGTCTTGGTGTTTTCCCATTGTGGTGGTCTTCTCTATCCGAGCTAGAGGGCAGAAGAACTACTTACATAACTTCATTTGCATTATTGTTTGCATTTAATATCGGGTCTGCTCTAGCTCCTGATATCAACTCATTTATTGCCTTGAGAATGCTCTGTGGGGCTGCTTCTGCCAGTGTTCAAAGTGTAGGTGCTGGAACAGTGGCTGATTTATATATTAGCGAAGATAGAGGTAAAAATTTGAGTTATTACTATTTGGGTCCACTACTGGCCCCGCTACTATCTCCAATTTTTGGATCTTTATTAGTGAATCGCTGGCCCTGGAGATCCACTCAATGGTTTATGGTTATTTTATCCGGATGTAATGTCATTCTTTTGACAGTGTTACTACCTGAAACATTAAGAAAACAAGATTCTAAAGGCGCTATCGCTCAAATTTTGGCTGAAAGACGTATTCAAGTAGACAATAACGAACGTGGAGAGATACAAGAAGATTATCAGAGGGGAGAAGATGAGACGGATCGAATTGAAAACCAAGTTGCCACATTATCTACTGAGAAGCATAACTACGTTGGAGAGGTAAGGGATCAAGACTCGCTAGATTTAGAAAGTCACTCCAGCCCCAATACTTATGATGGTCGAGCTGGAGAAACCCAATTGCAACGGATTTATACAGAGGCGAGTAGAAGCCTGTATGAATATCAGCTAGATGATAGCGGTATCGATGCAACAACAGCACAAGTTACGAGAATAAGATCAACAGATCCAAAGTTAGCGAGATCGATTCGAGAAAATAGTCTGAGAAAATTACAAACCAACCTGGAAGAGCAAGTCAAAAAAGTGCTATCCAGTAATGGAGGTGAAATTGCTCCTAAAGAGGTATCAGCGGTGAGGAAGGTCTGGGACACCTTTTTTGTTTATTTTATCAAGCCTTTAAAATCATTGCACTTCCTAGAATATCCACCCGTGGCACTTGCAATAACATTTTCCGCAATTTCCTTTTCCACGGTATACTTTGTTAATATGACAGTTGAATATAAATATTCAAGGCCTCCTTACAACTTTAAACCATTATACATTGGTCTACTGTATATTCCGAATTCTGTAACATACTTTTTCGCCTCAATTTACGGTGGACGTTGGGTGGACATGCTTTTAAAAAGATACAAAGAGAAATATGGAATTCTTGCTCCTGAAGCTCGTATATCGTGGAATGTTGTTACATCTGTAATATCTTTCCCCATTGCGCTATTGATATTTGGCTGGTGCCTAGATAAAAAATGCCACTGGGTAACGCCACTAATAGGAACAGCCCTCTTTGGATATGCAGCTATGATGACAATTGGTGCTACCCTTTCCTATTTGGTCGATTCATTGCCGGGAAAGGGTGCCACCGGTGTTGCTTTGAATAATTTAATAAGGCAAATCTTGGCTGCAACCGCAGTCTTTGTCACCACACCCATGTTAAACGGTATGGGAACTGGGTGGGCTTTCACAATGCTGGCCTTTATCGTCTTGGGTGCTAGCAGTGTACTTATAATACTGAAAAAGCACGGTGATTACTGGAGAGAGAACTACGACTTACAAAAATTGTACGACAAAATTGATTAATCATATCGGTTAATAAGAGGGAAGCGTAAATATTTTCATTGTAGACTTTTCATAGGGTGGCACATACATAGTTTACTTTAGTTTATGGTAAATCGTTATTGTGCTAAAAGTATTATTAAATAATGTTCAACAACATCTCAAGAGGCGAAAAACTCATCAGAAAAAGAAATATAAACGCGAAAGATCATTAATGAACACTAGCCAACAAAAAAAAAGGATATATCAGGTCCACTGGTATTGAGATTGCTAGCGAGGTCAATAAGCTGATGCTGCATCAAAAAATAGCTCATAAAGTTCGAAAAGTCGTCGTCCCAGGTATTTCTTTATTGATTTTCTTCCAGGGATGCCTTATTCTTTTGTTTCTCCAACTCACCTATAAGACTCTTTACTGTAGAAATGATATAAGGAAACAAATTGGTCTCAATAAAACCAAAAGACTATTTATTGTCTTGGTATCATCCATTTTGCATGTTGTCGCACCATCTGCAGTTAGAATTACCACTGAAAATTCCAGTGTTCCTAAAGGTACTTTTTTTTTAGACTTGAAGAAGAAAAGGATTCTTTCTCATCTAAAGTCCAATTCGGTGGCCATTTGCAATCACCAAATATACACGGATTGGATATTTTTATGGTGGTTGGCTTACACATCGAACTTAGGGGCTAATGTCTTCATTATTTTAAAAAAATCGTTGGCTTCCATTCCTATCCTCGGTTTCGGTATGAGAAACTATAATTTCATTTTTATGAGTAGAAAGTGGGCACAAGACAAAATAACCCTAAGCAACAGCCTTGCTGGCCTTGATTCGAATGCAAGGGGCGCCGGCTCACTTGCTGGAAAGTCACCTGAGCGCATAACTGAGGAAGGAGAGAGCATATGGAATCCGGAGTTTATTGATCCAAAACAAATCCATTGGCCATACAATCTTATCCTATTCCCTGAAGGTACAAATCTCAGTGCTGATACTAGGCAAAAAAGTGCTAAATATGCTACCAAAATAGGCAAAAAGCCATTCAAGAATGTGCTGCTGCCTCATTCTACAGGCCTAAGATACTCGTTACAAAAGTTGAAGCCAAGTATTGAAAGTCTATATGATATTACGATCGGCTACTCCGGTGTAAAACAGGAGGAATATGGTGAGCTTATATATGGGCTGAAGAGCATATTTTTAGAAGGAAAATACCCGAAGTTAGTCGATATTCACATCAGAGCATTTGATGTCAAAGATATTCCCTTAGACGACGAAAATGAATTTTCAGAATGGCTGTATAAAATTTGGAATGAGAAGGATGCTTTAATGGAAAGGTACTATTCCACTGGATCATTCGTAAGTGATCCCGAAACAAACCATTCAGTTACCGATAGTTTCAAGATCAATCGTATTGAGTTAACTGAAGTGCTAATATTACCAACTCTAACAATAATTTGGTTAGTTTATAAACTTTATTGTTTTATTTTTTGATTTTAAATAATCCTTTCCATATGTTATTAGGTACATATATAGATAGATATAAAACTTTTTTTGATTCTTTATCAATATTACGTTTACATACGTACTCTCGTGCAAGGAAAAATACTTTATCCTAATTCAGGAACATCAAATCATAATTTAATTGTTTGTGCATCGATGGCTTCCCAATCAGCAGCGGTCAAGACTTCATAGCGCTTGTAATTCTTGAGCCAAAAAATGGTGTCATTTCCATCCAAACCCTTTGGTAATTTTTGCTCTCTATAAACCTTCTTCAAAATTTTATGATTATCTGTCATTTTAATTTCATCAACAAATTTAACAAATAGGGGCATAGCATAAGACGGTAGATTTAACCGGCTCAAGGAATCATTTAATAATTTGGTCTTTGCAGTGATGTCAAGAGAGTTGTCAGTTAGTTTAATAACTGCAAAACCAGCTCTACCTTCATATTTAGGTACTTTAATACCAACAACTAGAACTTGTGCATATTGTTCTTTGTTACTGGCTGTCAACTGATCTTCTACTTCAGTAGTGGAAACATTTTCAGATTTCCATCTGAAAGTATCACCCATTCTATCAAGGAAATACCATAATCCATATTCGTCCGCTTTTAATAAATCTCCACATCTATACCAAGCATCGCCACGTCTGAAGACATCCCTCACAACTTTGGACTTTGTTTCCTTGGCATTACCAAGATAACCTTGAAAAGATGTTTCTGGTTTTTTAGGGAAAAAGATTCTCATTAACATTTCTCCTGGTTCGCCAACAGGGGCCACTTCGCAGAAACCCTTGGAATTTCTATATATAACGGAATCGTCATTTGGGTCCATCCTTACCAATGTTTGTTGGAATGACAAAAACCATTGAATTATAGTACCATAGTTCCTACATGCGCCAATTCCAAAGTCACCTTTCTGGAAGGTAGTTGTAGCAAAAGGAGCTTCAGTTGCGGCATAGAATTCACCAATAACTTCTATGTTGAACCTCTTCCTGAAGTCCTGCCAGATGTCAGGTCTCAGCCCGTTACCATAAGCAACCTTCACCTTATGCATCTTTTCATACTTAGAAATTGGCGTATGTAACAGGTATCTACAGACTTCTCCGACATATTGGATGTGCGTGGCTCCTGTTAAATAAACTTGCTTCCAAAATGTACTGGCAGAAAATTTATGCGATAACGCAAGGCAACCACCGTGAGATAGAATGGCGCACGCACCTAATAAGGCAGCAGTTGAATGGAACAATGGCATGGCTGTGAACACAGTGCTTTCATTAGTCATATGTAAAACATGACCAAAAACTTGACAACCTACGGAGGATTTTCTCCAAGACATAATAGCGGATTTAGGCAAACCAGTGGTTCCAGATGTATAAATTAACATAGAGGGTTTAAAATCGGTCAAGCCTAGTGGTGTCCTAACGTTGTCTTGTTGTAAGAATTCCGGTGATTGCGAATTTAAAAGTTCATGCATTAAGTCTTGTTCTTCAAGATAGTTTAATTTAACATCAGGAAGTGCGTTTTTGATTTCTTCTTCCGATTCTCTGATCGGATTACTGGCATCAGGGTCAATAAATACCTGCGTAATATTGGAAATCTTTAGGGAGTGAACCAGCGGAGTGCCTTTAGTATTATAGTTTAAAAAAGCTGGAATAGCCCCAATGTTCCACAAAGAAAGCCATAAAAATACGAAAAGAGGTTTATTAGTACAATCGATTGCCACGTAGTCACCGGCCTGAACGTTATAATCAAAATGCAAAATATGAGACAATCTCAACACTATGTTATAAGTTTCAATATACGTAAAGGTTTCGAGTTGAAATTCTCCCTTTTCGGCCATGGGACGGGTGTAACTAATCGCTAAATGGTCACCATTTTGTTGGACCTGTTTAATAAATAAGTACCAGTTTTGAAACCTATGTCTTCTCACATCAATGATATAACAAAACACGCTTTTCAAAAAGTAAGGAATAATATACCAATCCTCCTTGTATCTATATTTACGGTCTAATTCATCAAAATAATTACCAAATAGATAACCCAGTGATTTCTGGATAGGGGTTATAATTAGCTTGATAAGTCTGAATAATAGCAGGAAAATCCTTGACAAGGCAAAGACAACAACCTGTATGGGAGACATAGTCGGTATTCGCAGCCTATTAAAAGTTCAACGATATAGAATTTGAATGATTTGGGCTTTTCAATTTAGTTTACGACTTTAAGGTCCTTATTTTTTTTGCTATAACATTAGTATTTATAAAAAATTTCTGGAGCTTTGTTACATTGCGCGAAAAACCCGCGTTCTATCTTTTTAGTCGCTCATCAAGGTGACAGTAAATAAAACAGACGGTAATGATTAGAGTTTAGGTAAGCTCATATTTTCTCTGTTGTTACTTAATTATCGAACGTTAAATTTTTTAAGTAGTTCATCACATTATATAATGTTAATCGTGAATTATATAAATTTTTTCTCCTTTTACTTTTAAAAATTGACATTCTGAAATATCCGCTCAAAACTTATATGTTTATTTGAGGATAAAACTAAACTTTGGAATGCAATGTAGATGAATCCGAAGAGTAGTTATTGTACCTATTTTGGGCACATGGAACATTATCAATTTCATCTTTCAAGCTTTTCCTATCCCTTAAAAATATTAACCATAAAACCACACTGTCTAAAAGGAGGAATGCAAAGCTAAACCAAGCCATTACTGCTGCCTTCTTGCCCTTCTTGACAGTGATTATATTCATACTTGATGATGGAACCAATCTGTAACTTGCATTTATCCCTACATGAGTCCACATCGCACCAATACCCCATGTCAAAACTATAGTTGAACTTAGCAACAGTAGAAATTTATTAACCGCTAGTTTGAATGGTAACTTAGGGACAGTTACATACAGAATAAATAGAAACATTAGGATTGTTAGGATTACAGTTGCCATCAAGACATATGGATGTATAACATTAACCGAAGTTAATTGGGCTAACTTCAAAATGTTCAAGACAACGCTTGATTGGGTTTTGGAGCTGGAAGATGCAATATTTGAGAGTTGAATTTCCAAGTCTCTGTATAAGGGAACCGAGCTTAAATTCTTTCTTGCATAGCAAATTGAATTGGAGAATGTAGTCATATTATTGTAAGAGCTATATTGGGAGGGAATGTTATCAATACAAACACCCATGTAACCGGATCTTATAATGACTTCCTCCAAGCCCAGAGTTGTATTTGATTTTTCATATGATTTCTCTATGATCGTATAAAAAGGTGAGTTGTCATCAAATTTATACTTCACTAGAAATGTTGACTGATTTGACGGGTTGTAACAGCCGATGAGAAGAAAAATCAAAAGAAATATTGAAATTAAATTAAAAGCTAATGCAAATATTCTGGGCATACGCTTGGTAAAAAACCAAATCATTGAGATTGCGACCATTTTTTTTTTTTTTTTTTTTTTGTTTGTTTGTTTGTTTGTTTACTATAATTTCTTCTACCAAAGACAAGCAAGAACCTGAGATAAAAAACATTTAACAGACATTTTACAAATATATACCAATGTCTTTGTTATTTCAACAGCACTATATATTGTTTTCATTTTCTTGGTTCGTTTCATTGCTACTTAGCCATATTTTTTTTAACTGACACATACATGAAACCATCATAATCTTAATGGGAAAAAATCCTAAAGCGAGAAGGACTTTCAAAAAAAAAAAGTTTTAAAAATGTTATAATTTTTGTATTTTACCTGAATATATAGTAGTGTTTAGTATTTATTATCTTTCCTTTTCTATTTAAGGTATTCTTTGGATATATACTTCGTCTCATCAAGTCAAAATTCGTTTCATGTTCTACAAAAACAACGTCAAATAAAGAGGCAATGCAGGGTGATTTTTTTATCATCCCAAAGAGGAAGCACCAGTAATAATATCAACCAGTTCATTAGTAATGACAGCTTGTCTTGTTCTGTTGTACAAGATAGAGTAACGATTGATCATATCACCGGCATTCTTGGAAGCGTTATCCATAGCGTTTCTTCTGGCGGAAATTTCAGCAGCATAACCTTGAGCCATTGCTGTCAACATTTGGTTAGCCAAAGTATATTCAAACAAATCTCTTGGAACGTTTGCGTCCGTGTCGATCTCAAATTTGCCGAATGATGGGGATTGTTCAATGGTCTTGGCGTTAAAGATCGGTTTTTCAGATGGTTCAAAAGATAGGGAAGACACTGGGTCATTGTAGAAAATGGAAATCTTTGGGTAAGTGCCGGCCTTCATGACACTCAATAACTTATCGGCAATCAAAGCAGATTCTTGGAAAGTTGGGGCATCTTTACCAATTCCATTAATAGACAATTTAATGTTGTTAGGATGGGTTCTCAATAGCTGCATTTTAATTTTATCACCAATAGTGACTATATCGGCGTTTGGTTGATCATTCAAATGTCTTCTCACAGCTTTAGCCAATTGAGAGTGGATAGAACCACACAACCCCTTATCAGAGGTGATAGCAACAATCAACTCTTTAGGAGCACCTGTTTCAGTAGCCTCAACATCCAAATTTTTGGTTTCGGCGTTCTTGTAAAACAACTGCTCTGCTTCATCCATCTTCTTTGCGGAAATTTTAGCCTTTTCAGCTTTACTCAATCTTGTAGATGCAACAATCTTCATAGTTTTTGTGATCTTCTCAATATTTTTGATAGATTTCAAACGCATTTCCACTTCTTTCAAAGTAGCATAAGTTCTCACTGGGTTAGTCTTATAAAGAATACCCACTTGCGCTTGGTGGCACATTACGGAGCGTGTTGCATTGTTTGATACAATTCTTGACAACATGACTACTAAATAAAATAATGTTTACTGCTCGTCTTCAATTGTTTCCACCTGAAATTAACCAAAACGGTTCAGTCTCAATAGTTTCTTATTTGTCTTTTTTAACTGAGTGATAATCATTTAAACATCTCCCTTCCGGGCCTTCTTTAATCGTTATTGCGGTCCGGGTTCCTCGCGTAGTTACTCGCCGCTCATTGGTTCTCCATCACGTGATAAACATTTCTTCCAAATAAATGAGAACGTTCATTAAATATCGAATTATTCACTTATTATATCTCCATCATATACTTACTAGTTCTAGCGACAGCTCCTATTCATATATCTTCTTACTTTTTTTTTGTTTTATCGACAATTGCTCTACGTTTCGACGTATAGAAAATGTACTAAAACAGTGCGCTCTCTACCCATAAGGATGAAGAATACGTAATAACAAGAGTTTATTCTCCTTAGTATGTATTTGATAGCACACTCAGAAAGATGAGTTACTACTTGGAAAATCTCAAAAGCTCTTGATGCCCAGCTCATACATAAAAAAACGCCGGAGAACTTTAGCGTCACCAGTTACTGCGACACGGCTTTTAGAGAGGAAAGTAAAGGTCTATGAGTAAAAAGATAGATTATGTTATGCTACATTATATTTGGTATTGAAACATGTATATTATATATAAAAAGTCTAAGAGAGAAATGTCAAAATATCCTAGAAGGTAATGGTTGTCATAACCTGTACATTCTAAAACAGAATGAGAAAAAAGAGGGAATGACGAGAAATTAGCTGAAAAATACTGGCATTAGCCCTTTTTGTGGAAAACATTTGGTAAGTCTAATTTAGAGACTTCCCATGAGCCGCTACCTTCAACTTTATTTCTGTAACTCACTATTATACGCAAGTATTTCATGAACAAAAAGGCCATGGAACCAACCACCCTAAAGGCAGCTAAAGCGGCCACAGACCATAAAATGAATATCAAATAACCATTGTCAGTATCTTGTGGTGTAAAGACTTGAATTATAGACATGATCAGTATTAGATTTGATAGCATCCAAATCATCACAATTCTGGTTCTTATATCTCTATAATAATCATTCTTGGATTGTTTTTCATTGCCGCTTGATTCTTCAAATTCTGGTTCTTTCAAACGACTTTTTATTTCCAAAAACTTCTTATCAACTTCCTGAGGCCAATCTGTTTCCACAATCTGTTTCCCATCTGGACCTTGAACGACAATGGCCTTGGACAATTGCTTGGACTCCTGTGTGGAACCTTTAGTACCCCAGGAAACGTCGTGTGTATTACAGAAGGCAAAAATCTGTAAAGTACACGTAAAGGCGGGAAGTGTCAAAAAGTATTGTATGGATGATGTAAACATGTGCCAAGGATCTAGGTACATCAGTGATGAGAAAAAGTATAGGCCATAGGTGGAGAGCAATGAGATAACGATGTCGACAAATATTTTGTGGGATTCCGTTCCAGAAGCTAACGACTTGAAAGCAAAAACAAACCCACAAATTAGAGAATATGTGGCACATATAGACAGTATAACCATGGAGGTAATGAATAAATGTTTCGCGCCCTGGGGTCTATTACCCATGGAAATAATGAATAA
>OBMA010001707.1_pt1 | contig 13291 bp, 9 predicted proteins | sample 1539141 | NCBI WGS metagenome assembly OBMA01 (sample SAMEA3991484, study PRJEB22521) | metagenome | biome: anthropogenic terrestrial biome; feature: sewage plant; material: raw primary sludge | place: Sweden | collected 2012-09-26 | reverse complement strand
TTTTGTTCCACGTGAAACACATTGCAAAAAAGAAAAAGATGAATAATACAGACACAAAGTTAGTAAGAGGAAATCTGGTTGATATTATTAGCAGGGAAATCTATGGGGCCGTTGTTACCATAAGCGATGGGAAAATATCAAAAATAGAAAGGACTGGGATAGTAGAATCGAACTATATTTTACCTGGATTTATTGATGCGCACGTACACATTGAAAGCAGTATGTGCACACCTCTTAATTTTGGAGCGGCTGCATGCAAGCACGGAACAATAGGGATCGTTGCAGACCCTCACGAAATTGCGAATGTATTAGGAGTTGAAGGAATCGATTTTATGGTAAACAATGCAAAAGAGGCTCCGTTTTATTATTGGATCGGAGTTCCTTCTTGTGTACCGGCAACCCCTTTCGAATCTGCAGGCGCGGTTATCGATGCTGCAACAACAGAAAAATTACTGAAACGCGAGGACCTTCATTTTCTTGCAGAGATGATGAACTATCCCGGCGTATTAAACAAAGACCCTGAAGTAATAGGAAAACTAAATGCCGCCAAAAGGGCAAACAAGCCAGTGGACGGACATTTTCCTACCGGAAACGGGAAGGCTTTGGAAGACTATATAGCCAATGGAATTACAACAGATCACGAATGTGCCACCATTGAAGAAGGTCGGGACAGATGCCGTAATGGTATGTTTGTACAGATCAGGGAAGGTAGTGCCGCAAAGAATTTCAATGCACTTCATCCATTACTGAAGGAATTTCCGGGGAAGGTAATGTTTTGCAGCGACGACATACACCCAAACACACTAATGGAACGACACATAAACGGCCTTGTTAAAAGAGCTGTCGGACTTGGGTATGATGTTTTCGACGTATTGCGCGCAGCGTCTTACAATCAGGCAAAGCATTATAGTATTCCGGCCGGATTCCTACAGGTTGGCGACAATGCCGATTTTATCATCACAGAAGATCTTTACAGCTTTACTGTAAAATCGACTTTCGTGAAGGGTGTTTGTATTTATGATGGCTCTAATGTATCATTTCCTGCAAAAGAAACCAGTCGCCCCAACCGTTTTGCTATAGATCCCATCACTGTATCCGATTTGGGAATTAAGGCAATATCAGATAAAATGCGGGTAATTGTTTGCAGTGACGGAAACCTGGATACTTTTGAAGAGATTATGGAGCCTACTACAAATGAGGGATATGCCGTATCTGATACAACCAAAGATGTTATTAAAATGGTTGTATTGAACAGATATCAGAAGGCAGCACCGGCTATTGGCTTCATAAAAGGAACTGGGATTAAACGTGGGGCTATGGCTCAAAGCATCACTCACGACAGTCATAATATCATTGCAATTGGAACTACAGATCGGGAGTTAGCCGATGCAATTAATGAAGTTATTATAAATAAAGGGGGTATAAGTGTTGTGAACGGAGAAGAGAAAGAAACTCTTTCGTTGCCTGTAGCAGGGTTGATAAGTCCCCTCCCACTCGATCAAATCGACATTCAATATAAAAAGCTGGAATCAAAGATGGCGGAGCTGGAAACCACCCTTTCGTCTCTGCAGATGACTTTATCTTTTATGAGCTTGCTAGTAATTCCAGCAATAAAATTAGGAGATAAAGGTCTGTTTGATGGTAAAAATTTCCGTTTTACAAACCTGTTTGTATGACAAAGGAAAAGGAAAATAGGTTCTCTGCCTTGCTGGCTATACTTCCGGAGAAGCCAGGATGTTACCAATACTTCGATGAAAAGGGAACAATTATATACGTTGGTAAGGCTAAGAATTTAAAAAAGAGAGTTGGTTCTTACTTTAACAAAGAACATGATAATAATAAAACCCGGGTACTGGTTAAGCACATTGCAGACATAAAATATGTTGTAGTAGATACGGAGGAAGATGCACTTTTATTGGAAAACAACCTTATAAAGCAATTCAGACCCAGATACAATGTTCTGCTTAAAGACGACAAAACCTACCCTTCCATCGTAATAAAGAACGAGTATTTCCCTCGCGTGTTCCAAACAAGAAACATTGTGCGCGACGGATCCATATACTTTGGACCTTACCCTTCTGTTTTTACAGCCAAGGTAATGCTTCAACTTCTTAAGGAATTGTATCCCATACGCACCTGCAAATACCCTTTAACACCCGAATCCATCGCACAGGGTAGATACAAAATATGTTTGGAGTATCATATCAAACGTTGTCTGGGACCTTGCGAAGGACTCCAATCCACCGAAAACTATAACAGAAACATTGCAGAAATTAAAGAAATTCTGAAGGGAAATATCGCTACAGTAAGTAAAATACTGTACGATGAAATGCAACAACTGGCCTCCGAATTAAAATTTGAAGAGGCACAAAAGATGAAGGAGCGCTACCTCGCCATTGAGAATTATCGATCCAAATCGACTGTTGTTACCCCCTCTTTACATAATATTGATGTTTTTTCCTTCGATGAAAACGAACGTTCTGCGTTTATCAACTATCTTCATATAGGTAATGGAGCTATTGTGCAGGCCTATACATTCGAATATAAAAAGCGTTTGGATGAATCGAAAGAGGAACTTCTGGGACTTGGTATCATCGAAATGCGTATGCGGTTTAAAAGTTCTGCCAGGGAGATTATTGTACCTTTCCTCCCGGACACAGAGCTGATGGAACAATATACGTTTACAATACCTCAAAAGGGCGATAAGAGAAAGCTGCTGGATCTTTCCTTACAAAACGTTCGTCAGTTTAAGGTAGATCGTCTTAAACAAGCCGAAAAACTGAACCCGGAACAACGTACCACACGTATATTGAGTACCATTCAGAAAGATCTTCATATGCATGAATTACCCATGCATATTGAATGCTTCGATAACTCCAATATACAAGGGACAAATCCTGTTGCAGCTTGTGTAGTATTTAAGAAGGCAAAACCATCTAAGAAGGATTACCGCCATTTTCATATCAAGACTGTGGAAGGGCCTGATGACTTTGCATCCATGATTGAAGTTGTTACACGCAGATACACGCGTCTTGTAGAAGAAAACGAGCCTCTGCCTCAGCTAATCATCATTGATGGGGGTAAAGGTCAGTTAAATGCAGCTACTGAAGTGCTTCGAAGCCTGAACCTTCTCGGAAAAATCACCATTGTGGGACTAGCCAAGCGATTGGAAGAGATATTCTTTCCCGGCGATTCAATTCCGTTGGTTCTGGATAAGAATTCGGAAACGCTGAAGGTTATCCAGCAATTAAGAGACGAGGCACACCGTTTCGGTATAACATTCCACCGGTCGCTTCGCAGCAAAAAACAAACGGTCTCCGAATTAGATGCTATAAAAGGAATCGGGGATAAGACAAAAGTATTACTTTTGAAGCAATATAAAAGTGTAAAACGGATACGTGAAGCCTCTCTGGGAGAGCTTGAAAAGCTGATAGGAAGCGCTAAAGCAAGAATTCTGACAGAGGGTTTAGGTAGCAAAGAAAGAAATTAAAAGACAACATGAGAACTGTGATTCAGCGGGTACAATCAGCCTCGGTGACTATCGACGGCGAAATAAAATCTGCTATTGGAAAAGGGTTATTAATCTTTTTGGGAATTGAAGATAAAGACAGTGAAGCAGACATCGAGTGGCTCGTAAAGAAGATCGTCAACTTACGGATATTTGATGATGAAAACGGAGTGATGAATCGTTCAATTATCGAGATTAACGGAGAAGCATTAGTTGTAAGTCAGTTTACATTACACGCTTCTACTAAGAAAGGGAACAGACCCTCCTACATAAAAGCATCGAAGCCCGAGAAGGCTATCCCCTTGTACAACGAGTTCTGCGATGAAATGAGCCTTGCACTGGGTAAAACAATCGGCACAGGTCGGTTTGGAGCAGATATGAAGGTAGGAATCCTGAACGACGGTCCAGTTACAATACTAATTGATTCTCAAAACAAGGAATAAATATGGATGCACTAAGTATTAGCGAAGCGCAGCAGCAGGTAGATCAATGGATAAAAACCTATGGAGTGAGGTATTTCAACGAACTTACCAACATGGCCATTCTTACGGAAGAGGTAGGTGAGTTGGCCCGGATCATTGCCAGAACCTACGGAGAACAATCGTTTAAGGAAAGTGATAAAAACAGAGATTTGGGCGATGAAATGGCAGATGTACTATGGGTATTACTTTGTTTGGCAAACCAAACCGGCGTAGATCTTACGGATGCCTTCCGCAAAAATCTTGAAAAGAAAACAAACAGGGATAAAGAAAGACATCAAAACAATTTAAAATTATAAGCATGGACAAATATCAGGAAGTATTCAATAAATACGCAACTCCCCTACCCGATGCTAAAATAGCAGAACAGGTAAACGCATTGCTGGAAAAGAAATACCAGGCTAATTTTACACCTGAAGTGCTGAAAAGCATTCATGGCTGCATCGATTTAACATCGCTGACCAGCCTGGACAGCAAAGAAAGTATCTGGAAGCTGGTGGATTCGGTAAACGACTTTGAAGGAACCCGTCCGGATGTCCCTAATGTAGCAGCCATTTGTACATTTCCTTTATTTGTGGATACTGTAAAACAGGCACTCACGGCACAAGATGTATCAATTGCATCGGTAGCTGGTGGATTTCCGGCCTCACAGACATTTACAGAAATTAAAATTGCTGAGACGGCATTAGCTGTTGCCGATGGAGCCGATGAGATCGATGTGGTGATGAATCTAGGGTATCTGTTGGAAGAAAACTACGAGGAACTTACGGAGGAACTATCCGAGATTAAAGAAGCCTGCAGAAATGCCAAACTCAAAGTTATCATTGAAACCGGAGCATTGGCTACGGCTACCAATATACAAAGAGCCACCTTGGTTGCCATGTATTGCGGAGCAGATTTTGTTAAAACATCTACAGGAAAAGGATACCCCGGAGCTACACCAGAAGCAGCGTTTACCATCTGCGAAACGATACGCGCCTATCACCTGCTTACAGGAAACAAAGTCGGCATCAAGATTTCCGGAGGAGTGCGTACAGCTGAAGAGGCTGTTAAATACTACACCATCGTGAAAGAAAAGCTTGGAGACGAATGGCTGACAAAAGATTATTTCAGAATCGGAGCCAGCAGTCTGGTAAAAGATATCGAAAATCGTTTAGGTAAATAATAAAGAAAGCGGGAAGTTCAATAGTCAGAACTTCCCGCTTTCTTTTATTATCAATGCTACTATTTTGTACTGTTTAGTGCTGCGCTTCCTTTAAATCATTCTTACGCATTAGTAGACTTTTTTGTCAGATTCTTAACTGGACACAAGTCAAAAAACAACCCTTTTGTCGTTTCCAGCCTTACTTTTTCCGTTCGATAATATAGTTAGCCAAAAGAATCAATGCCTCTTTTGCATCCGAATCGGGGTATGAATCTACCAGTTCAATAGCTTTGGAATGATAATGGCGCATGCGATTTTCTGCATACTCTATCCCACCCTTCCGAATTGCAAAATCAATCAACTGATCTACCTGAACAGGAGTAAACACTTTTGAACGTAACAACGTCATATAGGTTTCTAGTTCGGCGGGGCCGGCATGCTGAAGGGCATAAAGCAAAGGAAGAGTAACTTTCCCTTCGCGAATATCGTTTCCGGTAGGTTTACCCAGGTCTTCGTTCTTATAGTAATCGAATATATCGTCTTTTATCTGGAAAGCATAGCCAAGATACTCTCCCAGCAACTTGCTTTTCTCCACGATATCGGCCGGTGCATCGGCACAGATGGCTCCTATTTCGGTGCAAGCCGACAATAACGTAGCTGTTTTCTTTTTAATAACCTGCATATAGGCCTCTTCATCCACGATGGACTCTTCTGCCGTTTCAAGCTGTTTAATCTCGCCTTCGGACAGGTCGCGCCCCAAGTTGGACACGATGGATATAATCTGAAGATTGCGTGTTTGAATGGCTCGTATCAAGGCAGAAGACAAAATATAGTCTCCAACCAGCACCGATACGCGGTTATCAAATATAGCATTCAGGGAAGGCAACCCCCTGCGCTCTTTGGTCTCATCAATTACATCATCATGAATTAACGTTGCCGTATGAAGCAGTTCGAGTAACACGGCCGCATTTATCGTATGCTCTGTAATCTTACCGCATGCTTTTGCTGTTAAAAGCACCAATAAAGGACGCACATGCTTACCGACAGCATGCTGTATCTGAATGATAGCCGACTGTAGCCTGCGCGTTTCGCTCTTAAGGGAGTTGGCAAATTCATCATTGAACTGTTGAAACTCTTTAGCAACCGGCTCTTCTATTTTACTTCGTGTATTCATACTTACCTTCAAAGATATGCAAAAGTAGCAAAATCTTACAAGTAAGCGATAAATTTCGTACATTTACCGAAGTTTATGTCTCAAAAACTTGTAAAACAATGAAGCTTTTCCTCATAGATGCCTATGCGCTGATCTACAGATCCTATTACGCCTTTATTAAAGCACCCCGCATAAATTCCAAAGGAGTAAACACATCCGCCATATTTGGCTTTGTAAATACCCTCGAAGATATATTAAAACGGGAAAGCCCAACCCATATCGCCGTAGGATTCGATCCGTCGGGCCCCACATTCCGTCACGAAGCATTCGAACAATACAAGGCCCAGCGGGAAGAATCTCCCGAAGTAATCCGGGCATCCGTTCCTGTTATCAAGCAGATTATTCAGGCGTACAATATACCCATATTGGAAGTACCCCGTTACGAAGCCGACGATGTGATAGGTACCATTGCCAAGCAAGCCGAAAAAGAGGGATTCGATGTGTACATGATGACACCGGATAAAGACTATGGTCAGCTGGTTAGCGAGCATATCTTTATGTATCGTCCCAAATTTGGCGGCGATTACGAGATATTGGGTGTTCCGGAGGTATTACAAAAATACGAACTCACTTCGACCGAACAGGTGATCGATCTGCTGGGTCTTATGGGAGATTCATCCGACAACATTCCAGGTTGCCCGGGTGTAGGTGAAAAAACGGCACAGAAGCTACTGGCCGAATTTGGTAGTATCGACAATCTGTTGGCAAATACGGATCAGTTAAAGGGAGCCTTGAAAAAAAAGGTGGAAGAAAACAAAGAACAGATTATCTTCTCCCGTTTTCTGGCAACCATTAAAACGGATGTCCCCATACAGTTCAGTGCAGAAAGCTGTTTGCGTGAAAAAGCGGATATAGATAAATTAAGAGAAATTTACACAGATTTAGAATTCAGAGCATTTATTAACAAATTAGAAGCAGAGCCCGTAAAAGTCCAAAATCAGGGTCCGGTTCAAGGCGATCTCTTTGCGATATTTCCGACCGAGGATGCAGCTGAAGAAAAATATTCAAATCTCAGAGACATAAAAAACACGCAACACACCTACCATCTTACTGATAATCAGGATAAAATAAAAGAATTAAGCTCCTTTTTAGCAACACAGGAATTTTTTGCTTTTGACACCGAGACAGACGGTATAGATCCCCTTACAGCAAAACTGGTTGGTATGTCCTTCGCCGTAAAGGAAAAGGAGGCCTGGTATGTACCGATTCCCGAAAATTTCGATGAAGCCCAGAAAATTGTATCTCAATTTGCAGAGGCGTTAGAAAACGAGAAGATCGAGAAGATCGGTCAGAATATTAAATTCGACACGGTGGTCTTACGCAAATACCAAATCAAGGTACAGGGTCCCCTATTCGATACCATGATCGCCCATTATCTGCTGAACCCGGAATTAAGGCATAACATGGATTATTTATCGGAGACCTACCTAAAGTACAAACCGGTTTCCATAGAGGAGCTGATTGGTGCAAAAGGGAAAAATCAATTAACGATGCGTCAGGTTCCGGTTGCTCAGGTTGCGGAATATGCAGCCGAAGATGCAGACATCACCCTGCAGCTCAAAAATTTCTTTGCTCCGGAACTGAAGAAAGCAGGACTGGAATCGCTATTCTACGATATGGAGATGCCTCTGATACATGTGTTGGAAGAAATGGAGGTTACGGGTATTGCCCTGGATACCGAAGCATTGAAGCAATCGTCGCAGGAACTTACCCAAACCTTGATCCGTCTGGAAGAGGAAATCTACGAATTGGCAGGTACAACTTTCAATATCAATTCGACCAAACAGGTAGGTGAAATTCTTTTCGATCGCCTGCAAATTATGGAAAAGGCGAAGAAGACTAAAACAGGCAACTATACCACCAACGAGGAAACGCTGGAAAAACTCCGGTCTAAGCATCCCATAATAGGGAAACTGCTCGAATACCGCGGAATAAAGAAGCTGTTGAGTACATACATCGATTCGCTACCCGAGCTGATTAATCCGCAAACAGGAAAGATACATACCTCCTTCAATCAGACGGTGGCAGCAACGGGACGATTATCGTCGAGTAACCCCAACTTGCAGAATATTCCTATCCGAGACGAAATGGGCAAAGAGATCCGAAGGGCCTTTACAGCCGATAACGACCAATGCGTCTTCTTTTCGGCCGACTACTCGCAGATCGAGTTACGTATCATGGCGCATCTTAGCGAAGACCCGAACATGATCGAGGCCTTTAACAGTGGTGCGGATATTCATGCAGCAACGGCAGCCAAAATATACAATGTACCGCTCGAGATGGTTACCGGCGATATGCGCCGAAAGGCGAAAACAGCCAACTTCGGCATCATTTACGGAATTTCGGTATTTGGATTGTCGGAGCGACTCAACATTCCACGCGGGGAGGCCAAAGAACTGATAGACGGTTATTTCAAGACCTATTCACGCATCAAGGCTTACATGGACGAATGCATCCATCTGGCAAAAGAGAAGGGATACGTAGAGACCATTTTCAAACGGAAACGTTACCTTCCGGATATCAATTCCGGAAATGCCATCGTACGTGGTTATGCCGAGCGCAACGCCATTAATGCACCCATCCAGGGAAGTGCGGCCGACATAATCAAGATTGCCATGATACGGATCTACAAACGGTTTGAAGAAGAAAAGCTACGTAGTAAGATGGTATTGCAGGTACATGACGAACTTAACTTCAATGTGTACAAGGAAGAGAAAGAACAGGTAAAAAAGATTGTACTGGAGGAGATGGAGGGTGCCTGCAAACTGCGGGTTCCATTAATAGCAGATTGCGGCGAAGGATTCAGCTGGCTTGAAGCACATTAAGGAGTATGCGGTGTGGCATGAAAAAGAATATTTCGTATCTTTGCACCCTCAAACAGAGAAGTATATACTAAAAATCGACTAATAAATGGCATTACAATGTGGCATTGTAGGCTTACCAAACGTTGGCAAGTCTACATTATTCAACTGTTTATCGAATGCAAAAGCGCAATCGGCTAACTTTCCCTTTTGTACCATCGAGCCCAATGTGGGTGTGATTACCGTTCCGGACGAACGTCTTACCATACTTGCCGAACTGGTACATCCCCAGCGGATTGTTCCTACCACGGTGGAAATTGTAGATATAGCCGGTCTGGTAAAAGGAGCCAGCAAAGGAGAGGGATTGGGAAACAAGTTTCTTGCAAACATTCGCGAAACCGACGCCATTCTGCATGTGCTGCGCTGTTTTGACGACGACAATATAACACACGTGGACGGCTCTGTAAATCCGGTACGCGATAAAGAGATTATCGACTACGAACTACAGTTGAAAGACCTCGAAACCATCGAGTCGCGCATCGCCAAGGTTCAGAAACAGGCGCAGACAGGCGGCGACAAGCAAGCCAAAATGATGTACGAAGTGCTTATAAAGTTTAAGGAAGCTTTGGAGCAGGGAAAAAGTGCACGTACGGTGACTTTCGATACAAAAGACGAACAAAAGCTGGCTAAAGAACTGTTTCTGCTTACAAGCAAACCGGTTATGTACGTCTGCAACGTAGACGAAGCAAGTGCGGTAAGCGGCAATAAGTATGTAGAACAGGTACGGGAAGCTGTGAAAGATGAGGATGCCGAAATCCTGGTGGTGGCAGCTAAAATAGAATCGGAGATTGCCGAATTTGAAACATACGACGAACGCTCCATGTTTCTGGCCGAGATCGGTCTGGAAGAATCCGGAGTAGCACGTCTGATCAAGTCGGCCTACAAATTACTGAACCTGGAAACTTACTTTACAGTAGGTGTACAGGAAGTACGCGCCTGGACATTCTTAAAGGGCAGTAAAGCTCCGCAATGTGCCGGTGTAATTCATACAGATTTTGAAAAAGGCTTTATCCGGGCCGAAGTGATTAAATACAACGACTTTATTGCACTTAAATCGGAGGCGGCAGTGAAAGAGGCCGGCAAGATGAGTGTGGAAGGTAAGGAATATGTGGTTGCAGATGGCGACATCATGCACTTCCGTTTCAACGTATAAATAATTAAAAGCTGTTGGCAACCTCGTGCCGGCAGCTTTTTTTTTATTCCTGTTTAACTACTGGCAGAGCTTCTTTTTTATGGTTAGAAAAAGAAAGACTCAATAGCAAAATATTTAAGAATTATTCTACATTTGCATAATTAAAAATTAATTTACTACAGATGAAAATTAATACTCTGTTGAGCGTATTCGCTCCGAAAGATGTTAAATTTTTTCCTTTGCTCGACGAAGCAACATCCATCCTTGTACAATCATCCGTTTTGCTGAAAGAGCTCTTCTCTACAGAAAACCCGGAACGCAGAAATGAATTATGTCGCCTGATCAAAGCTGAAGAAGTGAAGGGTGATAAGATCACGAAACAGACTTTCAAGGCGCTAAATGATACTTTCCTTACGCCATTCGACAGGGAAGATATCCATGAGCTGGCAGATATTCTGGACGATGTAATTGATGTTATTAACCGATGCGGACAGAAGGTTCTTCTTTATTCGCCGCAAAAGTTAAATAAGAATTCGGCTTTGCTGGTAGATATCATCTATAAGGGATGTATCGAAGTTCAACATGCCGTAACCGAACTGCAAAACCTCAAGAAAACAGATACACAGCTACGCAGCCACTGCCGCGAGATCAAGCGGTTGGAGGAAGAAGCCGATGGTATCTACGAAACAGCCATCATGAGTCTTTTCAAGGAAGAGACAAGTTCGGTGGAACTCATTAAAATGAAAGAAATTACGCAAGAGCTTGAAAAGGCTGTGAACAAAATAAACAGTACCGGAAAGGTAATCAAGTCCATCTTAGTAAAATACGCCTGATAAATCAAAATACATATGACGCTACTCATTATTGTAATAGTTCTGGGAATTATATTTGATTTTATCAACGGTTTTCACGATGCAGCCAACTCCATTGCCACCATTGTTACTACCCGCGTGCTTACGCCTTTTCAGGCAGTGCTCTGGGCGGCAGCGTTTAACTTTCTTGCCTTCTTTGTAGCCAAGTATATCATTGGTGAATTTGGAATTGCAGATACTGTGGCGAAGACGGTTATACGGGAATATATCACGCTTCCCATCATCCTTTCCGGCCTTATAGCTGCTATCAGCTGGAATTTGCTGACCTGGAGACTGGGTATCCCCTCCTCTTCTTCCCATACGCTGATCGGAGGATTTGCGGGAGCAGCCATCGCCGGTGCCGGATTTCAGGCTATCCACGGAGCAACCATCATCAAAATTGCCTCTTTCATCGTATTGGCACCGCTGATTGGTATGGTTATCTCTTCTATAATAACCATCGGTGTTCTCTGGTTATTTAAAAACGTGAACAACCGCAAGGCGGAAACTACCTTTAAACGTCTGCAATTGGTATCCTCCGGGCTGTTTAGCCTCGGACACGGGATGAACGATTCGCAGAAAGTGATGGGTATCATTGCCACGGCTATGATTGCCGCAGGACACATCGACTCGGTAAACACCATGCCCGACTGGGTTCCATTGACCTGTTTCGCCGCCATCGGTATCGGAACCATGGCAGGGGGATGGCGTATTGTTAAGACAATGGGGACCAAGATTACGAAAGTAACCTCGCTGGAAGGTGTTTGTGCCGAAACAGCCGGTGCCACCACCCTGTTTATCACCGAGATTCTTAAGATACCGGTAAGTACCACCCATACCATTACCGGAGCAATCATGGGGGTTGGAGCTGTAAAGAGACTATCGGCGGTACGTTGGGGAGTTACCATCAATCTGCTATGGGCCTGGATTCTTACCATTCCCGTTAGTGCGGCTCTGGCGGCAGTAATCTATTTACTGATCACTCTGCTGGGAATAAAGTAACCCCGGTAACCGGACAACCTACATGCAACTAATCTATAGGCGGAGATACACCCTGATGGTCGTATCTCCGCTTTTCAATTTAAATTAATCCGGAGCCGAAAGTTGACATATCACTGAAAATAAAGTAATATTGCAGTACGATGGAATACATTTACCTGATAGCTGCGTTCAACGCATTCTTCTTTACCGTATTGATCTGGCAAAAGAAACCGAGGGCTTTTCGCGATAAGATACTGGTATGCTGGCTCCTGTACCTGGGGGCCTATACTGGCTGCTATGCCTTCTTTTCATCCACACTCTTTACGCTTCATCCTATTTTAGCTGCGGCATTCATTTCTCTGTTTCTGCTGCATGGGCCTTTTATGTATTTGTATGCCTCGGCCCTGGTTACAGAAAAGAGCCGGCTTACCAGAAAAGAATTGCTTCATTTCGTTCCATTTCTGATTTTCAATACCTACCTGGCAATTGCATCCCAGATTCCATCCCTGGTTAAGGGGGTGAATATGATGTATGTAGATAATCAGACCGACCCATCGGCATTCCTTCTGTTTTTCCTCACCATTACGGCTCTGTCGGGTCCCGTATACTTTCTGCAGACCATTATGCTGCTACGCAAGCACAACGTCAATATATTCAATAACTTCTCCAACACCGAAGAGATAGACCTCTATTGGCTTAGAAAACTTGTGTTGATATTCGGTATTGTCTGGTCGGCTTTGCTTGTCGTAGTAATAATTCATCATGGGTTCTATCTGTTTTCATCTACGTTTTGCACCAACGGACTCTTTCTGTTGTTATCCATATTCATTATTCTGATCGGTTACTTCGGATTAAAGCAGCGAACCATCTTTGCACAGACGATGCCGCCCACGCTACCGGAAACAGCAGAGCAGACAGTTAAATATGCCGGTTCATCCCTTAAACAGGAGGAGGCCGAAGCTTTTGCCGAAAAAATCAGATTATTTATGCAGTCGGATAAGCCCTTCCTAAATCCGGATCTCACGCTGGGAGAGCTTTCGGATGCATTGGCGATACCGGCCCATCACCTTTCGCAGGTTATTAATGAGGTATTCGGACTAAATTTCTTCAACTTCGTAAACA
>OBMA010001706.1_pt1 | contig 13293 bp, 8 predicted proteins | sample 1539141 | NCBI WGS metagenome assembly OBMA01 (sample SAMEA3991484, study PRJEB22521) | metagenome | biome: anthropogenic terrestrial biome; feature: sewage plant; material: raw primary sludge | place: Sweden | collected 2012-09-26 | reverse complement strand
ACCCCGGGAGTGGAAGTTCTGGAATCGTCTGTTGCCGATACCGCCACTCTTGCCGATGATAGGGTGAAAGTATCGAGGAGCTACACGCTCACATCCTTTGACAAGAACCTTTATGCAATACCTGCCCTTAAGGTGAAGGTAGACGGAAAGACTTATACCGGGAATCCCGTGGCGCTGAAAGTGATGATGGTGGACGTGGATACACTCCATCCGAACCAGTTCTTTCCCCCTAAGGACGTGCAGAACAATCCGTTTCTCTGGAGCGAATGGAGCGGCCTCTTCCGGCTGAGTGTCCTCATGCTTCTGCTTTGCGCGGTGGTGTGCTATCTCTTTGTCCGCTTACGCGAGAACAAACCTATCATTGCGCACATCAGAATCGTGAAACGATTGCTCCCCCACCAGAAGGCTCTCGATGCCATCAGCAAGATAAAAGCTGAGAAGATGACGACGTCCGAAGACCAGAAAGCCTATTATACCAAGCTTACAGATACGATACGGCAATATATCAACGAGCGTTTCGGGTTCAATGCCATGGAGATGACCTCTGCGGAAATCATTGCTCATTTCTGCTCGACAGGTGATCGGAAAATGATAGACGAGCTGGATGAACTCTTTCAGACGGCTGACCTAGTGAAATTCGCCAAATATTCCACCCTGATCAATGAGAACGACTTGAATTTGGTCAATGCCATCGACTTTATCGATCAGACAAAACTGGAGAATCAACCTACGGAAGAGCGCATCGTACCTAAATTAAGTGAAAGCGACATGAAATCACGCAAGAACCGCGTTACCATCAAGTCGCTTATCGGTGTCATCATTGCCGTGGCTATTATATTGCTTGCTTACATTATTTATAATGCAGCATTGCTGATGATATAATTTAAAGTAAAATGGAATTTGTCAATAAAGAATATTTCATCCTGCTTCTGTTACTGATACCTTACTTGCTATGGTATTTTTTATACAGAAGGAAGAGTGAACCGACGCTACGGATGAGTGACACGTATGCTTATCAGTTCGCGCCGAAGAGCTGGCGGACGCGACTGGTGAACTTGCCCGTGGTGTTGCGTTGCATAACGTTTGTGCTTATCGTCATTATTCTTGCACGCCCTCAGACGCATAACTCCTGGGGAAGCAAGACGGTGAACGGTATTGACATCATGCTAGCCATGGACGTGTCTACCTCCATGCTGGCCGAAGACTTGAAACCGAACCGTATGGAAGCGGCCAAAGACGTGGCGACAGAGTTTATCTCGGGAAGACCGGATGATAATATCGGCCTGACCATTTTTGCCGGTGAAGCTTTCACGCAATGCCCGATGACGACCGACCATGCTTCTTTGCTCAGCTTGCTTCATAATGTGAGAACCGATATCGCCTCCCGTGGATTAATCGAAGACGGTACGGCCGTGGGAATGGGACTTGCCAATGCCGTCAGCCGTCTAAAGGATACGAAGGCAAAGAGCAAGGTAGTCATCTTGCTTACCGACGGTAGTAATAATATGGGCGATATATCGCCTATGACAGCTGCGCAGATAGCCAGAAGTCTGGGTATACGGGTATATACTATTGGCGTGGGCACGAATAAGGTAGCCCCGTACCCGATGCCTGTTGCCGGCGGTGTGCAATATGTAAATATCCCCGTGGAGATAGACACCAAGACCCTGAGCGACATAGCCGCTACCACGGATGGTAATTTCTATCGCGCGACAAACAATCAGCAACTGAAGCAAATCTACCGGGATATAGACAAACTGGAAAAGACGAAGATGGACGTGAAGAAATTCTCAAAGCGCTATGAGGCTTATCAGCCTTTTGCCCTGCTGGCCATACTCAGTCTGTTGCTCGAGATATTGCTTCGTACAATCATCCTGAGGCGTATTCCATGACCATAAGCGGAAAGATTCGCTAAGACCCTGTTTGTGTGGTCTGAAGATAAGGTTTATGCTTGCAGAAGTGTACCTTTAAGGTTAAAGTTGACAATTGAACAAAACGTTATCATGTGGTGTTATAAAAAAGAAGCCGCATTGCGCGTTCAGAATAAAAAAAGAAAGAAATGTTCAGATTTGAAGATCCTATATTTCTTTGGGCGCTATTAATTGTACCTTTCCTGGCATTGGTAAGGTTGATAGCATGGAGAAAAAAACGTAAAAAACTTCACAAGTTCGGCGATCCGGACTTGCTTAAGGAACTCATGCCCGATGTTTCAAAATATCGGCCAAGCGTGAAGTTCTGGCTTATGCAGGCCGCTTTGGCGTTGCTTGTCGTCATGATTGCGCGTCCCCAGATGGGAACCAAAATATCTCATGAACAGAGAACAGGCACGGAAAACATTATATGCCTTGACATCAGTAACTCCATGTTGTGCGAGGATGTAACCCCGTCACGTCTCGACAAGAGCAAATTGCTGGTGGAAAATCTTGTAGACCATTTCACGACTGATAAGATTGGCCTGGTAGTCTTTGCCGGCGATGCCTTTATTCAGTTGCCTATCACGAGCGATTATGTGTCGGCTAAGATGTTCCTCCAAAATATATCGCCTTCTCTTATCGCCACCCAAGGCACCAATATAGCTGAAGCTGTCGGTATTTCGATGAAAAGCTTTTCCAGGCAGGATAAGGTCGGAAAGGCCATCATCGTGATTACAGACGGAGAAGACCATGAAGGCGGTGCCGTTGAAGCCGCCAGGGAAGCAAAGAAAAATGGTATAAATGTATTCATATTAGGTGTGGGTAGCACGAAGGGAGCTCCGATTCCTCTAGGCAACGGAAGCTATATGAAAGACTCCAATGGTCAACCTGTGCTCACGGCTCTTAACGAACAGATGTGCAAGGAAATCGCCCAAGCTGGCAATGGCACCTATATTCATGTAGATAATACAAGCGATGCACAGGAAAAGCTGAACGCCGAACTTGATAAATTGCAAAAGGGTGAATCGGATACTACCGTTTATAGTGAATATGACGAGCAGTTCCAAGCCTTTGGCATTCTTGTCTTATTACTCTTGGTCATAGAGGTTTGTGTGTTGGAATGTAAAAATCCGCTATTGAAAAATGTCAAGTTTTTCAAAAAGCATTAAGGAAAGATGGAAAAATGAACGGTTATTTTAAATATATAGTTCTATTGGCGGCGAGTGTCATGATGACATCCCTTTCCGTACAGGCGCAGAATGATAGGCAACTCATCCGGCAGGGTAATCGTCTGTATCATCTGCAGAAGTTTGACAAAGCCGAAGTGGAGTATAGAAAAGCGATTTCCAAAAATCCGCAGAATGCTCAGGCCGTGTACAATCTGGGATGTGCCCTTATGCAACAACAAAAGGATTCTGCCGCCGTCATACAATATGAACATGCCGCAAAACTGGAAACGGGGAAGATGCGCAAGGCGAAAATATACCATAACACAGGTGTTATTTGCCAAGGCCATCAGATGTATGGTGAAGCCATCAAGGCTTATGAAGAGTCTTTGCGCAATAATCCAACTGATAATGAGACCCGCTATAATCTGGCCTTATGTAAACGTTTGCAGAAGAACCAGAAACAGAATAAGAAGAACGATAATCAGAACAAGAAAAATCAGAAGGATAAGAAAAATCAGAATAAGCAGAATCAGAAGAAACAAAATGAAGATAAAAATAAGAATCAGAATCAGCAGAAACGTCCAGATCAACAGAAGATGAGCAAGGAAAATGCTGAGCAATTGCTTAATGCCGCAATGCAGGAGGAGAAAGCCACTCAGCAACGTTTGAAACAAGCCATGCAACAACCCCAACGTCGCCGCTTGCAAAAGAATTGGTAAATGTTAGTTCTGTAGTTATATGAATATGAAGGAGATAGATAGAATCTATATGAAGCGTTTTTTACTCACATTGATAGGGGCAATCATTGCCATATTCTCACAGGCACAAAGCGTCTCTGTGTCGGTCCCGACACAAGTATCTACCGGAGAAAACTTTCGTATATCTTATACCGTCAATACGCAGGATGTGGAAAGCTTTCGTATGGGTGGATTCCCAGCAGGCATTGAAGTCGTGGCAGGGCCATACACATCCCGCCAGTCGAGTTTCCAGATGGTAAATGGACATACCAGCAGCTCGTCTTCGATAACCTTTACTTATACGCTCTATGCCCAACGGGCAGGCTCTTACGTAATACCGGCAGCTCATGTCAAGGTGGGAGATAAGTCCATTTTGTCTCGTACGGAAAAAATAAGGGTGATAGGCGCGGCTCGTTCCAGCAGAGGGTCTGCGCCTTCCATGCATGAAGACGATGGCGAATCTCAGATGCATTCGGCCGGTTCGAGGATTTCGGGTAATGATTTGTTTATTAAGGTAAATGCCAACAAAAAAAGAGTTCATGAACAAGAACCTATCTTGCTGACTTATAAAGTTTACACGTTAGTAGACCTGACACAACTGGAAGGAAAAATGCCAGATCTGACAGGCTTTCATACACAAGAGGTTCAGTTGCCACAACAGAAGAGTTTCCATATTGAGAGAGTCAATGGCCGCAATTACCGATGTGTCACATGGAGCCAATATGTTATGTATCCTCAGATGACGGGTAAATTGACAATCCCAAGTATTGCGTTCAAAGGTATTGTCGTACAGCAAAATCGCTCGGTTGATCCTTTTGAGGCTTTCTTCAATGGCGGTTCTGGCTATGTAGAAGTGAAACGTAACATACAGGCTCCCGGCGTGTCCATCTACGTGGATCCTTTACCCAAAAGGCCTGCAGGCTTTTCAGGTGGTGTAGGTCATTTCAATATTTCCGCTCAGACGGACCGTGATAAGGTTAAAGCCGGGGATCCTGTATCCTTGCGGATAGTTGTGGGTGGTATCGGCAACCTCAAACTTATCAAGCAACCTGAAGTTGCTTTCCCCAAAGACTTTGACAAGTATGATCCAAAAGTAACCGATAAAACGCGTCTTACGGCTAATGGGGTAGAAGGAAACATGATTTACGATATTCTTGCCGTCCCTCGCCATCAGGGAGTATATACGATACCTCCAGTTTCGTTTACCTACTATGACACATCAGTAAATGCCTATAAAACGATAAAAACGCAATCGTTTACTATTCATGTAGCTGCCGGAAAAGAAAACACGTCATCAGTTGATAAATTTTCTGAGGAAAAAGATATTCGTCCTATCATGAAGGGAGAAATCAGTCAACATCGCGTGGGCGACTTCTTCTTTGGTTGTACCAATTATCTGATTAGTCTGCTGATTCCGATTATCGCATTCTTCACTTTGTTGATAGTCTTCAGAAAACGTGCCATCAATAATGCCAATATTGTGAAGATGCGTGGCATGAAGGCCAACAAGATAGCGACGAAGCGATTGAAGAAAGCTTGTAAGCTGATGCTTCAAGGAAAACCAAATGAGTTTTATGATGAAGTATTACGCACACTATGGGGGTATGTGGGAGATAAATTAAACATCCCTGTAGAGAAACTTTCGCGTGAAAACATCTCCGAAAAACTGACGGACAACCAGATAGATGAGGAAACGATTAACAAGTTTATCAGTGCTATTGATGAATGTGAGTTTGAGAGATACGCACCGGGTGATGTCATAGGAAATATGAACAAAACTTTTGAGAAGGCAAAGACGGCAATCATAAAGACAGAAGATGTCATGACGAATAAAAACAAACAAAGAAAGTCGAAGACAAGTACCATACAGATGGTTCTGTTACTTATAATGATGCTTTTCATGCATTCCTATTCTATGCGTGCCATTACCAAAGTTGATGCGGATGCAGAATATTCGAAAGGTGACTATCAGCAAGCCATTTTAGACTATCAAGACTTGTTGCGGTCGGGTGTGAGCGCAGAGTTATATTATAATTTAGGCAATGCGTATTACCGTTCGGATAATATCACACAAGCTATTCTGGGATATGAACGCGCATTGATGCTAGCGCCAGGTAATAATGACATCAGATTTAATCTCCAGTTTGCGCGCATGAAAACTATTGATAAGATAGCGCCACAAGGAGAGATGTTCTTTGTGACGTGGTACCATTCCCTCGTAAATATGGCGAGTGTCGACCAATGGGCTATCCTGGCGGTCATCTCTGTCATTGTGGCCTTGGGCTTTGTGTTGCTTTATCTCTTCGCTCCAAGAATCATCTTACGTAAGATGGGATTCTATGGCGCATCCGTGCTTATTCTGCTCTTTATCTTTTGTAATCTGTTTGCTTATCAGCAGAAACAAAACATAGAAAATCGTGTAGGCGCTATTGTCATAGCATCCTCTGTAACCGTGAAGGACACGCCGTCGGTGACGAGCAAAGATAAGTTTGTTCTGCACGAGGGCACGAGGGTCGACATGACCGATAAATCGATGAAAGGCTGGAGAGGCATCAAACTTTCAGATGGTCGCGAAGGCTGGTTGCAAACCAGTCAGATAGAAGAGATATAACGTTTTCGAATTATAAGCGGTATCATATAAAGAATGAGTATCAATATATTGTTGGAGATTGATCGGCAGATCTTGGGAATGATTAATGGATCGGATTCACTATTCCTTGATGGTGTTATGACAACACTCACGTCAGGATTTACATGGATTCCGTTGTATTTGTCATTATTTTATCTCATTATAAAGAACAACGAAACGATGCATCAGATCGTACTGATTATAATATGTGCCGCTTTGTGCGTGCTCCTTGCTGACGGACTAGCAGACGTCATGTTAAAGCCGCTTGTTGCCAGATGGCGCCCCACGTGGGATCCGACCTATAAGTATGAGATGGATGTGGTAGATAACATACGGGGTGAATCTTTCTACGGTTTTGTCTCTGCGCATGCGGCTAACACCTTTTCAATTGCCATATTCTTTTGTCTGCTCATTCGCAACCGGCTTTTAAGCATTTTCCTTGTCACATGGTCTCTGCTTAACTGCTGGACCCGCATGTATCTCGGACTTCATTATCCGAGCGATATTCTTGCCGGTCTTCTTGTCGGGGCACTGATCGGCATCCTCATGTATTTTGTTTATCGGCATATATATAATAAGATTTCGCCTAATTTAAATTACATTTCATCTCAATATACCTCTACCGGTTACAGCTTAGAAGATATAAACGTAGTAGAAACGATTTTGGTAGCTACCTTCTGTTATGCCATCTTGCGATCGGTGATAATCTTTATTTAAAAGGAAATGGATACAAAACATATAAAAATAGATGATTACAATTACGTTCTTCCTGATGAGAGAATAGCAAAGTTTCCGATTGCTCTGCGCGATCATAGTAAACTCTTGGTCTACAATCATGGCGCGGTGAGCGACGATGTCTTTTATCATCTGCCAGCTTATCTGCCTCATGGGGCATTAATGATTTTCAACAACACAAAAGTTATTCAGGCGCGTTTGCATTTTATGAAAGAGACGGGTGCCCTCATCGAAGTCTTTCTTCTGGAACCTGTAGAGCCGGCAGACTATGAACAGATGTTCCAGACCACGGGCCATTGTGCATGGCTTTGCATGATAGGCAATCTGAAGAAATGGAAAAACGGCGCATTGAAACGCGCTTTCGATATCAACGGGCATCATCTCATCCTGACGGCAACCCAAGGAGGCATGAAGGGAACCAGCCATTGGATTAATTTTGACTGGGACAATGATAAAGTGTCCTTTGCTGAGATATTGGAGACGGTAGGTGAACTTCCCATTCCTCCTTATTTAAACCGCGAAACACAGGAAAGTGATAAAGTGACTTATCAGACGGTTTATTCCAAGATAAAAGGATCTGTAGCTGCTCCGACGGCCGGGCTTCACTTTACGGACGATGTACTACGTGCTTTGGATGAGCATGGCATAGACCGAGAGGAACTCACCTTACACGTGGGTGCCGGTACGTTTAAGCCTGTAAAGAGTGAGGAGATAGAAGATCATGAGATGCATTCTGAGTTTATCAGCGTGCGTAAGCAGACATTGGAAAAGTTGATCCGACACGAGGCAAAGGCTATAGCTGTCGGAACGACCAGTGTCAGAACATTGGAAAGTCTCTATTATATAGGTCTGAAAATAGCAGAAAACCCCGATGCTTCCGAGGAAGATTTGCATGTCTGCCAATGGGAACCTTATGAACCGGGCGGCGTTTCGTTGACACCGGTAGAATCTCTTCAATATATTGTAGATTACTTGGATCGGCATGCACTCCCAACCCTTCAGACGAGTACGCAGATCATTATTGCCCCAGGCTATCAGTATAAAATAGTGAAGATGCTGGTTACTAATTTCCATCAGCCCAAGAGTACACTCCTGTTGCTTGTAAGTGCCTTCGTGAAAGGTGATTGGCGTAAAATCTATGACTATGCGCTTTCTAATGATTTCAGATTTCTTAGTTATGGAGACAGCTCTCTTCTTATTCCTTAATTAAAACGATAACAGATTATGTTGAAGATTGGAGACCAAGTGAAATTCTTAAGTGAGACTGGTGGCGGACGAGTGGCCGGTTTCAAGGGAAACAATGTCGTGCTGGTGGAAGACAATGACGGATTCCAGATACCGGTGGCCCTCAGTGATGTAGTTGCCTGTAGCCAGAACGACGACTATAGCACTTCGAATGTCGTAAGAGCCTCTTTGGGTGATACAAAGAGTAACTCTACGGAAGCCAAAGTGCCTGGTAGTGAAAAACATGGGCAGAAAGCACAGAATGACAAAAGGACTATAGAGGAAGAGAATAAAGCCCATAGCGAGCCGGTGGAGGAGCGCAGGGGTGGAGATGTGCTCAGTTGCTATCTCGCATTTGTCCCTCTTGACGTCTCGGCCATTACCGATACGCGATATGAATGCTATTTTGTGAACGATAGCAATTATTACATACAATATACATTCCTTACGGCCGATGGCAACAACTGGATGCTATATGGCACCGGTGAAGTGGCTCCCAATACAAAAGAATTTATAAAGGAGTTGGGTAGTGAAGATTTGCAATACATAGAACATTCGGCCATCCAGCTCATAGCCTACAAGCGCGACAAGTATTTTGTACTCAAACCTGTTGCTGACGTGCAAATCCGTATAGATCCGGTAAAGTTCTATAAGCGTCATACGTTTGTAGAGAATGATTTCTTTGAACAACCTGCTTTGCTCTTTGCTATCATTAAAGACGACAAAGTGCGAACACCATTGAACATAGATGCCAAGAAGTTGAAACAAGAGATGTATGCTTCTTCGAAAGAGAAATCTGAATCTTCATCTTATGTACATAGATATGATAACGGCAAGCATAACGACAATCTATTCGTCATCAAAAGAAAAGGTGACGAGGACGTCGTCGTAATCGATTTGCATATCAATGAATTGCTGGAAACAACCGCCGGTATGTCGGCTACAGATATTCTGAATTATCAACTTAGCGTTTTCCGGAAGACCCTGGATGAATATAAATCAAAAAAGGGACAACAGATAGTCTTTATTCATGGAAAGGGCGAAGGCGTGCTGAGGCGTGCTGTTGTTCAGGAACTGGGATATCATTATAAGGCATATACTTATCAGGATGCCAGTTTTCAGGAATATGGATACGGTGCCACATTAGTAACTATCAAATAACGCAAAAAATGAAAGAAGGGTTTGTCACGGTTGCCAGTGCTATTCCGTCTGTCAGGGTGGCAGATGTGGAATACAACGTGGAGAATATAAAAAAGCAGATAGCCGAGGCCGAAGAAAAAGGCGTGGAAATTGTCGTCTTCCCTGAGCTGTGCGTTACGAGTTATTCCTGTCAGGATCTGTTTACCCAACAACTACTGATCACCGAAGCCGAACAGGGCGTAAGAAATCTGCTGGAATGGTCGAAGGATATGGATATCATCTCCATTGTCGGAGTACCCGTCGAGGTAGGTAATCTGTTGCTTAATTGTGCGGCCGTGCTTCATCATGGTATGGTGAAAGGATTTGTCATCAAGGAGTATCTGCCCAATTACGGAGAGTTCTATGAAAAGCGGTGGTTCGCGTCTTCACAGGACTTTAACGGGGGATGTGTCGACTATGCCGGTACACAAGGCATCAGCGTGCTTCCGGGTGTACAATTGTTTGAAACCGCGGACAACCTGCGCTTCGGCATGGAAATATGTGAAGATGTGTGGGGCCCCGTTCCTCCCAGTAATCTTTTGGCATTAGCAGGAGCCGATTTGGTGTTTAATCTATCGGCCAGCGATGAATTGCTGGGCAAGCATCAATATCTGAAAAGTCTGCTGGCGCAACAATCCGCCCGTACAATATGCGGATATGTGTATAGTGGATGCGGATTTGGAGAAAGCACTCAGGATGTCGTCTATGGCGGTAATGCACTGGTTTATGAAAACGGAAGGCTTCTGGCTGAGTCCCAGCGCTTTGCTTTGGAACCTCAGTTGCTCATCAGCGAGATTGATGTAGACCGTTTGCGTAGTGAGCGCAGACGCAATACGACGTTTGTCAATGCCCAGCGAGCAGAGAAAGTATCAATGATCGTCTCCTTAGATGCTCCGAGAAAAAAAACGTCGTCTCCTCCCGTGTTGACCTATCGCTATGTAGATCCTCATCCTTTCATTCCAAAAGATGATGATATGCAGCACTCTTGTGAGGAAATATTAAACATACAACTGATGGGGTTGGCCAAGCGGTTGGTACATACGCATAGCCGGAAGGTCGTCGTCGGCATCAGTGGCGGACTGGATAGTACTCAGGCCCTGCTCGTTTGCGTGAAGGCATTTGATAAACTTGGCTATGATCGTAAAGGAATCATCGGAGTGACAATGCCGGGCTTTGGCACTACCGACCGCACCTATCACAATGCGTTGTCGTTAATGCAGAGTTTGGGTATCACCATTCATGAAATTAACATAACGAAGAGCGTCATCCGGCATTTTGAGGATATCGGCCATGATATGAATGTGCATGATGTAACTTATGAAAATTCACAAGCACGCGAGCGAACACAGATTCTGATGGATTTAAGCAACCAGTATGGTGGACTAGTCGTAGGAACGGGTGATTTAAGTGAATTGGCGCTTGGATGGGCCACTTATAATGGCGACCACATGTCAATGTACGGAATCAATGCGAGCGTGCCTAAAACCCTTATTCAGTATTTAGTAAAGTATGTAGCGAACAATGGAGTCGACGAAGTCTCACGCAAGACCTTGTTGGATATCATCGATACACCTATCTCTCCCGAGTTGACACCGGCCGATGAAAACGGTCAAATTGCACAAAAGACAGAAGATTTGGTCGGCCCATACGAACTCCATGATTTTTTCCTCTATTATTTCCTGCGATTCGGCTTCGGTCCGTCGCGCGTATTCTTGCTTGCACGTCGTGCGTTCTCCAGGGAAGCCTATGATGATTCGACTATAAAAAAATGGTTAAAGATCTTCTTACGCCGTTTCTTCGCTCAGCAGTTCAAACGTTCTTGTCTACCGGATGGCCCTAAAGTGGGTAGCGTGAGTCTTAGTCCTCGCGGTGATTGGCGTATGTCGAGTGATGCCTCTGGTGCGATCTGGCTTAATGAGGTAGAGAACCTGTAGCATCCTTTCGGGTCTTAAAAGAGAAGAACTCTTTTTCGTCAATAATAATAAGGCTGAACTCCGTAGGTGAAATTCAGCCTTATCTTATCCTTTATGCGCTTATTCTTATTCTAGGTAGATTTCGTTTTCGTTCAAGTCTTCTTTCTTTTCAACCTTTGGCTTGGGCCGACTCTTGAGTTGTCCCTTTTCGTCGAATAGACCATATGTTGTGCGAAGTACAATAAACTCTGTACGCCGGTTCAACTGATTGCAGGTTTCCTGCTTGTCCTTATCCAGTTTTTTAATGAACTCCTCGGTTAATATGTCGTTTTCTTTCAACCAGTTATACTTCTCCGTTAATTTCTTCCGAACGTTTTTCGGATGTTCCTTTCCGTAGCCTACAGGGGTCAGACGATCTTTGGCAATACCATGTTGAATGAGATATTGTACTACGGTCTCGGCACGTTGTTGCGAAAGAACTTTGTTATATGCCGAACTACCGCGATAATCGCAATGGGCACTCAGTTCGATGGTTACGTTCGGGTTCTCGTTGAGCAATTTTACCAAATCGTCAAGGGCTTTTGTCGATTCTGGCCGCAACGTCGCTTTGTCTAAATCGTAGAAGATATTGTCGATGAGAACAGGTGCCGTGATGGAGGCAAGAGGAAATTGCAAGGTATATTCTTCCGATTCCCGGACGGGTTTCACTTGTAGTTCCTCTTTGTGGTTCAGGTATCCCTTGCAACTGGCCATGATAAGATAGTCTATATTAGGCTTGACAACTTCGGTAAAAGCCCCGTCACCCTTCACACTGAGTTTCTTATTGGTGCCGTCGCTTCCGATGAGGTAGACCTGTGCAGAGGGCAACTCGTATCCGTCCATTTCATAGACGTAGCCTTTCAGCGTTTGTACGATTTCCGGGTTCTCAAAGGAGTAGAGGTGATCCCAGCCGCGTCCGTCATTTCTGTTTGAAGAGAAGAAGCCTCTGTTATAAGGTCCCTCAAATGTCATGCCGAAGTCATCGCCACTTGAATTGATTGGGTATCCGGGATGTTCAAGTTTATATTTTCCATCTTTCCCTACTTTGGCAATATAGATATCAAGACCGCCCATTCCTGGAAGTCCGTCACTTGAGAAATAGAGGTCTCCGTTTGGGCGGAACGTTGGAAATTCCTCATTGCCGGGCGTATTGACGGGTGCCCCTAGATTTTCCACGCCCCCTAGTCCTGCGCTCGTGATGCGCATACGCCAGATATCGAGACCACCCATTCCGCCCGGCATATCGCTGGTAAAATAGAGCCATAAGCCATCGGGAGAAACGGCTGGATGCGCATAACTGGACAAAGTGTCTCTTGAGATGCTGAGAGCAGAACCTTTTCCCCATGCGGCATCAGAGCGACTGGAGGTTATGATTTGCGCATAGCGGGGATATGCGGGGTCGGTGGTACATTGTGTGAGATACATTTCCCGTCCATCTGGTGAGAAGCAGCACGAGCCTTCGTCGTATACCGTGTTAAGTCCACCCGTTACGGCTTCCGGCTTACTCCATTTGCCTTTGTCGTCTTTCTCTGAAACAAAAATGTCGCCGGCCTTGGCTCCTGTAATGCCGCTTAGTTCATTCCCTTCGGCCTCGTTGCGTGTAGAGGTGAAATAGAGTTTATCGAACTCATCGCCGAAGAGCACGGGCGAGTAGTCGGCCCGTCGGGAGTTGAATAAGTCGGCGCGCTTTACCGTATAGCGCGATCCTTCTACTTTCCATTGAGGTGCCCGTTGGGCAGAGACAAGTCCATTACG
>OBMA010001701.1_pt1 | contig 13327 bp, 7 predicted proteins | sample 1539141 | NCBI WGS metagenome assembly OBMA01 (sample SAMEA3991484, study PRJEB22521) | metagenome | biome: anthropogenic terrestrial biome; feature: sewage plant; material: raw primary sludge | place: Sweden | collected 2012-09-26 | reverse complement strand
ACGGAAAAATCAAGGAAAAAGAGGAAGATTTGCAAAAATTAGAACTCGAAATGCAAAACAAGCAAAATGAGTTGGTAAAAGAAGAAGTTACGGCTGAAAACATTTCGGAAGTGGTGGCAAAATGGACGGGAATTCCTGTAACGAAATTACTTCAATCTGAAAGAGAAAAATTGCTTCATTTAGAAGATGAATTGCACAAAAGAGTAGTTGGTCAGGAAGAAGCAATCTCGGCAGTTTCTGATGCAATCCGCAGAAATAGAGCGGGTTTGAGCGATGAGAAAAAACCAATCGGAAGTTTCCTTTTCCTCGGAACAACGGGAGTTGGTAAAACCGAATTGGCAAAAGCTTTGGCAGAATATCTCTTCGATGACGAAAATAATATGACCAGAATTGATATGAGCGAATATCAGGAAAGACATTCGGTTTCCAGATTGGTTGGTGCGCCTCCTGGTTATGTTGGCTACGATGAAGGCGGACAATTAACCGAAGCGGTGAGAAGAAGACCTTATTCTGTGGTGCTTTTAGATGAAATTGAAAAAGCACATCCTGATGTTTTCAACACGCTTTTGCAAGTTTTGGACGACGGAAGATTGACTGACAATAAAGGAAGAGTGGTGAATTTTAAAAATTCGATTATCATTATGACTTCTAACCTTGGTTCGCATTTAATTCAAGAAAATTTTGAAAATTTAGATGAAAATAATGTAGATGAATTGGTAGAAAAAACCAAAATTGAAGTTTTTGATTTGTTGAAACAAACGCTTCGTCCAGAATTTTTAAATAGAATTGATGAAACGGTACTTTTCCAACCGTTGAGCAAATCACAGATTGGTAAAATTGTGAATTTCCAATTGAGAAGCTTCAATGAAATGCTAGAAAAAAGAAACATCATCTTAACCGCAACTGAAGATGCTTTAAAATACTTGACGAATAAAGGTTACGATCCAACTTTCGGAGCGAGACCATTGAAAAGAGTGCTTCAACACGAAGTTTTAAATAAATTATCGAAAGAAATTCTCGCAGGAAATATCAATGATGGAGACAGAGTGACGTTAGATTATTTCGAAGAAACAGGTTTGGTTTTTAGACCTACGGAAAAATAATTCATATATAGTTTTTAATATTTCTCATTAGAAGTCCGTCATTTTTTGACGGATTTTTGCTTTTATGAATTATTCAATAAAAACTGAAATAAATTAAATATAATTTCTATAATAATCTAAAAAATGATAAATTAGCAATAACTTTAAACAAGTAAAAATAAAATAAATTTAATAATTTTAACATTTTTAATAAATAAAAAACAACTAAAACTACTAATATTTATGGATAAAATAACTTTTCTTGAAAATTTTTGATAAAATAATTTGCATGATAAAATTCAACTATATAAATTCGCCACTGTTAATTTAAACAATAAAAAAATTGATTTGATATGAAGAAATTATTATTTGGCGCATTTGCGCTAGGACTTTTGTCGGCTTGTAACACTACGACAGAATCAACTGAAAACTTAACAGACAAAGTAGCTACAAGTGTGGCATCTAGAAAATCTTGTCCATCTGAAGAGATAAGAGCAAACCTATTAGCAAATGATGCCGATGCAAAAGCTAGATATTTAGCTTTAGAGAATGGCACAGAAAAATTTATTCAGGCAAGAAAAGCAGGAAGAGTTTTAGCAGATGGTACTATAGAAATTCCTGTAGTTGTAAACGTACTTTATAGAACTTCTGCCGAAAACATTTCTGATGCTAGAATTGCTGAGCAAATTTCGGTTCTTAATAAAGATTTTGGAGCTACCAATTCAGATATATCTAAAGTTCCTTCAGAGTTTTCTGCTGTAGCTGCAGGTGATACTAAAGTAAGATTCAGACTAGCAAAAACTGTGAGAAAATCTACTACGGTTCGATCTTGGAAAACTAATGATGCAATGAAAAAATCTTCATCAAAAGGGATTGATGCGACAGACCCAACACAATATTTCAATATCTGGGTTGTAGGTGATATGTCTTCAATATTAGGATACGCTACATTCCCAGAATCATCTGGTTTATGGAATGATGGTGTCGTATTAGCGGCTCCTTTTGTAGGTGTTACGGGTGCTTCTGCACCTTACAACTTAGGAAGAACTGCAACTCACGAAGTTGGGCATTACTTAAACTTAAGACACATTTGGGGAGATGCAAATTGTGGAAGTGATTTAGTAGCCGATACACCTACTCAAACAACTGCAAATTATGGAAAACCGACTTATCCTTTAATGAATACTTGTGGAGGTGTTTCTAGATCTGTGATGTTTATGAATTATATGGATTATGTAGATGATGCTGCAATGTTTATGTTCTCTGCTGGACAAAAAGATAGAATGCAGGCTGTATTAACTTCTACTGGCGCTAGAAAAGGACTAAGAAATTTGTAATACTTACTTTTGAGTATTGTCATAAAATAAGAACTCCGAGAAAATTTCTCGGAGTTCTTTCTTTTATATTATTTTATTCTTTAGTAAAATCAAACGTTTGACCAGATTGTGATAGTGTCATTGTCTTTTTATCTTTACTAAACTGCAACTCTAATCCTGCAGCTTCATAAACAAATTTATCACTTCCATCATAATCAAATTCTATGGATTTTTGATTTTGCACCTGACCTACCAATTTATTATTTTCTACTTTGAAAGTAATTTTAATTGGCAATTGTTTACTACCATAAACGCCTACATAATCTTGCAAATTCACTTTTTCTGCTGCCGCTGTTGTTTGCTCAGAAGATTTCCAAGTATTATTTTTTAAATCAGAATCTGGGATTTTATTCTCTGGATCAATCGTTACCGTTTCAATTTCTTTTGTAGAATTCACACGGAAAGTCCAAGTTTTATTACGTTTCCAAACTTCTACAGGAATTTTCACAATTTGTGTAGAACCATCTTTAAACTTCGCCTGAACAGTAGTAGGCATAGGTAATTGACCAATGTTTTCTACGGTAATATTCGCGCCTTTCGCAAAATTGCCATCTACATATTTTACCCCTTTTACCGCTTGGTCAACTTTCCATTTATTAAAGAACCAACCTCTCCAAAACCAATTAAGTTCTTCACCAGATACATTTTCCATCGTATGGAAAAAATCCCAAGGTGTAGGGTGTTTAAATGCCCATCTTTCGATATAAGTTCTAAATGCTTTGTCAAATTTTTCTGGTCCTAAAATACTTTCTCTTAAAACATAAAGTCCTAAACCAGGCTTCATATAAGCTAAAATACCAATGCTTCCTTCTTTCATATTATCTGGCCCAGACATTACAGGCTCTGTATTATCATTAAAAAACAAGCCAGACATTCTTGCAATGCTTTTTTTTCTGTAATATTCTCCGTTATTGAACGCTTCAGTAGATAATTCATTAATAAAAGTATTAAAACCTTCGTCCATCCAAGCAAACAATCTTTCATTAGAACCAACAATCATAGGAAACCAGTTATGTCCGAATTCGTGATCTGTAACTCCCCAAAGTTCTTCGCCAGCAGATTGGTAATCACAAAATACAATCCCAGGATATTCCATTCCACCTTCATTACCTGCTACATTAGTTGCTGCTGGATAAGTGTATTCATACCATTTTTTAGAATAATGCTCAATGGCAGCTTTGGTGTATTCCGTAGATCTACCCCAAGCTTTTTCTCCTGCACTTTCCACAGGATAAGCTGAAATAGCCAATGATTTTTTACCACTTGGTAAATCAATTTTTGCTGCATCTATAATGAAAGCAGAAGAAGAAGCCCAAGAAAAATCTCTTGCTTGATTTATTTTAAATTTCCAAGTTTTAGAACCTGACGCATTGTTCTTTCCAAGGGCAGATTCTGGACGAATCATCACCGTTTTATCACTATTTTTAGCTTGTTCCCAAAGTTTATTTTCTTCTTTAGAATAGACTTCGCCAGCATTTAGAAGTTCGCCAGAAGCTACTACATATTGATTAGCAGGGACTGTGATATTAGCGTTAATATTACCATATTCTAAATAAAACTCAGACGCTCCTAAATAAGGCATCGTATTCCATCCTAAGACATCATCATAAACACACATTCTAGGATACCATTGTGCAATGGTGTAGATTTTACCATTTTTAGTATCTTGAATCCCCATCCTGTCTGAACCATATTTCGGAGAAGTGAAAGAATATTCAATTTTAATTTTAGCAATTCCTCCGTTAGATTTTAGACCTTTAGGTAGATCAATCTGCATTCTAGTATCAGAGATTGTATATTTCACCTCCACACCGTCAATTTTTACAGATTTAATTTTGTAACCGCCGTCTAATTCTTCTCCGTGTGCACCATTTCTACTTCCAGATAGCGGAACTACTGCATTTCCTCTAGAATCTTTGGCAAAAAGATTTTGGTCTAATTGCAACCAAAGAAAACCTAATTGGTCTGGACTGTTATTAGTGTAAGTAATTTCAGATGTTCCTGTGATTTCGTTTTTTGCATCATTAAGAGATACATTAAGTACATAATCAGCAGAATTTTGCCAGTACTTATGCCCTGGCTGTCCGCTTGCAGACCTAGTTTCTGTACCTGTAGTAGGATAAAAAAATGGTTTAAAAGCTTCATTGTAATCATACTTTGGAGCATCTTGCGCAAAAACTCCAGAGGTAAACGCGAAAACAGCCATTGCTGTAATCAGTTTTGGAAATTTAAAATTCATTGAAAGTTTTTTTTGATTGGTATTCTATTTATACTTAACTGTTACAAATATCAAAAAGAAAATTCAAATTATTTATAAATTACCCTACAAATTTTCACCTTTTTTAAAGAGATTTTAAATATTAAAGATTTAGAAACATCAATTTTTAAGAAGATTCAAATCAATTTTAATTCCGTGTTTTTAAAAGAATCCAGCCTGTTCTGGTATAATTGTTTTGTATTTCGATAACGTACCAATACGTATCAGAAGGAAGTACTCTACCTAGATAAAAACCATCCCAATTGAATTTAGAAATATCTTCTGTATAAAACACCTTTTTGCCATACCTGTCATAAATTGCCAACTTAGCATTCTTGAAATATTCTATGTTTCCAACCTTCCAAACATCATTGAAACTATCTTGATTAGGTGTAATTACATTAGGAATAAATAAAACAGCAGATTGTGCAACAGCAGTACAAGAATTGGTTTGAGATTTTACAAAAATTTGATAAATTCCAGCTTTTAAATTGGTGAAAATATTACTGGTTTGCCAATTTACATTATCTAAAGAATAAAAATACGGTGGATTACCTCCTTCTGCGGAAATTTCCAAAAAGTTTTCTCCACTTTTTATATTGATTATATTGGGAGTAACTCCATTTGTTACTTCTACCGTCTGAAATGCTGTACAACCATTACTGCCCGTAAGTTTTACGGTATATTTTCCGGCAGAGGTAACTATTATTTGTCGAGAAGATTGTATTGGAATCGTATTCCATTCATAAGCTGAAAAACCACCTCCTGCGTCTAAAGTTACCGTACCACCATCACAAATTGATTTATTCTCCAAAACATCTGAATGTGGTGCTGGTAAAACAGTTACCACAATTTCTACTCTAGAACTTTCGCAATTTCCATTACTTTGAGACACCCAAAAAGAGAAATTGCCTGCTTGTGTAGTGCTAGGAATTGGCGCTACAGAAGTTCCTGCTCCACCAGTTGCAGAACTGTACCAAAGTAAATTAGTTCCTGTAGCGGATAATGCAGAAGCGGTATAATTCTGGCAATATTGATAATTAGCAACCAAAGGAGGATTTGGATTAGCTAAAACAGAAACTTTAATTGGTGCGCGTGGACTTTCACATCCATTTATATTTTGAGAAACCCAATAGTAAAAATCCCCGATTTGAGTAGTACTAGGAATAGGAGCATTAGAACTACCTGTTCCGCCAGTTTGCGAAGTGTACCATAGTAAATTGCTTCCAGTAGCAACTAACGCCGAAGCAGTAGAATTTTGACAAAACTGAACATCCGCAACTTGTGGCGCTGTAGGAATTGGAAAAACGGTAACTGTGATTTTTGCTCTAGGACTTTCGCAACCATTTACCGATTGCGATACCCAAAAAGAAAAACCACCAACCTGTGATGTATTTGGAGTTGGTGCAATAGCAGTTCCTATTCCACCTGTTGAAGAAGTGTACCAAAGTAAATTAGTTCCCGCAGCCGTTAAAGGTGTAGCCGAAGCATTATGACAATACTGAATATCTGAAACCTGAGGTGCATTTGGATTAGCTAAAACCGTAACTTTAATTTCTGCTCTTACGCTTTCACAAGTTCCATTATTCTGAGAAACCCAAAAAGAAAATGTACCAGTCTGTGCTGTACTAGGTGTAGGTGCTGTAGAAGTTCCTGTTCCGCCTGTAGCAGAGGAATACCAAAGTAAATTAATACCATTTGCGGTAAGCTGATTAGCAGTAGAATTTTGGCAATATTGATAATTAGTTACTAAAGGCGCTACAGGAATAGGAATAATATTTACTGTAATTTTTGTACGTGAACTTTCGCAACCGTTTACTGTTTCTGTAACCCAATAATCTTTAGAGCCTACCACAGAAGTATCTACTGTAGGCGGCAACGTGTCTGGAATTCCGCCAGTAGATGTGGTGTACCATAGAATTTCTTTACCAGAAATTGCAATAGAATTTCCTGTAGAATTATGACAAAAATTAAAAATTTTAGGTGAAGGCGCAGCAGGATAACCTAAAACAATTGCCTTATTATTAGAAGAATAAACCCTACAAGTTGGTGAACTTATATTGGTAGATTCCCCTACAATAAATCTATATAAATCATTATTTTGATACGAACCTGCGGAAATATTAATAACAGGATTGGTAGTGGCTAAAGTAAGATCAACCCAAGTATTTCCTCCGTCTGTACTTTTTTGCCATATATAATTAGGTGTTGTATAAGTACCTGCGCTAATCTGTGCTTTCAACTGGAATCCTAAAGAATTATCACAAACCCCTGTCGTAAAAACATCAATAGAGGTAGAAACAGATGTAGCAGGACCACACGGACTAAAACTAATATCATCTATTGCAAGATCATTGCCCATTCCGCCTGGTGCATTGTTAATTAAAACCACATCTACATCTGAGGATGTAGGGTCTGATTTAAAATCTAAATAAAAATTTCGCCAAAACTCGCCATTTTCTTCTATTAAATCCCCCGTAGAAACACTTCCTAATATTACTCCACTTGTACTTCTAATCTGAAAAGTGACATTAGGCTTAATAACGTTAGCTCCTACTCTGTGAATATTTAAAATCCAAGCAGAAAATCGATAGACTTGATTAGAACACAAATTAGAAACTCTCCTTCTATAAAATTCACCTGGTGTATAACTTGCATTAACCAAAAGCATATTGCCATAAGTTCCAGGCGCATCATTAGTATGATCTAAAGACTTTTGCCAACCCCAACTTAAATATTCTGTAGAATTGGTAATCGTATAATATCCGTCATCTGGTGGTATTTTAGGAGAATATATATAATTCGTAAATGCTGGTGGAACTAATGCTGGAGAAATCATTTGTAATGGTGTAGTTACACTCCCGAAATCTTCCGTAAAAATAGGCGCTCCAAACGAACCTCCACAAGTTTGTGCAGAAAATTTATTGAGGAACAATAAGAATAAAAGTAAAAAAAATCCTAACTTTCTACAAATCAATTTCATTGTCTTATTTTGAGACTATAAAAATAGTCTTTTTAAATTAAAAATCCCGAAAATATTTTCGGGATTAAATGTACTAAGAATTTTTCTTTGCTTTTATCATCATTTCTAGCATATCCCACATTTCTTGCGGAATTTGTTCAAGCATATTAAACTCACCCGCACCTTGCAGCCATTCTCCACCATCTATTGTAACCACTTCTCCGTTTACATAAGCCGAAAAATCAGAAACCAAATATGCCGCTAAATTGGCTAATTCCTGATGCTCTCCTACTCTTCTAAGTGGAACTTTTTTTCTCATATCAAATTTCTCTGCCAAATCTCCTGGCAATAATCTTTCCCAAGCTCCTTTTGTAGGGAACGGGCCTGGTGCAATAGCATTAAACCTAATATTGTATTTTGCCCATTCTACTGCTAAACTTCTAGTCATTGCTAGAACTCCAGCTTTAGCACACGCCGATGGAACTACATAAGCAGAACCCGTCCAAGCGTAGGTGGTTACAATATTAAGAACAGTACCTGGAATTTTGTTTTCAATCCAATATTTTCCTACGGAAAGGGTGCAATTTTTAGTTCCTTTCAATACTATATCAAGAATAGAGTCAAAAGCAGAATGTGTTAATCTTTCTGTTGGTGAAATAAAATTTCCTGCCGCGTTATTCAATAAAATATCTATTCTCCCAAATTCTTTGATGGCAGCATCTTTCATGGCTTCTACCTCATCCCAATTTCTTACATCACAAGAAACACAAAGTACTTTTCCGCCAGTTTGCTCATTGTCTTGTTCATTATTTTTAATGAATTCGCGATTGCTTCGCAGTTCAGCTTCTAATTCCGCAGCTGTTCCTTGTAATTTTTCTAAATTTCTAGAGGTGATGACTACTTTTGCTCCCAATTGAAGAAAATATTTGGTCATTGCTTTTCCAAGACCGCTTCCGCCACCTGTTACGATAATTACTTTATCTTTTAATGCGTCTTCGCGAAGCATTGGTTGAGTATATAAATTCATTTTAAATTTAATTTAAATTAGGTTTTAAAAATAATCATTATTTCATAGTTTCAAGAAATTAATTGAATGTTATGAATAAGTTTTTGAAGTCTTCAAAATTCCTTTTACCAATAAAACTTGAGCCAAAACATACGTAATCATTACCAATAGATTAAGCAACAAAGAAGAGCTCACAAATAGATTAACAGACAAAACACTATCTGAAATCACAAAAAACAACGCTCCAACTATCAATAATTTTTCTTGAGTTTTAATACTAAAATAAAGCATCGTAGAAATGATAATTCCGTAAATAATGACTGGGATTTTCATTTCCTTAAGATGAGGAAATAAAAACGAAATTAGCGATACCAAATATAACAATAGCACTACAATAACCCCAACTGAAACTCTACTCAAACTTCTTTTTTTGAAACTTATGATATAGAAAATATGTGCCAATAAAAAACTTCCTAGTCCTAATAAAAAACCTGATTTAAGCAATAAAAAGAAATCTCCTAAAAAGCTAAAAATGAGTCCTAAAACAAAAAAAAGGTCTAACTTAATTTGGTGAGATTTCGCTTCCGAAAGATAAGTGAATAGCAAAACAGGCATTAATAAATTTTTAGAAATGAATCTAAAATTGGTTTTATCTAGATAAATAAAAAGTAAATCAGCCAAAAACAATAGGCTAAGAAATGAATAAAGAAATTTTATTTTAATGGATGAATTCATTTTTATTTTTTGCTAAAATACTCATTAAAACAATTTTTAATGAATAAATTTGTCATAAAAAAATTGAAATATGGATTTTCTAGAATTAATGCAGCAGAGATACACCACTAAAAAATACAACCCAACAGAAAAAATAAATTCAGAAAAAATAGAACAACTGAAACAAATCCTCCAGCTTTCTCCTTCTTCCATCAACAGCCAGCCTTGGAAATTTATTTTTGTGGAGAATCAAGAATTAAAAAAACAATTGGCAGAGGTTTCTAAACATAATACCGAAAGAGTGCTTAAATGCAGTCATTTGGTAGTTTTTAATGTAGTGAATAATTTAGAATTTTTCGAGAAACAAATCTCCGAAAATCTACCAGAAGGCGCTATTAATTACTACAAAACCTATCTAAAACCTAGACCAGAAGAAGAAATAAAATCTTGGATGAAAAACCAAATCTATATTTCTCTAGGTGTTTTTCTTGCCGCTTGTGCATCTATGGAGATAGACGCTACCCCAATGGAAGGCATTGAAAATGAAAAATATACAGAAATTTTAGGTCTAGAAAATCATTTCACCACTTTTGCGGTTTGCCTAGGAAAAAGAGACTCAGAAGATAGCAACCAACCAAAATTTAACCCCAAAAAAAGGGTAATGATGGAGAAAATCGTTTCTGAGATTTAAAACCAAATTACATTGTAAAAAAAAGAGTCACGAAGTGACGATTTATTAAAGGATAGGATGAAAATCTTATCAATAAATTACAGCGAAAAACAACCCAATTTGTAATTTTTTTTGAGTTAAATAAATAAAGACCGCAAAACTGCGGTCTTTCTTATATTATTTACTTAGAAAATTAGTATCCAAATAATTCTTCTAGAGAAATCGTTTTTACTTCACCTAGTTTCTTTAGGTCATCCATAGAAACCTTTTTGTCTGAAGCTACCAAACAATACGTGTAAGGTTTTCCAGAGAAATGAGATTGGTGGAATTGGTTTAATTCATCTAGAGTTACTTTATCTACAGAAGAATACACTTGTTTTCTGATATCTTCTTTTAGACCTAACTGTTGTGCTCCTAAATAATTAAAAATAATTCCGTCTTGAGTAATACGCTCCGTTTCTAAATCTTTTTTAACCTGACCTTTTGCCAAATCTAGATTTACTGGCAATTTTGGCATTGTAGTTAATAGTTCGTTCATTGCTGCTACAGCATCATTAAATTTATCTGCTTGGCTGCCAACGTAAGCTAGCATATAATAATCATCTTCTTTTTTAGAAGGAGAAGCATAAACTCCGTAAGTGCTGTAAGCCAAAGCTTTACTCTCTCTGATGGTTTGGAATACCAAACTGCCCATTCCTCCACCGAAATAGTTATTGAAAACATTAACTAAAGTTGTATTTTTCGGGTCGTAAGTTTCTGTATTTCTTATCCATCTTGTTTCCGCTTGTACCATTTCATAATTGGTAAAAAGTACTTGATTTTTGCCCTGTGCAACTTGTTTGAAAACTTTTGGTTCAGCTGCTTTAGCAAAAGTTGCAGGAACTTTATGCAGCGGAGCTAACTTAGAAGTAAGTTCGGTAATAGAAGCTGGCCCGTAATAAATTACTGTTTGCTCATAATTATTAAGATTTTTTACTCTATCTACCAATTCCTGAGACGTAAGAGCAGCTAAATCTGCCTCTGTAAGAACGTTATTAAATTTATTTTTGGCACCATAAAGAGCATAGCTCGTTAAACCTTGCATAATAGCTCCTTTGTTTAATTTTGCATCTTTTCTCGATTTTGCAATTCTTGCTTTAAGTGCAACTAAAGCTTTATCATCTGCTTTTGCATTTAGCACTAAATCTTCATATAATTTTACTGCATTTTCGAAGTTTTCTTGTAAGCCTTCAATCATTACCGTAGTATATTCTTCGCCTGCTGAAATATTGAAACTTGAAGCTATTTTGTAGAATTCTTTAGAAATTTGTTCCGCAGATTTTTTATCAGTTCCTAAAAACTGAATGTACTGAGCTGCCAAAGGAAGTTTCAAATCATTAAGCGTACCCGTTTTATATCTAAATCTTAATCTGTAAATAGAATTGTCTTTGTTTGGAACGTAAAGAACTTCTGCTTTCCCCAATTTAGATTTCAAAATATCTTTACCATAATCCAAAAACACTGGTTTAGCTGGTGTTGCAGGCATATCATTTACCATTTTCACAAACGGAGATTGTTTATCTGCGTTTGTTTCTACTGGCGTGATAGTAGGTTTTTCTATTTTTACCAAATCTTTTCTTTCGCCTTTTCTTTTTAAAACTGCTACGTAATTATCACCTAAATATTTATTAGCAAAAGCTACTACATCTTCTTTTTTGATTTTAGACAAATCATTTACGTAAGCAACTTGAGTTCTCCAATCTAATTCTGAAGTGAAAGCGTCCATCAAATCGCTAGCTCTGTTTCCGTAGTTTTCTGTACTTTGAATTTTATATTTTTTGATATTATTTACGATAGCTGGAATTAAATCAGCATCAAAATTTCCTTTTTTAAGATTTTCTATTTCTGCCAAAACCAAAGATTTTACTTCTTCTAAAGTTTGTCCGTTCGTAGGTGCAGCAGAAAGATAAAGAATTCCATAATCTATTAAAGGATAAGTGAAAGCACTTGCTCTCAACAATTTTTGTTTTTTAACCAAATTCAAATCTAAAAGTCCTGCTTTTCCGTTGGTAAGAACTTGTCCTACTAAATCTGCAAGAAGTACATCTTTGTCTTTGTTTCCGGGTAATCTGAAACCGATAGTAACACTTTCTGCATCTGGCCCTACCACTTCTTTTACCACAGGAGCTGTAATAGGAGCTTCTGGTGAAAAAGTATATTTAGTAACAGGTTTTTCTTTCATATAAGAAAAATCTTTATCAATTTTAGCAATTACTTCATCTGGATTGAAATCACCAGACAAGATAATCCCCATATTATTAGGCACATAATAATTGTTAAAATATTTTCTAATTTCTACTAAAGAAGGATTTTTAAGATGTTCTACCGTACCAATTGTAGTTTGCTGACCGTAATTATGCTTTTGAAACAAATTAGCCAATAAAGTTTCGAAAACAAGTGAACCATCACTATCTAAACTTCTGTTTTTTTCTTCGTAAACTGCCTCTAATTCTGTATGGAAAATTCTAAGAATTGGATTTCTGAATCTTTCGGCTTGAACCGCCAAATATTTATCCAAAGAAGAACTAGGTACATCGTCTGTATAAACTGTTTGCTCAAAACTGGTAAAAGCGTTGGTGCCTTGCGCACCCATTGCAGCCATCATTTTGTCATATTCATTGGCAATTGCATATTTAGAAGCTACACCAGAAACAGAATCTATTTTTTTATAAATTGCTTTTCTTTGTGCTTCGTCTTTAGATTTATTGTATTGTTCGTACAATGCATCTATTTTGTCTAACTCTGGTTTTTCTTTTGCCCAATCCAGAGAACCATATTTATCCGTTCCTTTGAACAACATATGTTCTAAATAATGCGCCAAACCTGTATTAGTAGCAGGATCTGTTTTACTACCAGCTTTTATCGCTACATAAGCCTGAATTCTTGGGTCTTTTTTGGTTGGACTCAAAATTACAGTCAAACCATTTTTCAGGGTGTAAAATCTAGCTTGTGTAGGGTCGTTGGTTACATATTTGTATTTGTAACCATTGCCTGAAGCTTCTTTCCACTCAAATTTTGATTGTGCATAGGTAGTAACAGAAATTGCCATTGCTACCAACGCAAACGTAAGCTTTTTAATCATATCAAATTAATTTTATAGTTATTAGACGAGTTTTTTCTAAAATTGTTTCTGATGAATTCATTTTTTTTGAAAAATTTAACATTTACCTTTCAAAAAGCAATCGTTCTCCGAATTTTTCATCTGAAAACCTTCCATTTTC
>OBMA010001700.1_pt1 | contig 13340 bp, 8 predicted proteins | sample 1539141 | NCBI WGS metagenome assembly OBMA01 (sample SAMEA3991484, study PRJEB22521) | metagenome | biome: anthropogenic terrestrial biome; feature: sewage plant; material: raw primary sludge | place: Sweden | collected 2012-09-26 | reverse complement strand
TTCTGGAATTGAGGAATATCGCTGCTATCAAGATTAAAGCGTTCTATCTTCTGCAGGGTATTATCAAAAGGCTTGAGAAGGCGACGGGTGAGGAACCTCATCACCAATAACATTGACAGACTTATTACTGCAAAGATGAGGACAAACTGAATGACCATACCATCAACAATATCCGCTTCAAGGTCAGAGGGTTCCAGCTCTTCCCCACTACTTATTCTGGCTATGGCATCCACCATATCCTCTGCATAGTAATTTTTTGTGAGCAGATAAAACAATGGAGTTGCCAGCATCAATATCACCAGCATCAGACTGACAAACTGTATCAGGTTCTTATTGAGCAGACTTTTCATCTTCTATCCATTTATATCCTGTTCCGTAATAAGTGCGTATGCAGTTGCCAATACCTGCTGTAGAGAGTTTTGATTTCAGATTCTTGATATGTGCGTATACGAAGTTGAAGTCATCCATAACATCGGCCATATCACCACTCAGATGTTCAGCCAAAGCGTTCTTCGATACCACACTTTTCCGGTTTTCAATCAGGAAAAGCAGTAATTCATATTCTGATTTCGTGAGAATAATCTCCTGACCATTTGCTTCTACGGTCTTATTGAGGAGATTGATGACAAGCCCATCCGACTTGATCAGGTTATCATTCGAAAAGTTTCGACGGCGTATGAGTGCAAATATTCTCATACTGAGTTCGGGAAGATGAAATGGTTTAGGAAGATAATCGTCGGCACCAATCTTTAATCCCTCTACCTTATCTTCAAGAGAATTCTTTGCCGATACGATGATAACTCCTGTCTCGGGCGATACCTCCTTGATGCGTCTGAGAATATCGAGTCCGCTGCCGCCCGGTAGCATTAGGTCGAGCAGTATGCAATCATACTTATACATACTCACTTTCGTCATGGCATCGCTGAATGTCATTGCCTGTTCACACAAATAATCTTCGTGGACAAGATAACTCACGATGCTGTCAGACAGAGACCTTTCATCTTCAACAATCAACAGTTTCATACGCTACATCAATTTATAACCTTTTATAACCTTGCAAAAATAATCAATATATCTGTAGTCAATAGTTTGCTACTACATTTTTTCTTGGTTTATTCTTAAATATCTTTTTACTGATATACGGGAAAAGCCAGTACGACGCCTTAGCACTTAATATACCGATGCCCGCACCAGCAACAACATCAGTAAACCAGTGACGGTTATTAGACAGGCGGAAAAAACCTGTGCCGGCAGCGACGGCATAGCCCGCCACACCTATCCACGGAGACACATTTCGGTATTCATGACGAAGCAACTCCGCACCCATAAAGGCAGTAGCTGTATGACCGGATGGGAAGGAGTTGTATGCCGAACCATCTGGACGTTGTTCACTTATGGACGTTTTCATAACATTGACGGTAATGCCCATGAGGATATACGAGGTTGCGAGTATCGCCGTATAGTCACGCATATTGTGTTCGCCCTTCACACCGCATAGGTTAAGACAATACACGGAAACGAACGGTACATACTGGGAAAAGTCATCTATCGTGATCTTCTTGTCAATATTCTCTGCGAGTTCAATCTTAAGATCATTATTCTGAGACTCCACCCAGTCGCTTGTGAGCCCCAATATTCCCGAGCCTATCAATATAGTGGGTAGGATAAGCTGTTTAGTATTGAAATGATATTTGTCTGTCGAGTGGTAATCAGCGAATTTCTGATATCGGATTGTCGAAGAAGACAAATGCGATAATGTATCAATGCTTGATACAGAATCGTTACTCTGTGCATTCATATTCTGCATCAGCAAGAATATTGATGCGATAACAATTAGGATTCTCTTCATTTTTTATTTTTATATATGAGCATGATTAGACTAGGAAGTACTATTAACAATAGAGGGAGAGCCACAGTGAAACCACCAATGACCGCGACAGCCAGCGGTTGTTGCATTTGCGCTCCCATTTCAATTCCGAGAGCAAGTGGCATCAAGGCAAGTATACATGATATGGCTGTCATCAATTTCGGACGTATTCGTAAGGCAATAGCATAATTAACTGATTCGGTGACGTCTCCTCCTGCCTTACGGTTCATATTATACTGATGGACAGTAAAAATGGCATTCTCGGCGATGATACCGACAATCATGATGATACCGGTATAACTGCTTACATTGAGTGGTACCCCTGTCAGCCAGAGGGCCAGAAGCGATCCACAGATACCCATGACAGAGATAGACAATACAGCCAAAGATATCCTCCACTCACGGAAAAGAAACATCAGCACGCACATCACTAAAAGGATGGCGAGGCAGAGAATCATGATCAGCTCATGAAATGATTGCTGTTGTTCCTGATATGCGCCACCAAAAGAGATGCTGTAATCATGGGGCAGATGCAGGTTACTGTCAAACTGTTTCTTGAGGTCCTTTACGATGCTGCCTAAGTCGCGGTTCTCTATACGTGCAGTAAGTACTATCACACTTTTCAGGTTCTCACGACGTTGTTCTATTTCTCCGGATACAACCTTTACCTTACAGAAATAAGATAGCGGTCGTGTTGTTCCGTCAGGCAGGAAGATCTGTTGACGCATCAGTTTCTCCGGGGAGTTATCTTTATAATTGACAAACCGTAACAGGATGCGGCGCATCTGCTCGCCATCCTGCACAGAACCGATCTGCAAGCCGCCGGTCATCGCCTTCTGTGAAGGAAGAGGTTCAAGCACATTCTCATCTTGACACAAAGGCACACCACCGGTGTAGGCAGACAACTGTTCCTGAAAATCCTTGAGGGTGATTCCAAATTGAGAGAGACGGTCGACATCAGGCATGAAAACAAGTGAAGAGCCGTCAGCAACGAGTCCGTTCTCTATATCCACGACACCGTCAACCCGTTTCATCAGCTGTTCCACCTTAGCTGCATTCTGTTGTAATATATTATAGTTATCACCGAAGATCTTCACTTCTATCGGTTGCGGGGTGCTCATAAGGTCGCCCAACAAATCAGCGATACGCTGACCAAATTCTACTTTCAGTATAGGTACCTTTTGCGCAATGCTCTTACGTAGCTGGCTGATCACTTCAGGAGTAGTGAGCTGATGGTTTTTCTTGAGTTGGATAAGGTAGTCGCCATAATTGGATGGAACTGTTCCAAACGCCAAATCCAATGCAGTACGGCGCTCATAGGTCTCCACATTAGGATTCTCCATGATGATCTTCTCCATCTGACGGCACAACCGGTCTGTCTCTTCAATATCTGTTCCCGACGGCGAGTAATAGTCTAGTACAATCGTACCTTCGTCAAGGTCGGGCAGGAATCCTGTCTGCATCTGTGTGGAAGCGAAATAACCTCCGGCAATCAACAAGATAACAAACGAAACAGCCGCCCACGGTTTGCGATAGAGCCATGTGAGCCATGCAACCTTATTGACCGCATCCGTTTCAATCTCCTTGTCACTATGCAGAATCCTGTCCATCGTCCTCGGCCTTAAACTTTTCTTATAGCCAATCATCAGATGCAGCACCGGCAACAGCAGCCATGTCACAAGGAACGACGCCACCATTGTTATCTGCATGGTATCAGACAACTCTCTGAAGAAACTGCCAGCCAGTCCACTCATAAGCCGGAACGGGAAATGAATAACTATCGTTGACAGTGACGAAGCAATCATGGCAGGGAAGAGATTCTTGATTCCCTGTTTTACAGCGAAATATTTATCTATCTCGGGATTTTCTTCGTGTTCACGATAAATCTGTTCAATAATGACGATTGCATCATCTATGATGAGTCCCACGGACGCGGCTATTGCTCCGAGCGACATGATGTTTATTGTTATTCCGGCAAGATAAATGAGAAGTACACTTAAAGTCAACGTGACCGGTATGGTAAGTATGACCACGAGACTGGCTCGCCACGTCCTCAGGAAGAGAACCATGACGATGATGGCAAGGAACAACCCTTCGAAAATGGTATTGATCACGCTATGAATGCTGTTGCCCACGAATGCACTCTGGTTATAATAGGGTTTCAACTCATAACCGGCAGGTAGCAACGAGTGAGCCTCTTTGGCTTTCGTCTCAACATCCTTCGCGAAATCAAGAAGATTAACTCCCGGTTGTTTCACCAGATCGATCAGGACGGCATCATTTCCATTCGCATTAATTTTAAGGAATTCCTCTTGTTCCTGTACCTCTACACGTGCCACATCACAGAGCCGTACCTTACGCACTCCATCATTGCGGATGATGGTGTTGGACAGCTCATCGATGGTATTGATTCTGGTATCGGTGAGCGACAGATAAAGTCGGTTGTACGCCCCTACATTGCCGTTTTCCATTACGAAGTTAGTTCCATTGAGAGCCTCTTTGATCTTTGAGGGTGTGATGCCCATTGTGGTCATTTTAGCCACATCGGGAATAACGACAAACTCTTTAGCTTTTCCACCATGTACCACGACATTGCTCACGCCACTGACTCGTGAGAACACCGGTCGTACAATAAGATTGGCAACATCGCGCAACTCAATCTTACTATGCGTCTTGCTCTCAAGGGTAAAACCATATACAGGGTATACCGACTGGTTCATTGCCTCGGTGGATATGATGGTACCCGGAGGCAGAAAACCTTTTATCTCGTTGATGCGACTTTCAAGCTGAGTCTTCAGCGCGTAGATATCGGTCCCCCATTTGAAATATATATCGATATCGCTGCTGCCACGTCCGGTATAACTCTTGACGACAGTGACACCGGGAACTTTCTTAACAGCACTTTCCAGAGGCTTGGTGACAGTTATCATCATTCGGTCAATCGGCTGTTGACCGGCATCGGCAATCACGGTAATCCTCGGAAACAAAACCTCAGGAAACAGATTCGTCTGCATCTGCAGGTAGCAGTATATGCCACCCATCAATATTAGCAGACCTACAAACATGATAGGTTTGCTATAAATCTGATGGATACATTTCTTCTGTATAGGATTCATCTTCGGGTTATTTTACGATTTTCACTTTGTCGCCGTCCTGTAACTGATAACTACCTGTAGTCGTTATTCTGTCGGCAGGTGAAAGACGTGGAGATAGGATCTCTGTTTCGATATTATTACTGTTGCCGATGGTGACAGGTATCTTCTTTGCAGTACCATTATCTGATACGGCCATGATCCAAAACGAAGTCATATTGTCATCGCTCTGAATGGCCGATTTTGGCAATAACTGGCTATTTTGTTTGTTGGATGAAACGCGGAGCAGTGCTTTTGCCCGTAATCCCTCAGGCAAAAATGACGTCTTTGCACGAGCAGGAATCTGCTGCACCTGTGCATTAACATCCATTGTGGCAAGTGGTGTTGACAGTACAGCAGAAAGCTCCCGACCGTCAGGCAGCGCTATAAGACAAACAGTGCCGGGACGAGCATATTTCATATCTTCGGTAGGCACTTCCACTTCAAACACCATACTGTTTGTATTGGCGATTGAACATAAGGTAGAGCCTTCGGTCACATACCCTCCGGTCTGCTGCAATACTTCAGTAACCACACCTGCCGTAGTGGCTTTGATATGGTTTACTCCCATATTCTTTGCCATGACATCTCCGCCAAGAGCTTCACGTTCCTTGCTTTCCAGTCGATAGAGTATCTGTCCACGGTGTACTACGGAACCCGGTTGCACATAACATGCTGTAATGAATGACGCAACAGGGGCTGTCACCACACTCTTCTTCAGGAATGTGGTCACTGCCGTCAATTCTATCTGCTTGTCAATATGTCCGTATGACACGTGAACCACCGATACATCTGTCACATGGGGTTGTTCTTGTTCGTCGTCCTGCCGTGTCTTTCCGCCACAACTCATCAAAAGAACTGCCGAAAGAGCCAATATTGCTATCTTCTTCATATCTGTTTGTTGATTCTTACATTCGTTTATTATTGCATCTTTACCAGTTGTAATAGTTGTAGGCGTTAACTGCCAACTGGCGATTTGCCTCAACGGTCATCTTCTGTTGTCGTACAGAGATCATATTCTTCAACGTGGTGATATAGTCGAACACCGACATCTGTCCCACTCTAATTTCTTTCTGGCATATATCCAGCAGTCGCCCGTATTGGGCAATCTGTGAATCAAGAAGATGAATACGTGTATCGAAATCATTCAAAGCCTCCGAACACTGGTTACGGTGGATTTCATTCTGAGTGACAAGATTGTTTTTGTATATGGATATCGACGATAAGGTGGTAGCTGTCTCGTGCTGTTTTAGTCTTTTCAGTTTACCGTCGGAGAGCAGCATCGAGAAGGCCACCCCTGCACTCAGTCCGAGGTTCTTATACATCGTATTGTAATTCGTGGTCTGCAAACCGAGATTGGTAAACAGATTCAGTTGTGGTTTGTATTTCGTCTCATACATCTTCTGCGACGCGATGGCATTGATGCTGTCGAGATTGTATTTGGTCAGAAACTGTGACATGCCGATCTCAACAGTTTTTGTGATCTTTGTTTTCTCAATATCCGTGGTTGTCGTGTCACGTATGCAGCATAAAGCATTGAGTTCCATCAGATGATTGCGATAAGACTGCACACTCGAAGCCTTTGTCTCTTTGTTGACTTTCTGTTCAATGATGATCATCTCTATATCCGATTGTTTTGCCTGTCCCGCATAAGCCAGGCGTGTGATCAAATCGGCTTGGGTATTAAGGAGTCGGGAAATAGTGTCGACGAAATCTATTTGATCTCTATCGAGCATGCAGAGGATATACTGGTCAATGACATTCCTTTCGAGGTCATGACGATTGAGCCGGATATTATTTTTGAGCATATCATGCTGCACGTTGATCTGCGACTCCGCCGCCTGATACACACTCCTACCCAACAGTGGCTTTGTCCAGGTGACACCAACTTGCAGATTGCCATTGCTCACGCCGAGATCGTAACCGTAATAATTGTCGGCCGACTGTGCGTTCCACTTAAATGAGGTTTTTCCATGATCCGTCTCGACAATTGGCACAAACAGATAATTGCCCGTGAGTAATGTCTGTGCATGGGTATACACATTCATCAAATAGAGTTTTTCGTCATTCAAGATTGACGTCTGATTCTGTTCATCCATCAGTAACGGACTATTTTCTAAAGCCTTACTGAGGTAATAATCAAGAGAATGACTTACCATCTGAGCCCGTGAAGAGACGCACGTAGCGGTAAGCCAGACCATAAGAAATAGATATCTTCTCATCTTATTTTTTTGCAAAAGTAAATCACGAATCTGAAGATATTTTGAATTTTAATTATCTTGTCAATTATTTAACGTAGTTTAAATGTGTAGTTATTTTTGCATTACGGACAAAAAATAGAAGATAATGACCAAATAAAATACAAAAGTTTAGCAAAATTTAAAACAATATTGAATATTTTGACAAAGAAAGATTATCTTTGCGTTGGTCTATTGAGCAATCAAGACCTAATACACAACAAAGAAAACTTCTAACTTAAAAAATGTATATTGTATTATGAAGAATCACAAGATTATTTCAGCGGCATTGCTGATGGTAGGACTTATCGTCGTGGGAGTATGTATCAAGAGTGGGCTTAACGGCATGGCCGACAATTCCCGAGTGGTAAATGTAAAAGGACTGGCAGAAATGGAGGTAAAAGCTGACAAGGTGACGTGGCCGGTAACCTTCAAAATTATTGGCAATGATCTCGGTTCCATTTATGATGAAGTGAACAAGAACAACCGTATCGTCAGAAACTTTCTCGAAAGCAAAGGTATTCCCGCGAATGAGATTAACGAGAATGCACCTCAGATCGTTGATAAGGCAGCGGATGTATACGGCACCAACGATTATAAGGCACGTTATAACGTAACGTCAGTAATGACAATATCGACAGATAAGGTGGACTTGGTTCGTAAGCTGATGAGCCAGCAGGGAGAACTGCTCAAGCAGGGTGTGGCCATAAGTGCCAACGACTACAGCAATTCGGTCATTTATGCCTTCACTAAACTTAATAGTGTGAAACCAAAGATGATTGAGCAGGCTACAGTAAATGCCCGTGCAGCTGCAGAGAAGTTTGCGAAAGATTCTGAGAGTAACCTCGGTAAGATCAAGAGCGCTGATCAGGGACAGATCTCCATCGAGGACCGTGATGCGAACACTCCTTTCATCAAAAAGGTACGAGTGGTGACAAGCATTGAATATTATCTAAAAGACTAAACAGACAACCTTCGAGATCTATAAATATAAAAACGACTGCCACGATGATCAATCATCCGGCAGTCGTTTTTACTTCTCTTGATCCCCTCTTTTGAAAGGGAGTGTTCTCTACACCTTCATTTTTTTCTTTTTCATCTTATAATATAATAAAGGAACGACAATCAAAGTCAACAATGTTGAGGTAATCGTGCCACCCATCAGTGAGATAGCCAGCCCTTGGAAGATAGGATCGAAAAGAATCACCACAGCACCAAGCACCACACTACCGGCAGTCAAGATGATCGGGGTGCTTCTCACTGCCCCTGCTTCAATGATAGCCCGTTTCAACGGGATACCCTCACTGAGTCGTATTTCTATAAAGTCGATCAGCAATATTGAGTTTCGAACCATGATTCCCGCCAAGGCGATAAATCCAATCATCGACGGTGCACTAAAATAGGCTCCCATCACCCAATGTCCTAAGATGATACCGATGAGTGACAACGGGATGACCGACAACTGTATCAGAGGGGTAATAAAATTCTGAAACCATCCCACAATCAGCATATAGATGATGATCAGGACAAAGAGGAACGCGATACCCAGATCACGGAACACCTCGTATGTGATCTTCCATTCGCCATCCCATTTCAGAGTGTAATCCTTTTCCAGTTTAGGCTGTTCCTTGTAGTTCTCATTCAGCGAATATCCCGCAGGGAGTTTGATCTTCGGCAGTTGCTCGGAGATGCTGTTGATGGCATAGATAGGACTCTCTAGACTCCCGGCCATCTCGGCAGTGACGTACACCACGCGTTGTTGGTTCTTGCGGAAGATGCTCTTGTCCTTTGTTCCCTTGGATACGTCGATGATATCACTCAGTGATGCCGACATGCCCTGCTGACCCATTACCTTCATATTCAAGACGTTGTTCACATCCGACTTCTCGCTTTCAGGAAGTTGCAGATTGACCTTTATCTGATTCTCCACATTCGGTTGGTGATAGACACCCACAGGCATACCCGACAAGATGCCATGCAGCGTATTAACGACCTGCTGTGATGGGATACCGGCCTTCATGGCCTTGTCCTTATTTACAGTGAATTTATACTCCGGCTGGTCATCCTCTACACTCCAGTCCACATCCACCACGTTGTCGGTCTTTGCAAAGATACCCTTCACCTTATCGGCTATCTCCATCTGCGTCTTGTAATCAGGCCCGTAAATCTCTGCCACAAGAGTTGACATGACAGGAGGTCCCGGCGGCACCTCCACCACCTTCACATTCGCTCCATACTTACAACCAATCTTCTGCAGTCCGGCCCGCATTGACTTTGCGAGATCATGACTCTGCTCACTCCGCTCATCTTTATCAGTCAGGTTCACCTGTATATCAGCACTATTTTCAGCATGGCGCATATCATAATGGCGTACCAGTCCGTTGAAACTAATCGGAGCAGAACATCCCACATACGTCTGATAGTCGGTGACATCCTTATTCTGACTCACATAGACAGCCAGTTCCTGCGCCACAGCAGCCGTACGTTCCAGTGTTGTTCCTTCCGGCATGTCTATCATCACCTGGAAGTCATTCTTATTGTCAAACGGTAACATCTTCACAGGGACGGATTTCGTGTAAAACAGAGACATCGAGCCAAGCAGTATCACAGCGAGCACGCTCATAAAGATCCATCTCTTCTTTCTGCTCTCCAGGAAAGGAGACATCGTACCCTTATAGAGTTTATAGAGTTTGGAGTCATACAACGGCACTTTCTTTCCTTTTTCAGGAGTATCCTCTTCCCCGTTCTTTGATTGATGTCTTAGGAAAAGATAGCCGAAATAGGGCGTCAACGTGAGTGCTATCAGCAGAGAGAAGACCATCGCGATAGATGCGCCGATAGGCATCGGACTCATATAAGGGCCCATCATACCCGACACGAAAGCCATTGGCAATACAGCCGCGATAACGGTCAGCGTGGCCAGAATCGTAGGGTTACCCACTTCATTGATCGCATAGAGGGCAGCCTTCAGCGGCGGCAGCTTCTTCATCTTGAAGTGTCGGTGCATATTCTCCGCTATTACGATGGAATCATCCGTGACAATACCTGTCACAAAGACGAGGGCAAACAGGGTGATTCGGTTTAGAGTATACCCAGTGAAATAATAGGTAAACAGAGTCAGTGCAAACGTGATGGGTATAGAGAGGAACACGACCAGTCCTCCACGCCAGCCCATGGCAAGCATCACAAACAGTGTCACGACAAGAATGGCTATAGAGAGGTGCAGCAACAGTTCCGACACCTTATTGGAGGCTGTCAGTCCGTAATTACGGCTTTGTTCCACATGCAGGTCATTGCTGATGAGTGTTGTCTTAAGACTATTCACCTTTTCGATGATAGCATTCGACAGTTTCATTGCGTCGGCACCCTGTTTCTTCGCTATCGATATCGTCACAGCAGAATGAGTACCGGGGTTATCCTTTTTCTCCAGACTGTTTGCAGTACCATATCCAAAGGATACATATTCTGAAGGGTTTTGTGGGCCATCTTCTATATTTGCCACCTGGTACAGATATACCGGCTGTCCATTGTTCATTCCCACGATGGTATTCTTGATCTCATCCACACTCGAGAAGAAGTTTCCGGTCTGTACAGACATCACGTTGTCATTACCCACCATCTTGCCACTCTGCATCTGTGAGTTGTTTGCCATCAGAGACTGGGCCACAGTCATGATATCCATATTGCTGGCAGCCATCTTGTCTCTGTCCAATACCACTTTCACTTCTCTGTTCTGACCTCCAGCTACCTGTGTCTGCGATACATCAGGCACCTTCTTGATTTCGTTGGCCATGACCTCAGCCACCTGTCGGATCTGATAGCTTGACATCTTATCACTCCACAACGTGAACGACATCACCGGCACATCATCTATCGACCGTGTCTTCACCAGAGGCATTGTAGCCCCCTGAGGCATACGGTCCATATTCTTCATCAGCTCATTATATAGTTTCACTAGAGAACGTTCCACATCCTCGCCAACACGAAACTGTACGGTCAACATTCCCATACCGTTCATTGAGGTAGAATATACATCCTCCACCCCTTGGATATTCGACACGATCTTCTCTGTGGGAAGTATCACACTATTCTCCACCTCTGTAGGACTTGCACCCGGGTAACCGATCATGATATCGGCCATAGGCACCTTGATCTGAGGATCCTCTTCCCTTGGAATAAAAAGGATACTGAACAGACCGAGTAGCATAAATGCTATAACAAGCAGAATGCTTAGCTTCGACGTGATGAACGCATTCGCTATTTTTCCTGATATACCTTTTTCCATCTCGTTTATTTTTGAATCATTACTTTTGCACCATTATACAATCTGCCTTTGGCGTCTTTGATAACCACCTCGTCTCTCTTTAAACCGGATAGTACCTCAACCTGATCACCTACTTTCTTCCCCAAACGAATCCAACGGAGCAATGCCACACCGTTATCACCGGCTACATATACGCCGGTCAGCTGGTCATAGTTGATGATAGATGACTGTTTGATCATAATCTTTTGTTCCGAATCCGGCTGTCCGTTTACCTTGATGCAGATGCTCGCATACATGCCCGATTTCAGATTCTGCTTATCGTTGATGGCTATCTTCATATTATACTGGCCACCCGACAATGTAGCCGATGGACTCAGCTCCGATACAACACCGCTGACAATCTTGTTCAGTGACTTCACCTCTACCTCCACCACACTGCCCTGATGGACATACTGTATGTAATTTTCAGGTACAGACGCCTGCACATTCAGATCACCCACCTGTTCTATTGACAGAATCGGCATTCCCGGATTAGCTGTGCTCCCCTCATCCACAAGCTTCTGAGTGACAGTCCCATTAAACGGGGCACGGATATTCGCATAGGCAAGCATGGCGTTGATCTCCTTGAGCTGTTGAGAGGCCATACGCAGTTTCGACTCCATCGACACCTTGTTCAGTTCCATATTCTCCAGTTCCTTACTTGATATGCTCTTTTGCGAGAATAACGTCTGATATCTTTCGTAATCACGGCGCGCATTCTTCACCGCAGCAGCAGCTTCGGTCATCATAGCCTGAGCCTGAGCCTTCTTGGCATTCATATCACTGCTGTTGATTGATACCAGCAGCTGTCCCTGGCTTACTCTATCACCCGGTTTCACGTATATCCTGTCGATAAATCCCATGACCCGGGTACTGATCATTGCAGTCTGTTTGGCTGAGATTTTTCCACTCACATATACTTCATTCCCTCCTTGTACTATAGGATTACACACACATACATTGATAGGTTTATCCTCTTCTGCTTTTTTGGTTGATGTGCTGCATGACGACATGATGCCGACAGCAATAGTACCTGATATTAATAAACTTTTTAGATTCATCACTTTTATTTTTTAGGTTTACTTATTGTTTGTTAGAAAATTATGATATGAAAGGGTAATATTGTAGTTCATCACCGACTGGGCCAGCAATAGCCGTTGTTGTGACAGTTGGGCTTGCGAGGTGAGCAGGTCGGTCGTGCTGACCAATCCCTCCTTATATCTGTTGTTCATAATCCTGAAAGCCTCTTTAGCATGATCCACGCTGGCTTCACACTTCATGATATCAAACGTCAGGTTCTGAAGCTCACGCATATTACTTTCCAGTTCCATCCTGCTCTTATCCACATACTGTTCTTTCTCCTGAAGATACTTGTCCCTCTGCAACATCGCAGATTTCAGTTTATAACGGTTTTGATTGCCCGAGAATACCGTCCAGCTCATGTTAACACCTACCATATAAGAGTTACTGTCGAACTTGAATATCTTTTTATCATTATATTGGAAACTACCCCATGCGTTGATCTTTGGAAGGAAGTTCATACGCGATGACTTTACCATCATGTCCGATGCCATCACACTTTTATCCATCGCCATAATATCGGCACGGTCAACCGGCATGATTTCTGAAGGAGCTGTCTCCGGGGCTTTCACCAGCGTATCAGGAACGAACAGACGATCCGACAGAGTGTCACCCATCAGAAAAGCAAGACCGTCAGACGCATTCCCTATACCTGACTTTGATTTCTGCAAGGCACTCTCTACGATATTGATCTGTACCTGTGCGTTCAGCACGTCCGACTG
>OBMA010001693.1_pt1 | contig 13365 bp, 6 predicted proteins | sample 1539141 | NCBI WGS metagenome assembly OBMA01 (sample SAMEA3991484, study PRJEB22521) | metagenome | biome: anthropogenic terrestrial biome; feature: sewage plant; material: raw primary sludge | place: Sweden | collected 2012-09-26 | reverse complement strand
CACGACGCTCTTCCGATCTATTATAATAGGTTTTCTCTAAAATAAGAGCTAGTTCTTGAAGATGTTCATTTTCTGCCTCTTCATTGAGCTCGTAGTGTTGTTTAGCACCCTTCCTAACAAGAGAAGTCAGGAATTCGCGAGATATAAAGGGATATTCTTTAAATTTTGATCTGTGACGGGAGGCTGCAGGTTTCGGATTCTTACTTTTAGATGGCTCATCACTGAATATAAAGAACTTTAGGAAAAAGATGAACAACAACACTATGCTTAGCTGTCCTACAAAAAACCCTTGAGCAAACGACCATCCAGAAAATTTGGAGGACGTTGCTAACGATCCTAACGAAGAAGGATGCAACACGCTTTGCATTTGCAAAGCTTGAATTGCATCATCGAGACCTTTGAAGCTCCCGTTTTTACTGACATTAAACTCTGAGTTGTTTGAAGTTTGCTTTAAGTCATTAGTAGTAGAACCCTTCAAATTCTCCATGATTAGTCTCTGTAAATGTTCAGGTAGCTCTTTGCTTATATAATCGTCAAACGTCATTAACGAATCCGTTTCGGTGGATTCATTCTCACTATCAGTCATTTTCAGAAAAAGGCTACAGGTATTATATTGACTCTCTCAAAGTTCTTTCATCTCATTGGGAAAATTATGAGGGGCACTTATTGTTGTAGATGATCTTTATTGGATGTTGACGGTTCTTCGGAATTGAAACGGATAGGCAGAAAGTGAAAAATAAACTATTAAGGAAATACATGAAAAGAAGTAAACTGAAATGTATACAAGGGCAACCCGTTCCACGTTGGATTGACTCAATTGTGTCATCAGTAGGAAAATAGATTAAAGTAACCTCAAATAACGGCATAAGCAATGAAGCATAGCAGGCAGATGCCAGATGAAAGCTTGGAAAACATAAAAGTGCTACTGAATCCTAAATTAGGAAAGCCAGTCAAGTCACTTACGAGTGCACAATCAAAAGCTTGCTATCATACGCTGATCAGTAATAAAAATTTGAACAAGACAAGTGATGAATACGAAAAGTTATTGGCAAACTATATCCTCCTTTGTGATGAAAAATACCTATGTAAAACCGTAATTCCAGATTCCCGATTTTGGGCTATATTGTGTGATAATTGCCAAAAGCTAAGGTCAGAAACGTTGGTAGCAAATCTCATTAGGATTTTTAATGTAGCCCTTAAATGCCAAGATTCTAATAAGAATGAAGTTATTGTGAGCATCTGCCACATCTCCAGAGAGAACTCTCAGCTCATTGGAATACTTTTACAACTTTTGTCCCAAAGACCTATTCATATACCGTTGTTTACGGACACTATACTATGCATAACCCTATTTTTAAAATGCTCACTTACATTATGTGAGACATCACTATCACACGCCGTAGAATTTGTACCCAGAATCCTCATTTTGCTATTTCAGTATAACTTTCCAGCTTCCATGTCTGAATTACTTTACATAGAAGACTTGCAACCACTAATCCTTGAAGAATTTGTACCGTTAAAGCAGAGGCTAATAAATTTTCTATCTTCGGTTAGTATTGATGATTATTCCTGTTCGCTCAAAGCTGATCTTCTTACAGCCATCAAAGATAACTCCGTATTCCAAAAAGGGTTAGAAATGGAAATGGGCGATCTTCCCAGTATAAATTTATTAAATGCGTATGATACATTCACATTCTTAAACAGTCCTAATGGGTCTTTCAAGAGACTTTACACTGAACAATTGTTGTTTGGCGAGAACGATTTCCCTCTTTATGAAGCAATATTTAAACTTTCAGACCAATTTAGAAGACTTTTCAATCTAAGTGGGAAAAAAGAGAACCAATACTCAGACTCAGAGCGTGATTTAAAATTACAAATTGCTACCGCTGTTCTCAATCGACAAACATGTTTTTACAAAACACTCGAGTTGTTTTTGAGATTTTGGATAGAATCATTAGCAAAATCGCAAAGTGATTTGGTTTCACTGTTAAATTTAGCTATTATCACTTTAAAATATGTTTGTTTGTCATCCAGTGATTTGGAAGCAGCAATACAGACGAAATCCCTTCTCAAGACCCAAGTTGTTGCACTTGACTCTATGAGCTATAAATTTGCAAGAACATTACAATTAGACTCAATTAAAAAAGAACAGTATCGAACCTGGTCATCTAGTATCGCTAGCTTCGATACCATGCTATCAGGCCAGGTTCGTGATTACGTTCGTCATCAAAGACTTCTTCAATTGCAAAAGGGAACGTGGGTTTACGCAGAGAACCCACTGAATCCTGAAGCTGGCACGCCTAAAGTCTACTTCCTCATAGTTTCAGATAACCACGCAAATTTATTAGCCAGAGAATTCGAAACACAAACAAACGATTTACCTTATCTATTCGACAATAAAATCTTAACAAGTCCAGGTTCTGAGGCATTAGCTAATGGCAGAACAAAAGTTGTTGTTTTGAAACATATAACCTCTTTCAAAAGCATAGAACTTACTACACCGAGTCGTCGGACGAGCAGTAATGTTTACATCAAATTAGATGAAGCCAATGTGTACACTGGAGTTGAATTAAAAGATCGTAACGACAGGACAGTTTTGAAGTTTTATTTAGACACAGAAGAGGGAAGATATATATGGCTAGACGGATTGAAATTGATATCTCCATTCCAGCATGAAGATATATCAGAAGACACGAAAGAACAAATAGACACTTTATTTGATTTGAGGAAAAATGTTCAGATGATAAATTTGAACGTTCGTCAGGACATCATAGTGCCTCCACCTGAACCAAGCGACGAGGACGAAGATGAAGAATTTTATAACTTGGAAACGTTAAAGAAAGTAACCCAAAATTTTTATTTTGATTAAGATACAAGTTTGTCGTCAGACGATTTTTTTTTATTTATAACTTTTTTTTACTAGAATGGAATGTAATTTTGTAATTCTTTCCCGCAAGTAGCTTGAGTCTCCATTCAGTTCGTTTGTACTTGAAAAATCCTTTTAATATAGCATATAGCTTGCAGTTTATTAATACTCACTTCTACAGATTCAACAAAAAAAAAGGAATTTTTGACTAATCCCCTGTTTATTAGATGAATTAATGATATTTAAATACAAAGTATTAATAATATAATGACAGTGATAAGTATGTTGATATTTTATGATAATGACGATGAAAATTATTACCTACGGCTTTTGAAGCCCTTCTTCTTATTTGAATTTGTACTCTTCTGCTTTTTAAAAGTTCTTTCTTGATCTGCAATACGGTCGGTTTTGGTTTTTCTATAAGAACGTGCACCATTGCCATCTGCCTTAGCTTCTTCACGCTTTCTCTTTTTGCTGTTAGTGACTTTCTTGTTCCTTGATAAAGCACCTAATACTTTGGAATTTTTCTTATCTGATTCGCTTTGGAACCATGTCCTTCTTGGTCTTGCCTGGATTTCCTTTTTATGCTTCAACATATTTTCACCCTTTCTTAATTGCATTTCAGCTCTTAATATTTCCTTCTCCTCCTTTTCTTCCACCAGAATATCTTCAATCGTATCGTTCATGGATTCAACAAGTTTGTTTGTTTCTTCGATTTGAACCCAGTCTACGTTTCTACCAAGTGCTTTACCTTGAGTTAGGGACTTATTTTCTTCTACACTCTTTATAGCAGCACGTACAATACTTCTATCTTGAGATGATTCACCGACGAAGGTGACGGAACGACCTTCCCTACCAGCTCTGGCGGTACGACCAACTCTATGCAGGTAGATCTCATAACTCTTGGGCATATCGTAGTTGATAACAACCTCAATCTTGGGGATATCAAGACCTCTGGAGGCCAAATCCGTACAGATAAGTACAGGAACTTCCAAATTTTTGAATTTATTAACGGAATCTAAACGCTGTTCTTGGGTTAAAGAACCGTGTAATTCACCCACACTCATACCTAAAAGACCCATGATAATCCTTAACCTATGAGCAGTTTCTTTTCTAGCCACAAAAACGACAATCCTCTTTTGACCCGTTGGATCCAATTTCCTAATCAAATTAAATAACAAAGCAGGCTTCAAATGGTCTCTTTTACGAATACGAACGAATTCTTGTGTCAACTTAGTAGCAGCTTTCTTTGGAGGATCAATCATAATCCTTACTGGTTTTTTTAGAGAAAGACTAACTAAACTTTTAATTTTGGAGTTCATTGTAGCAGAAAACAATAGGTTCTGTCTATTGCTTGGTAATAGGCCCATAATTTCGTTCAGTTCATCTTGAAAACCTTCTTCTAACATTCTATCGGCTTCATCCATAACCAGAATCTCTACTGAGTCCACATTAAAACTTGCTGAGTTCCTGATATGATCAATGAATCTACCTGGGGTAGCAATGACGATGTCCGGACGAGATTTCAACATTTGTTCTTGTTGTCTCAAGTTCAAACCACCAACGGCCAGACCAAAGGTTATACCGGAGACGAAACGTGCAATTTGTTTACCAACATCAGCGACTTGGATAGCTAACTCACGAGTGGGCAATAGAACAATAACTCTGGTGGAAGCGATTTTGGCTGGTTTATACAACAAACGCTCGATTATGGGAATCATAAACGCAGCAGTCTTACCGGAACCAGTCACAGCACCGGCAATGATGTCTTTACCCAATAAGGCAATGGGGATTGTGGCGCTTTGAATAGGGGAAGGCTTGACGTAACCCAAACTTGCAAGGCCCTTAAGAACCGGACGAGATAAAGACAAACTGTTGAAATTTTCGTACATTTGCTTTTTAGCTTCATCTCCCTCAGTTTCAGGCGCATAGAAATCGGCTTTTGCCTCTTCAGAATCGTCTTCTTCATCTATTTCGTCATCTTTGCCGCCTTTTTCTAACGTCATCTCTTCTTGTTCCTCCTCTTCCTCCTCTTCCTCTTCCTCTTCCTCTTCTTCTTCTTCTTCTTCTTCTTCTGACTGATTTTCGTCTCCATTGTTCATGGGAGCTCCCATACCGAACCCGTCCATTGCTAATTCCTCATCGTCGCTATCGTTTTCTTTTTCTACTTTTTCTTTCTCGGTTTCTTCTTCTTGTTTACTATCAATATGGGCCATTTTCACCAGCCCACCTTTTCTTCTAATAATCTTATCCAAGTCAACGTCCTTCTTCACAAAAGCTTCGGCATCGTCCTTATTGGACTCGCCCTCTGCTAGAAAGTTCCAGCCTTGGAAGTTCGAAGTGGTATCATCGGCGTCCAAATCAAACTTAAACCCCGCGTCCAAGTCCTCATGAACATCCTCATCGAGGTTATCCCCCTCACTAACCTTTTTCTTGTTATTCTTACCCTTCCGCTTCTTCGTAGTCTTCTTAGCCTCGACTTTTTCGTCATCAGAAGAATCTAGAATTGGAACATCGTCTTCACTGTCACTGATTGTAGGGACAAAGTCCAAATTAGAGTATTTTTTAGTTCCTACCACCATAGTATATATATAAGACGCTGTTGTAGGCACACAGCTCCAATTCGAAACCCAAGTTACCAACGTAAATACTCATACTATCTAAGCATATTCTAACTTACAATTTTCAACCTCATCTCATCGCATTTTTTGAAAATTTTTTTTCAAATCATTACCCGGATAATGTTATAACCCTACCTATCTCCTTCAAAAAAAGATAGAATGACGATATATAGCGGCGAATCAGAATCTAGTAACCACCTAACTACTTGTCTCTAGTACAACTAAACAAAATTTTAGTGTACACAATCAGATAACTACACAATCAATTATACCCAATGACTGAAACTGACAAGAAACAAGAACAAGAAAACCACGCGGAGTGCGAGGACAAACCTAAGCCATGTTGCGTCTGTAAGCCAGAAAAGGAGGAGCGGGATACATGCATCTTATTCAATGGACAAGACTCTGAAAAATGCAAGGAATTCATTGAAAAGTACAAAGAGTGCATGAAGGGTTATGGCTTCGAAGTTCCAAGTGCAAATTAGTCTTACTGACAGTCTGCCGACAACCATTTCTTGTATATATAAGAATAGGTATTCACAAACTATAGTATATACTACCTGTAAATATGTGCGATGCACAATTAACATTACCTCATCACTACTACACCACTTCTACTGCTAGCACTGTCCTCTTGTGCTTGGCCCCTTAAGAGTGTTCTAAGACCACGTGACCAGAAAGGACTATCACGTGACACAAACCTAATAACTTTTTTAGGAAACCCTAAGTCAGGGCACGCTTGCTTTGTTTCTTTTTTTCTGGAAAGAACGGAAAAAAAAAAAGTCTGGGATTAGTTAGTGTATATTAAGTGAAAAAGTATAGAAATAGGTGTCGAGAAGAAGTGCTCGTTGAACCATACTGCTCACAATACTCTTTCATTGAACTCTTTATTACGTTGTCGTCAAGTACAACTCCTTCCTTTATCGCCTGCCTAGCCTATAGTCTGCTCTCTTCGTATCATTCCTTATAGCATAATCAATCGCACTTCCCCTTTCATTGTGCGTTTATCCAAGCTTTTTATTTGCCTACATTCGTGTTCGTACATTCGTGTTCGTAAGCTTTAACAACAATAAGTAGCAAAACAGTATGGGTTTCATATCGTCAATACTGTGCTGCTCTTCCGAGACGACACAATCCAATTCCAATTCTGCTTATCGCCAACAACAGAGCAGTTCTCTCAATAAAAACAGAAGCGTTAAACATTCCAACACGAAAAGCCGAACCCGTGGCGTACATCAGACAAACTCTCCTCCTTCTAAGACAAATTCAGCCGCTACTTTCAGTTCCACTGAACCATCCACCGGTAAATCTGGGATAAGCACGAACGATAATGAAAAAAAGAAGCCATCGTCGCCGACTGCAGCCGTCACCGCCACTACTACTAATAATATGACAAAAGTAGAGAAGCGAATTAGTAAAGATGATCTTTACGAGGAAAAATACGAGGTTGACGAAGATGAAGAGATCGACGATGAAGATAACCGTCGCAGCCGTGGCATTGTACAGGAAAAAGGAGATGCTGTGAAAGATACTTCCAGGCAGAAAAAACAACAGCAGCAACAACAACAGTCACAACCACAACCACAACCCCAGTCACAGTCACAGTCACAGTCGCAGTCGCAGTCGCAGCAGCGAGGGCCTACTGTACAAGTATCGTCTGACCATCTTATCCAAGATATGAATTTGAGTAGGGTAAGTAGCAGCTCTCAAGCCAGTGAAACTTCCAACGATGCCGACGACGAAGACGATGAAGATGAAGAATATATTGATCTAACGCTTTTGCAGCAGGGCCAGTATCATGCACCAGGTTACAACACTCTGCTCCCCCCACAAGATGAAAGTACAAAGGGCAAGAAATGCCTAATACTGGACCTGGATGAAACCTTGGTACACTCTTCTTTCAAATACTTACGATCTGCGGATTTTGTTTTGCCTGTGGAAATAGATGACCAAGTACACAATGTCTATGTCATTAAAAGACCTGGTGTGGAAGAATTTTTGGAAAGAGTCGGAAAATTATTCGAGGTTGTAGTCTTCACGGCTAGTGTCTCTCGATACGGTGATCCTTTGCTTGATATATTAGACACAGATAAAGTCATTCATCACAGATTATTCAGAGAGGCTTGCTATAACTATGAAGGAAACTATATAAAAAACTTATCCCAGATTGGAAGGCCGTTATCAGATATCATCATTCTCGATAACTCTCCGGCATCTTATATTTTTCATCCCCAACATGCAATACCGATTTCGTCCTGGTTCTCAGATACTCATGATAACGAATTATTAGATATTATTCCTCTTTTAGAAGACCTTTCTGTGAAAACCTCACTGGATGTGGGCAAAATTTTGGATGTAACAATATAATGAGCACTTTCGCCCGAATTTCTTGTGGCCCCCGCTACCAAAGAATGAAGATGAAGAAGATGAAGAAAAGAACCAGAGAACAAAAAGTTTTTTCTTTTTTTTTTTTTTTTTTTTTTTTTTGGCTCAACACACTGTACCCATGCTGTCCCTTGACATTTTTTTTTCAACTTCTTCTACCATTACGACACAATGTATTCATATATAAATTCATAATCTAATAAAATGGTAATTTTAATTTAACGGAACTGGCGTGAACATTTATCAAATACATGTGAATTAAAAATTAAAAAAATGCAAATATTGTACATATGTGTATATACAGACAACATAAAACAGAATAACTACTTTTCTTGAGTATCACGTTTGTCATCTTCCTTTCTTCTTTTCCTATCTCTTCCTGAATCTTCATATTTGTGCACGGTACCAACGATTTGTTTCTTCCTTTCGGAAATGTATGGCATATCCTTTCTAGTACGCCTTTCATTAGCTTCTCTTCTCTTAATAGAACTCAACTCAATGTTCTTAATTTCCTGAGCCTTTTTGATGACTTGTGGCACGTGTCTATGTCTACTGATTCTTTTGATCTCCGGCATATGTCTAAATCTTTCTTTTAATTTTTCGTCATATTCTAATTTATTCTTTTCACGAGTAGTTTTGACATTAGACCTCTCCCAAGCTTTACTTCTCCATAGCCTAACATTCCCATCATCAGATCCACTGATAATATATTTAGAATCCATGGAATATTTAACCTGGAAAACATGCTGCATTCTCTTCGTATGATAAATTTCTCTCGAATGTCCGTGATTCGTCTTATATATTCTGATACTCTTATCGTACGAACCAGTAACAATCTCATCCCCCGTAGGAGAAAAGTCAACATCCATTACTGCGCTGACGTGATCTTTGAATACATTCAATGAACGTGATAAATTCCTCATATCATAATAGTAGGCGTTATGATCTTCATTGGCAGTTACAAAGTTGAAGGCCTCCATTGGATTCCAGCAAATAGCATTCGTCCTCATTGTTTGAACAATCTTTTGTGTGGGGGAGTTGGTTCTCAAGTCGTAAAGAACAATAGAATTATCACTACCAGTACTGGCCAAGATATCTGTTTCATTTTGATTGAATTTTAAACTAGTAATGTTGTCTGCTCCCCATGATAGATCGGAAACTGGCTTCAATCTGTTAACGTCCCAAAGATGGATCTTGGCCCCACCTGTGGCAAACGTGGAGTTTTCTCTGTGCGAATCGATACCTTGAAATGCAGATTCACCGTCAAAAGTACGAATCAAACCTTCCTCGTTAGTAACGGAGTCGTTATCACTGGAGTTTTTATTGGAGTAATCATCAACATTTATTGACCATAGCTTGACAGTTTTGTCATCACTGCAAGATAACATAAAATTTTGGCTCTTCAAATCTGGCTTCTTGTCATGAAAACGAGGCTGTGTCACACAAAGACCAGTAACGAGTCCATAATGCGCCTTAAAGGAAACAAATTCTTCTCTAGTAGACATGTTCCAGTATTTAATCACACCATCTGCAGAACCAGTAGCCAATTTATTCAGACTACCATAATTTTTGGCAATAGCATAAACACCATCTCTATGACCGTATCCTAACTGACCCACAAAGGGTTTAGCAAACATTCTTTCCAATTTGGTGGCATTCAAAGCTTTAGTATATTCACGTGCCCTTTCAAAAGGATGCAATTCAGGGTTCAAATTCCTGGGCATTTGAGATTCCTGCGTACTTTTAACAGGGACATAGTCATCAGCACTTCTTTTAATGGTCTTGATCTTCATTTTAACGCCTTATCTTCGCGAGTCAAACTACGTTAGTGAAATGCAGTTGCTTTATACAACTGTAATGTAATTCAAACTCATCGATTTTTTTTCAATATCAAATTTTTCAAAAAAAAAGTATCGTTATGCACGGTGATGTCCCAACTCCCGACAATTTGTGACACAATACTAAAAAAAAAAAACAATTAAAAACTAAAAATTTACTAGCCCTCTATCTATGTATTCCCAAGTATAATTTATATTAACCTATATATCATGCTTCCTCTTCAAGCCTTCTCAGCAACCATCTCCAGCTCCGTTTCTACCTCTGTGTCCGAACAATCACTTTCAAAGGCGCTGGATGGCTTCTTGGAGTAATAGTTGTTCAAATTCTGTAAAATTGGTTTACCAATTCTCTCTATGACATCATGTGCCCATAGGACATCAATATGGGCATACTCATCAATGTACCAGATCTTGTAGTTGACATTCGACTCCACATTGACGAAATGATTGATTAGTCTTTCTCCGTCCACCAATCTATCTTGCTTTGGAACAAACAAGTAGATATTTGGGGCCTTTGATGCGTCTGAAAACCACTTAACATTATCGGGGAACATCTTATGGGAACCAAATTTAAAACTTACCTTGTTGGGGTCGGGTGACAGCCACCATTGCATCAACTTCACTGAAACATGGACTGGCGAAAACAGGAAATGGCGATCTCTTAATGCGGTATCCCAAAGGGTATCGTTCCAATCAAACAGGTAATTGAAGATGGTGTAACAAACAAAGGAGAACAAGCTCTCACCAACGCACAAGTTTCTTACAATCATCATTATCTCAAAAAAGCTCGTTTCACCAAAGAACCAGGGATTTTCGATTTCCTTTGTCATAAGCTTAACAAACAATTTCTCGTTAAGTAAGGGACCAGGATACACTGCGGGGGCCAAGGCAATATAGTTTGCGATCTTAGAAGTGAAAAAAGATTCTTTAGATCCCGAACCGGGAGGGAAAAACTTATCTTCGTTGACCAAGCCCATAAACCCCTGTGTAGTGCCCTGAGAATGCGAGATCAAAGTAAGCTTTTCAAACTGCGTCTTAGCTAACACGGTATCAATCAAAAGGGTCAGATCGTACTTAACCATCTCGCGAAGGTCCCAGTCCCACCTGGAAGCTAGTGTCGGTACTTTCGCTTCGTTCCATTCCGGCCTAAACCCGCATCTGTTATTCCCTAACCATATGTCGTAACCGGATTGATACAGAAAATATGCCAGAGATTTTCTACCATTGGATGCGAACGAACCACTGCTTTGCAAAAGGCCATGTAGCATCAAAACGGGTGGCCTCTTCTTCTTGTCAGAATCTGTCGTTCTATATTTTGGTATCAAGTGCCACAAATCTATAACAAACCCATCTTCGGTCTCCAATCTAAATTCCTCTATTTGAATATTGTACTGGTTAAAATAATAATTAAGATCCGCAACTAATGTCAAGTCTTCCGATAAGATTAGATTCTGTAATGGATCGTCGCACTGTACAGGAATTTTTTCAAAAACCGGTTCATGATTGGCAATTTCATTGCTACTATTATTGAACTTTCCTTGCGTTACGCCTTCGGTAACTTTTTCCTTCTCGATAAACCTAAAAATAAGCTTTGTCAAAAATTTGTGAAAAAGGTTTTTATGCAGTGACGAGGACCCCACTTTGTGGTTCTTTTTACGGACAACCGTTCTTGTATGATCGTAGACGATACCGTTTTTCTTGTCATGTTCCAGATCGAGGTATGGCGTCGCGTATGCATTGGTTCTAGTGAGAACATGGTCATGGTGTACGTTTCTTTTACTTTCGTCATCAACTTCGATTTGGGTCGATGAACTCCTAGTGTCTCTGTGCTCATTTATAAAATGGTGTGCCAGCGCCAGAACAAGCACTACTGCCATAAAACAGCAGACTATGAACGTTGCTAGTAAATTCCTAGCTCTTTTCAACACCGCAGAAACACCCATCGTGTGAATTGTGCAGTAAATATACCTATATATAAAACTATTACTTTATCTGCAGCCATCTATATTAAAAAATAAGTATTTTTGTGTATAACAATAGATTTCTATATATATAAATTTAGATTAACCACAATATCATTTTATCGCTGCATTTTTTTCATCTTCTTTCGTTCCTTCGCGTTTCTTTTCTCGTATATAATAAGCTTTTGCACATTGCCTGCGATACGTCCGAAAAGGGAACGTTTTTTCCCGATCAGACCGCCCCAGAACTTCTCGAAGAAAAGTGCCTGAGGGCAGAGCAGCAAGACCTAAAAAATTCGTGCCGGGGTTTGAGCTAGAAAAAGAGGGCTAAAGATAAACATCCGATCGCTATCTACGGTAATTGCGCACTCTGTTACCCTGAACTGCATTTCTTTTTTCCTTCTAAAAATTGTGGAGAGAGGAAGATAATTTCCCAAATGTACCATTAGCACACTTGAGAATGTATATTGGATGTATGAAGCTTGATGAATAGGAGAAAAAAAAAAACAAAGAAAAGAAGGAAAAAGAAAAATAAGTGGTGCCTGCACATATTTGAATATCTACTGTAAATAGTATAACACTGCTTAGCTAATTTTTTTCTGGTCATCTGGTCTCTAAAGAGAAACATAAGAAAAAGATAGGAACATTGAAAGGCGGTGAAAAGGAAACTTCCTTGCTACTGATATATCTATAAGCATAGAAGTACGCAAGCAAACAAGAAAACAAACAAGAACTACGTATTTAAATTTCTTCTGAATAACGCAATATTGCGGGTATAAATGGAAATGAACATGGATATGGATATGGATATGGAACTCGCATCCATAGTTTCTTCTTTAAGCGCCCTGTCCAATAGTAACAACAACGGCGGTCAGGCCGCCGCGGCCGGCATTGTGAACGGCGGTGCTGCTGGATCACAGCAAATTGGCGGCTTCAGAAGGTCGAGTTTCACCACGGCAAATGAAGTAGATTCAGAGATCTTGCTGCTTCACGGTTCCAGTGAATCTTCACCGATCTTCAAGAAAACCGCCCTATCAGTTGGTACTGCTCCGCCATTCTCCACGAACTCGAAGAAGTTTTTTGGTAACGGCGGCAATTATTACCAGTACAGATCAACCGACACTGCCTCCCTGTCATCCGCATCGTACAATAACTATCATACTCATCATACTGCGGCTAATCTCGGGAAAAACAACAAGGTCAACCATCTTCTGGGCCAGTATTCAGCTTCCATTGCTGGTCCCGTTTACTACAATGGCAATGACAACAACAACTGTGGTGGGGAAGGGTTTTTTGAGAAGTTCGGAAAATCTTTGATTGACGGTACAAGGGAACTGGAATCTCAAGATAGACCCGACGCTGTCAATACTCAGTCCCAATTCATATCAAAAAGCGTCTCTAACGCCAGCTTAGACACACAGAATACTTTCGAGCAAAATGTCGAGTCTGACAAAAACTTCAACAAATTGAATAGGAACACCACTAACAGTGGTTCGCTTTACCACTCCAGTTCAAATTCAGGCTCATCTGCGTCTTTAGAGTCCGAAAATGCTCATTACCCCAAGAGAAATATCTGGAACGTAGCCAACACACCAGTATTTAGACCTAGTAACAATCCAGCCGCTGTTGGGGCCACAAATGTCGCGCTTCCTAACCAACAAGATGGGCCTGCAAATAACAGATCGGAAGAGCGT
>OBMA010001689.1_pt1 | contig 13372 bp, 11 predicted proteins | sample 1539141 | NCBI WGS metagenome assembly OBMA01 (sample SAMEA3991484, study PRJEB22521) | metagenome | biome: anthropogenic terrestrial biome; feature: sewage plant; material: raw primary sludge | place: Sweden | collected 2012-09-26 | reverse complement strand
TTTATCAACAGAAGGTGTTGTAGCTACTACAAGAGCAGAGAATTTGTTGTTCAAGAGGAATGTAGCATCATCAACTTGAAGTGCCGTAGCAGAAGCGTTTGATACTACACTTACAGCAGAATCATAAGCGGCTTTGAATGGTGCATATGTTTCAGCTGTGTATTTGGCAGGAGTTTGGTATGCTGCTGTAGTTGCAGAAATAAGGCTTTGCAATCCTGTTTTATCAACAGTTTTTGGTGCATTTTGCAATGCATTAATTGCTTGTTGAAGTGAAGAAACAGACGTATCAACTTGTGATTGAGTTGCTGTTTTATCATTTGCAACGGCTTGAGCCTTAGACAATTCTGTTTTTAGTTTAGCAATACTGTCTGCTGTATATTCACTAGCAATAGATACTTTAGCTTGAGCGTTCTGAATTGCAGAATTCAATGCACTCTTATCAGCTTCAGCTGTAGTGTTTCCGACAGGTCCAGTAATATTACTCATACCAATCAGATTGTCCTCACCAAGAACAAGTTTTTGGTTTACAGTGAAACTTTGTGAAGTAATACCTGTTACGTATTGTGCTGGAACTTTTACAATTTTCTGTGAAACTTCATTGGCAACAGGCATTTCAATAAGGACAAGTCCTACACACCAATCGCCACTAAAGCTTTGATAAACAGGAGTTCCTGCATCATATACGTATCCGTCAGCATCAAGCAAATCAACGCTCATTTGACCAACTTTAAGTGTTGAAACACGTGAAGCACTTGCAACATTTTCAGTTTTATCAGTGAGGTGTGTAATATTAGCAACTTGTGGCAATACAGTCAAGCCAACACCTAGAGAGGCAGCAGCGACCATTGCGGCTTTGCTAATTTTGTTTGAAGTAGTTTTTTTTGTTTCGATTTTCTTAGTCATAGAATTTAATCTCGCTTTCTTTGTTTAAAATATTTTAGTTAACGTTGTTTGTAAGGACGACCCTCACAATTGAATGTGTTAGAGCCGTAAAGCAAATCTTCAATTGTTAAGAAATACATATTTCTTCTTTCTTTTGTATAAGTCGTTTACTCCTTAATTATACAAAAGTTTTTTCAAAAAATAACAATTAAATGACTTTAGCTTTACTAATTCCCTTATCATTTTGTTCGACCAGATATACTGTATCAATTAAAGATGGAAGGTAATTACGCTCGTGTGTGATAATGATAGCCTGTCTGTCAGCATAATCAAGTAGTGATTTGATAGCTTCAGCTGTGTTTTCTGCTCTTAATTCAGATACTGCTGATGTTGGTTCATCAAGTGTAATTGGTGCTTTATTTCCTGAAACAATTTTAGTTACTGAAATAAATAATGCTAATGATAAGATTTCACTAAGACCACCACCCTCATTTTCTATATTAATATCAGTGTCAACTCCATCAATTGATTTATTTATATAAATATCTGCGACAGGTGCACCAGATTTAACATCTAGTTTAATTTTAACTGAATAATTATCTCCGAATACCATACGTAGAATTTCAGTTGTACTTTCTTCTAGGATTTCCTTGCCTTGATTCATTGCAGAATGAACTGATTTCTCAAGCAAATCACGTGCGATTGTAGTATTTTCAGAGCTATCTGTAAACTCTTTTAGTTTCAGTTGTTCTTCTGACAATTGCTTGGTCAATAGTGATTTTTCTATAACTTTCTTAGAAATATCACCGTCCAAAGTTTCAATTCTCCTTTCCAAATCAGTCATATATTCCTCCTTAGATGTCTTTACAATTATATTATAACATAAAAAAATAGTATGTCAAGCATAAAAATAAAAAAAACTCTAAAAAAGAGTTTTAAATTATAATCTCGTATGATAGGAACTTATACTCCTCGATATTACCAAGGACATCAATAGAACTCTTGACTTTAAGAGGTGCATTGATATTTAAGTGCTTAATTGATGACGTAAGTTCAGCTAATGACGGGTATTTATTTGGGTTTGATGACGCAATATACAGTTTGTTTTGCAATTCATCTGAACTAAATCGAGCTAAACTCTGATTGGAGAACAAACTTTCTGATAACTTTCCGCTATGTTTAATTGCAAATTCTTTTGCTTTTTTATAATCAGAATCATCAAGGTTTTTGTCTTTTCCAATGTGAGTTTTCATAAATGCTAGACCAAGTGAACGTGAATTCTTAACATCAAATGCAACACCATTAATATAGAAATCAACACCCTTAATATTTTTAAGTGTTGGTGTAATGTTATTTTTGAATGCTTTATAAAGGATTGCTTCGGTTGAGTCGTTGCGAAGTTGATTCAACTCAAATGTATGAAGAGAACGTACGGTTTCCTCTTCTATCATTCGCTCTTTTTCCTCAAATGTAATATCTAAGCGGCGAATTGAATTTAATTTAGATTCATAGTTTTTCCCACTCATATAATTAGTAGAATCTGGATATTTTTTGTTGAACTTTTCAAGGAATGATTGGTATGTTGCTGTTGCTTTATCTAATTCGTCGTATTTTTTATATTTGTGTTTGCCATCATCCAGCTTTGTTTCAAATTCTGCTTTTACAAATTCAGAGAACTTACTATAATCCCAACTTGCGATTATAAACTCAATTGCTTTTTCTTTATTAGGAAACTGCTCTGTGCCACCTGACAATAATTGTGCAAACTTGTGAATAACCTCAGCTGTTGGTAGCAATCGGTCAATTGTGTATTCGTCTACTGCCGAGCGAATATCTTTCATTATATGTTTTTTAAGACTCATATTATGATTCTTCTTTCTTTTTTCTTATTTTATGAGATAGATTAGAGAAATATAAGACTGTCTCACATTTCTTCTTTCTTTTGTTTTTTTATTTACAATTTAATTATATAAAGAATAATAAAAAGACCATAAAAATAGTCTTTTTATTATTAACCGTAGACAACCCAACTACCAGCAGGTAATTTTCCTGCCATTTGTGCTTGTTCAGATAACGGCATACCTTGGTATTCACCGTGCCCTAGTAATTGTAACGCTCCATAAGCTCCAGATGAAGCGTTCATTGCACTTACGTTTCCACCTGACTCACGACTGATGATATAAGCCCACTCACTTGCTGAATATCCAGCAGCGTTAGCTGTATTACTAACCATATAGTTAGCCAAAGCATTAATATCTACAGCACCAGAAGTCTGTGAAAGATTTAATCCTGATGCTGATGCTGTTGTTGCTGTTGATGTTTGAGCTGTTTGTGCAACAGCTTGAGCTTGACGTTCTTTTTCTGCTTTTTCTTCAGCCGCCCTAGCCTGACGTTCTTGTTCAGCACGCGCAGCTTCTTCTTTAGCTTTAGTCTCAGCAACCAACTTGTCAGACTCATTATTTTTACCAGCTATTTCATTAGCAGAACTTAAAATCCTGTCAACCTGGAATGATGCCTTTGCTTTGGATAGTTGAGATTTAATTTCTTCTTTTTTATCCTTTAAATTAAGACTCTCTATATTTTTCATAGCAGAAGTCTGTTTTGACGCAAATTGAGAATCCAATTCACTTTGTCCTTTATTAATTGATTTAATAATATTAGAGGATTGCTTAATTGATGTGGTCTCGGTTGGCTCACCAGTCATTTCTATTTTAATAACATCAGCACTTGCCTTCGTGTGTGTACTTAACGATACACCAACTGTAAATAACAAAGTTGCCGTGAGTAAACCTGTAGTTACTTTATTCAATATAAAATCTCCTTTAAAAAAAAATTTAGTTCTATATTAATTTTAGCATAAAATATCAAAAAAAGAAAGCCTCATCTGGCTTTCTTGACTTAATTAAGTTTAAGCAAGAACTCGTCTTCAGTAAGAATAGGAATTCCAAGGTTTTGAGCTTTCTTAAATTTAGATGATGATGAGTCTGTTTCATTAGTAACTAGATATTCAGTTTTTCCTGAAATTGAACCAGCAAGCTTAATGCCATAAGATTCTAATAATTCTTTCAATTCTGAACGTTTCATTTTAGTTTTGCCCGTCACAACTATTGTTAATCCAGACAAATCTTTTTTATCATCACTTACAGATTTAGTGCCACCTAAATTAGATAAACTAAAACCTAGTTTTTCTAGTTCAAGTAAAGTTTTCTTATTTTCATCAGATAACAGATTATTCTTAATATCCAACACCTTTTGTTCACCAATAGAATCAACTTCATTTCTGAATTTGTCTAAGTCTTTATCAATTTCCTTAGAATCTAATAGTTTACGTGCTGAACCAAAGTAAGACATAATTTGTTTTGATAAGTCATTTCCAATACCAGGAAGACCAAGTGCAACTAAAATATTTTTAGTTGGTCTTGTTTTGGCTTTTTCTAATTCAGAAATCAATTTATTGTACTTTTTCTCACCAAGACTTGGAATATCAATAAATTCTTCTTTATCAATAGACCACAAACTTAGGAAATCTTTCAAATTAATGAGATTGTTATCTGCTAATGTTTTAACAGTACGTTTGGATAATGCATCTATATCTAATCCAGTTTTTCCAACGAATATTTTCCAGCGGTTTAACAACTGTTCTTCTGTTTCAACTAAAGTGTATAACAATTCATTCTTGAAAAATGTCTTTTCAGGTTGTACTACTTCAATTTCAGAACCATCTCGTTCATCTACAATTGGTTTGATGATTTGAGGAATTACGTCATTTGCTTTTTGGATAAACACAGTATCACCGATACGTATATCTCTTTTTCTGATATTAAAAAGGTTAGCTAGACTTGCTCTTGTAATTGTAGAGCCTGATAAAAGAACAGGTTCTACAACACCTACTGGAGTAACCAAACCTTTTGCACCAACTTGCCAAACCACATCTGTTAATGTTGTGGTTGCCACATCTGCTGGAAATTTAAAAGCCAACTGGTTCTTTGGGTGATGTTCTGTGAATCCAATCTCACGTCTATTTTTAATGAAGTTGGGTTTAATAACCAATCCATCAATAGTATGAGGCACTTTATCACGTTTAGAAGAATCAAACCCTTTAATAACAGAGATAACTTCTTCTTTAGTTAATAAAGCATCAGAGAAGTCATCTTTTGTTGATTCAGAGCCCTCTTTGTTGAACGGTACTGTAATGTAATCACGACCAAAAACTTTAGATAGAAAAAATAACATTTCTAGTTCTGAATCAATTCCAAGTTCTTCAGCGTTTTCTAAATTATAGAAATGAGTCATAACTTTACGTTCTTTAGCTAAATTAGCATCAAGGGATTGTAATGTTCCTGAAACTAAATTTCTACTATTTTGGAAATCACCATTAATATTTAGCTCTTCAAAATCAGAATCATTAATAATAGATTCACCACGTGCTGTCAAATTAGGATATTTTGATAACTCGTTTAATGCTTTTGATGATAAAGTTGGAAGCATAATGTCGGTATTGTCTGTACCAACTTCTCCGTCTCCTCGACTAGAAATAGTTAGCTTACCGTCATTAACATTCTTGTGTTTATAAAATACTGATGTTAATCCATCATCTTTTGTTTCAACAATAAACCCGTCGGTATACCACAAATCACTAGGATTATCAGAAAATTTGTTCAAGAACTTTTTAACGTCACCAATCTTATTTGCCTTTTGTAATGAAAGCATACGATACTGATGATGAACTTTAGGTTTCTTATTACTAGCTTCTGATACTTTAGATAATACTTCTACTGGATAAGTTTCAGCAATTGGTGAGCTTACCGTTTTGAACAATAACTCATCAAATTCTGTATCTGTTAAAGATGGATTGCTTTCATTATATTCTTTGTCGGCAATGTTTAAAATTAAATTAGCAGATTTGAAATCTTCAAGTGTTTCAATTGATTTAATTTTACTTAAATAAGTAAAGAGTTCTTTTTCTGTTTTTTTCATAGTTAATTCTTCTTTCTTTTGTTTTTTTTATTTTACAATTTAATTATATAAAATATCTTATATTATAAAAGAAATGACGTAAACAAAAAAAAGCCATAGGTTTGGCTCTCTTTTTTAAATTAAGAATTCTAATTATTACTCTTCTGATTCTAAATATGAAACTATATTAGAAGTATAAGTTTCAATTCTAGGGTCTTGTTTTGTGGTATTTCCACTGAGTTTTTCAGACCAATCACAAATAGAGTAGTATAAATAAGAAACGTATCTTTTAGAAACATTCTCATAATGTCCATATTTGATATTTTCCATAACCTTGTGTATAAGAAATAATCTGTCTAATTTTGAAAAAATTATAATTTTATTACAAAGGTCTTCAATTCCCGAACCGTCCTTGCAATCTATAAATTCAATAGTTTTCATTAAAGCTTTAGGATAAACATCTAATATAGGTATTTCAATATCAATTACACTATCTTTGCAATAAATATAATGCTCAAATATGTCAGTTGGTAAGTCACAGACAAAGTTATCACTAATCGAACGTGTTGAAAATAGAAGGTCAAATTTCTTATGTAATTTAAGAGGACCAAATAACAACCACCACCAATCGGGTTCTTGCGTTTCACCATTGTTGTCTTGCAAAGCATAAAGCATCTCTAATTTAGCCAGGTTGATTTCTGAGTGTTTAGACAATATTTTATTCTTCATATTATCAACCAAATCGTCTAATTCCTCGTCTGTTATAGCACGACCATAGCATAAATTTTCAAAGCATTTTTGATATTTATTATGTGGATTTAGTTTAATTATATGGAATTGCCTGCACTTAGACTTATCTTTAGCAGATAAAGATGAGAAGGAAATATAAGAGCTAAAACCTACCGAAATTGATATTTCATCATTTTCATCTAAATAAACAGTTAGAATCAAATCGGATTCACTCCAAAATGAAGTAAATATATCATCATATTCACTAAGGTCTATCAAACTATCATTATCAGACTCTTTACTAACTGCATTAACAAATTCAATTAATTTATCTTTTAAGCTTAATTTTAGTTCAGATAAAAATAAATCAGAATCTTTATCTGCATATGCATCTGTTTTAATCATTTTTTCTTCTTTCTTTTTTTTTATTTTACAACTTAATTATAGTCATTCTACTTTTTTTGAAGATTTGATATTATATCCTTTTGTTCAGTTGTAAGTTTATATACTACTTGATGTAAATAAGGAGATTCTATCGTTCCGTCTTTATGTTCTAAGCCAAGATAATGCCCAAGCTCGTGTGTTAATATTTTATTCAAGTAAGTATCAAATTCTTTATCACCAAATTTTTCTTTTATTTGAGAAGTATCAATCTCTAAATATGAATTCCATTGATACGTACTCACATCTTCATCTGAATTAGGAGTGGTTGTTAAGCCCATTGTACCGTCAGGCAATGATTTGTCCCATATAACCTTAACTTTTTGATTAAAAGGATTATAACCCAACTCGTCAGTCCACCATTTCATTGCATAGTTTAAATTGTCAGAATATTTAAAATTCATTTTCTGGTTTTCATCTGAATTATATCTAGATATATCAATAGAAGATTGGGCTTTATATTTTGTGCATACGTACGTGTTTATATAATCGTAGTTTACACCACTTACGTTACTGTATGTAAAAAAGACTAAAAATGATGAAAATAATGCAGTTAAAGCTATCTTAACTGAAGATTTCACATTATATGATGCTTTTTTCTTTTTTATATTGTCTTTTCTAATAGTTTTTATATCATTTTCCCCCTATAACTCAATTGTATTTCTATCTCTTTTTTTTAAAAAAGCTTTACAACCAAAAAAGATATTCATCCCTTTAATATTATCAGATTTTATAATTTTTCTAACCATAATTTCACCTCGTCAGTTTTTCTTTTCTATTTTAATTTTAGCACAAACACAAAAAAAGCTATATAAAATATACAGCTTTAGTATTTATAGTTGAACATCTTTTACAATTTGTGCAATCTTTTGGAAAAGATACGCATCACTTTTTCCTGCTTCTAGTTTTTTAACCAAACCAGGCTTGATATTATCCAGATTTGAGTACACTTCATCAATACTATTGTATGTATTCAATAATTCTGTTGCAATCTTAGGTCCAATTAGTCGTACACCAGGGAAATTGTCAGACGAGTCTCCAACAAGAGCTTTATAGTCAACAATCTTTTCAGGCGACACACCAAACTCTTTAAAAACATCAGCTTCTTTGTATGTTTTGTAAACAGATGCACCTTTAATTGGGCTTTGAACACGGATATTATTCTTGTCATCAACAAGTTGGAAAAAGTCTTTGTCAGAAGATACAATTAAGATAGTCGTGTCTTTAGATTTGTACTTTTCGACGGCACTCCCAATAATATCATCAGCTTCATAGCCTTCAATATTCCAAGAATCGTCTGCAACTTCATCTCCAACATTTCGTAATGACGGGAACAAATTAACGGGAATGTCTCGTTTTTTTCTATTCCCCTTATATGGCGGATACAACTCTCCTCTAAATGTTTTAGAGCCAGATTGAAAATCCCACGCAATGAACATTTTTGTGTCTGAATCTTTACCAGTTAAACGTTCACGTTTATAAATAGTATTGATATATCCACCGAAAATCATCATTGTTTCTTTCACTACAATATCTTGAATGTCCTTGAACACTTCTTCACTTGTTTCTTTTGCACTTTCCCAGGAAGATTTGTATTGGAACATAGCTGCAAAGAATGCTCTATATCCAACAGACGAGCCATCAACTAAAATCACTTTATTTTTCATATTCATTTCCTACTTTCGTTTTTGTAATTTTACTAATTAATTATATAATATTACCACTTAAATTTAGATATTTAAACTTATAAAAGCTATCTAATGATTCAAATTCTTCACTTGTTAGAGAATTGAACTTTTGAGCGGATTTAACAATAAAATCTATTTTAATTGTAGGGGAAGAAATGTTATATTTTTCAAATAAGAAATCAAACAATGTTGTGTCTTTTATAACAACACCAGAATGACGTAACATAGCAGATATTTTTGTGATGTTTTTAAAATTTATTCTTTTTAGAATCAAAGATAGAATCTTCTCTTTTTCTAATTCAGACAACTCTCGCCATATTCCAATATTTTTAAGATTGTCGATATAATTTATACTACAACTAAATCCCCCTTTTGTTTGCTCTTCTAATGAAGAATATAATGCTTCATAGCTAATATATTTGAGATATTCAATATTAATATTTTTGTATTTAGGAATACCAAGTTCGTCAAAAATAGCTGATTGTATAAAATCTAATATTTTCTTCTCAGACAGAAGGTCTTCTACCATTAGTTCGCTATTCAATACCTCTCCAACAAAAAATGAGTAACTTTCTTCTGAACTTTTCTCAATTAGGGATGTAGAATAATCGGAAATACAATCAATCATACTTTCTTTGGTAATTTCAGAAATAAACTTAGCTGTATCTCTAGAAATGTATTCATTTGGATATAATGCGTCGTCTGGAATGTCCGCCATTCCTGAACCTGCCAAAAAGTCGGGTTTTAAGTTAAGTTTCCAACTCTTTATCCTAACTAAACCATTTAATGTTGAATTGTGATATTGACCTCCTTTAACAAATTTAGGAAATAATCTCTTATATTCGGCATTCCGTAATTCAACTTGCTCTTCGGTATCATTATCCAATAGTGGTTTCCAAAACCCATAACCCTCAAGAATAAAACAACGTATAAAGGGTGTATCTGTTTTTACATCAAAATATAATTCTATAGTAAAATCACACCCCAAAAATATTTTTTTAATATCAAAAGGTACTTCTTCATTTAAAATAGATTTGATGGAACGTGCAATGACTTTCATATCAGTTTTGAATTTCTTATTATATTTATGGAAAACATCTCGTTGAGACATAACAGATTTCAACCTGTCCATTGAACCTTTAAATTTAACACTTTCTGTTTTAATCATAGAATTCGTTCCTCCTTATTATATATTAACATAATTAAGTAATAAAATCAACAAAAAAGAGAAGCAAGCTTCTCTAGTAAGTTAAGTTGGGAACCACCCCAACTTAAATCAAATATATATTACATAACTTCGATATTGTCCATAATCATTATATGAACTCCTTTCTTTTGTAAAGTTTTTTTTACTCTTTAATTATATAAAGTAAAAATAAAAAAGCCAATAAATAATTGACTTTTTCGTTTTATTTACATTTAATATTTTCTGTAAACGTATTAATTATATTAGTATATTCAACTAATTTTTGTTCTAATTTAGATTCAGAAATATGTTGATTGTTCTTTTTATATTTAAACGCAAATAACTTAAACGTTGATAAAATACAATCAACAAACATATCTCTTTCTTCTTCTTCAACATAAATAGAATAATCTCCAGATGCAATATCAGAGTTTATATCTTTAAAGGTCTCAAATCCACAGCCTTTTTTTATCAAAAAGCTATAAACATCTGTAATAAAATATTTAACATTATTGCAATATTTTATCTCTTCCTTCAAACGTGTCAGCTCATATAAGCTACTTGTTTCTATAAACTCGAATGAACCTACTATTTTCTTAATATCAATCTTGTGTTCACATTCATCATTTGATTCTGATATTAGTTGCCTCAATGAAAATGAGTCAAGTGCCTCTCTTTCTGAAATAAAAATATCTGTAGCTAAACCATAAATATCATTCCTAAGAGAGTCAAAGTCTTTGTCTACAGGTGATGTAAAAACACGACTTTCTAATATGTTTTGTAAAACATTACTATTTTTTTCAAAAGGTAAATTATAGTTAATATAATTACCGTTCTTCATATTCTCTAAAAAAAGCTTTGTAATATAATGCGCATCCATAGGAGAAAGTTCATCAATAACATCTCTAATTACGTTTGTATTGACACTATTTGACCAAGTATAGGTTCTTATTTTACGTATTTCATCAACTCTATAATCTAAAAGCCTTGAGATAAATTTAGGATATAGATTATTTAAGTCAAAATTTCTGTCAATCATTGCGCCTGATAAATCTTTATATCCATTTTCAACAATAATTTTGAAAAAATCATCAGGTAAAGAATATAGAATATCATCAGATACAAATCTATTAGTAAATATAGATTTATTAATAGCATAGTCAAAAACAACGTCACCTTCATCTACAGAATTAATGTTAGAAAGTCCCAATAATTCTGTTGTTAACTCATAATGAACTTTTAATATTTTATTATAAATAGTTTTCAACGTTGCCTCTTTTGTTTTTTCAGAAATATCATTACCAATATAAATATCATATAGATTTCTGAAATATTTTGAGGTTGGTTTCAATTTTACAATATGAAATTGTTGGCATTTATGTTTATCTTTTGGAAATCTCTGTTCTGAAAATGAATCATTAGCAAACGTAAACTCAAGTTTCTCTGCATTTAAATAAGCATTGATATATATATCACTATAAGCATTTTTATTTAGGAGTGAATCGAAAAATGATGGTTGTTTATCAAATCTACCTTTGTGTTTTTCTTCCTTAACTTCTTCTAGAAATCTAAGAAATGCTTCTTTAAAATTAGAATTAAGTTCGTTCATAAAAACTGTGCTTGGGTCTTCTGTTGTGTCTGTTGTTTTAATCATTGTTTTGTTCTTCTTTCTTTTGTTTTTTATTTACAATTTAATTATATAAAACAAAACTATATTTAAAAAAGACATATTAAAATGTCTTTTTATATTATTTTTCTTTATTTTTATGAATGTCGAATTGAATGCCAAAATTAACAGACAATACAATTACAATTAATAAAATAATTGAGATAACGTTATTATGAATAGGAATAATTCCCTCTAATAACTCAACAAACATCAACGGTGATACAATAAGAAGCAATACCTCAATTAAAAACTCAAGGTTTTTATTAATGCTATTTTTCATACAGAATAGTAGAATATTGATAAACAAGTATTCCAATACAAAGAATAGAGCTGTAAAAATAACAGTATAAATGATAATGTGGTGATTTGCTTCAATCAGGTTAAACCCTAGTGTATGTAGTGATACCCAAGCACCCAAGAATAAGAGTGTAGAAACTCCTGCTCGGTTAATTGCAGGCAAGTTGACGTTGTTTAGTTTTTCAAGTGATTTTTTTAATGTGTTTTTCATAATTCATTCTTCTTTCTTTTTTTAAAAATTTATTTTACAACTTAATTATATGTCAAACTTTTATTTTTAAAGCATTTTGACTTTTGTTTATAGTGATATTATATCAAATAATCTTTATATTGTCAAGAAGTCCAATTTCATTTATGTACGAGCACATTAATTGCAGAGTTATTATTACAAGATAAACGTTATATTCCAAAATTGTGGATACAAGAAATCTTGTTAGTTTAATATTCTTAATCTTATATAGATTAAAGTTCCTTTTATATATAAAACTATGCACGATAAATGCTTTTCTATATGAAGTTTTAATACGTAGTTGAGTATTTGTATATCTCTCCTAAATAATATATAGATATTGATAAAAATGTTATTAATAATGCATTCATTTTGTTTCCCTCTTTTTTTTCTTAATATTTTATTTTTATGTTCTAATTATATAGAATTATTTAATTTTTTAATCTTACGTTATATAATTAAACTGTAAAACAAAACAATCAAATATATATATAAACCCAAAAACCAAAAAACAACCGAACAAAAAAATCACAAATTAAAACACAAAAAAAAACAAAAACAAATTTTATCTTAACATCAGGTTATCATAAAACAAACAAAAACAAACTTTAATTTAACATCAGGTTATTTTAAACTTTACTCAAATTAATAACATTATGGTTACTAATTTAAAAAACAAAAAATTAATAACATTATGGTTACTAATTTAATAAAAAACAAACAAAAAACAATTAATCACATTACGGTATTAATTTAGATAATAACATAATATTAACATATTTTGTCTTTGTTTATAATAAATTATCATACGATACTTTATTCAGTTGTGCTTGGTTTATATACCCTCAACTTTTATTATAGCGATTTGCTATAGTATTTGTAGTCATTCACTTGTAATTGATAGATTTTCATTTCTCATTGGTAGGGAAGTTGACGATACACATTACACATAATCTTATGATAGTAAAGGGTCTTCCTTTCTATCCCCCAGGTAAGGAGTTCACATTTCTTATCTGGGGTTAAAGATTACTAACCGTCTATATTTAATATAGTAGAGTTAGCGCCCGTTCGGGTGTGTGTAACAGTTGTATTGCGACTTTCCTCCATTGAAATTTGAAACTATTCAATTCACAGGTGGCTGACATAGCCATTGTAGTTGAAGAATTAGGTTTAAACGGGTGGAACATCCCTCCTAATTAAAACCGCTTGGTTTAAGAACCCGTAAGGGCTTTTTTTTTGCAATAAAATATAATTCATATTTTATTTATTTTTATCTATAATTAGTTTAGAAAAAT
>OBMA010001688.1_pt1 | contig 13373 bp, 12 predicted proteins | sample 1539141 | NCBI WGS metagenome assembly OBMA01 (sample SAMEA3991484, study PRJEB22521) | metagenome | biome: anthropogenic terrestrial biome; feature: sewage plant; material: raw primary sludge | place: Sweden | collected 2012-09-26 | reverse complement strand
GCCTTGTTGAACACGTTTTCGGCTTTATGGAACAGTCTATGTGCGGACTGATCTTTCGCAGAGTTGGAATACTCAGGGCAAGGGCAGATGTCGCAATGACCTGCCTAGTCTATAACATATGTCGCTACACGCAAATCATGAGGCTGACTCCTGTGCCCATAGCATAAAAAATGGAAATTAAAGTAAAATATATACAATAGATATTAAAAAAAACGGGGGGGGGAGCCAAGCTATAACATATTTTTATTAAATTTGCAACAAAAGAAATGAGGTGCATCCCGCATAAAGAGTTCTGGCGGAACAAGCAACTCAAAAAACTTAATTATTAGAACCCACCTATAATGATTGTCCAAGTGGTTCATCCTGGATGGACTGATAATAGAAAGGCTGTATTGGATTTCTCGTTTAGTGATCTTATTAATGCATTTTGGACTTTAAATCAGGGCTTAATACCACTATGGTTTATAAGGGATTTGATGGTAATCAACCTTTTTACTCCTCTTATTCATTTCTTGATCAAGCATTTTAGTCTTATTCCGATTTTGATAATAGGAATAATGTATTTTATGGATATAGGATTCTATTTACCAGGTATTGGTACGCGATCATCTTTTTATTATATATTAGGTGCATATTTTAGTATCACCAAAATAAATTATTTGAGAGTTATTAATAAATTTTCTAAAACATTTGTTCTAGCTCTGTCGTTTCTAATTATTATTGAAACTTATGTATGGTGCTATTTTGGCATGCTGACGATGTTAAATAGATTGGTTCTCCTTTCAGGAGTAATAACTATACCTATAATCATTGCTGTTGGAATAAAAAAACAGAAATTGAAGCCAAATGAATTTTTAGCCGAAAGTTCTTTTTTTGTTTTCGTCTTTCACATGTTTATCATATATATCCCTAGTAAATTTTGGGTTTTATTTTTACCAGTTAATACAATTACAACAATAACCATGCAAGTTGTAATTCCTGTGATTATTAGTTATATTTGTGTCGCAATATATTATTTTTTTAAAAAAATAGCACCAAAATTCTCACTCTTCATTGTTGGGGGGAGATAGACATGCTAGTTGAAAAAATAGTTTTAATTTATAATCTATGATATTTTATCTCATTTTGTTTACAATCGTTTTGTTTATATATTTTAAACAAAAACAAGAAGAATCTATCTATACATTATTTGGAATTTTATTGGTTCTGTCTATTGTTGTCGGTTTGGGTGATATGCTCGGAGGATATGATAGATATTTATATGCAGAATTATTTGATGATACGGCTGATGTCATTAGAAGCGGTTCCGCGATACTTTCTTCTGCGATAGTAGGTTATAGTAAAGAATTTGGATATGTTGGGATTAATATTTTTATATCATGGTTTACTGCCAATAGATATATATTTATTCTTATTTATACATTTATACTGTATATTCTAATTTTCTTCTCTTTTAAGCAATATGTTAAAAACTATCCATTTGCTATCATACTTTTTATGGCTTTATTTTTCTTTTTTACTTTTACGTATCTAAGGGAGGTTATGGCAGTAGCTATCACTTGGTTATCAATGAAATATATTGTTAAAAGAGATTTTAAAAAATTCTTATTAGTAATGATTTGCGCATATTCATTTCATAACTCTGCTGTTATTTTTTTACCAATGTATTTTATCCCTATTCGAAAGTTTAAAATCAGAAATATTATCATTATCATGATAGCACTACTTATATTAGGAATTTCTCCTATCCCAGCTTGGTTTTATACTAATTTTGGTGCTATCACAGGATCTGAGGAACGTGTGGCATATTATGCAGATGAAATAGATAAAAGTGGATTTAGAATAGAATATTTGATTGAATCGTTTTTCTTTTTGTTCATATTATTATATAATTATAAAAAAATGCCATTAACTAAAAATAATTTGGTTTTCTTTAATTCAGCATTGGTGTTTTGTGGTATATTATTGTTTTTTATCAAATCATCATCAGGAGGCCGTCTTAGTTGGTATTATATGATGGGGATAATTTCTTCTATTACATATATATATAGAATTCCAACAAGAAGAAATAAAAATAGCATAATGTGTCTTTTGGTAATTTGTGCTTTACTATATGTTCGAATTTTGTTTGCTTGGAACATCTATTTGTATCCCTATAAGTCTTTCCTTACAGACGGGCATAGGCAAGGAGATTTTATTTATGAAAAGTATGAATATGATCAAGGTTATGATAACAATAAGTTTTATAGATAATTATGTTGATAACAGTCGTAACACCAACCTATAATAGGGCGCTTGAGTTAAAGCAATTATATCATAGCCTATATAACCAGACATGCTCGGATTTTGAGTGGCTGATTATAGATGACGGTTCTATAGACGACACAAAGGAAGTTGTGGAACAATTCGTTTCAGAAGAAAAAATTAAGATTAAATATATATATAAGCAAAACGGCGGAAAACATACTGCTTTAAATGTAGCATTTAGAGAGATATCTACGGAATTATTATTTATAGTTGATAGTGATGATATCTTAACAGAAGATGCCGTCCAATGTATTTGTGATGATTGGGACCTAGTAAAGGGCAGAAATCTATGTGGTATTTCATACCTGAGAGGTTATTCTAGTGATAAAGTAATAGGTGATTTGTACCCTAATGCAGATAAAAGCATTGATAATTTCATCAATCTTCGATTTAATAATAGTATAAATGGTGATAAAGCAGAGGTTTGGGTTACAAAATATTTACGCGATTATAGATATCCAGAATATGAAGGAGAAAAATTTATTAGTGAATCTGTGGCATGGATACATGTGTCACGTAATTATGACATGCTCTTCGTAAATAAGATAATTTATATAACAGAATATCTTGAAGGTGGATTAAGTGATTCCGGACGGGCTCTTCGGTTCAGATGCCCGAACAATATGGCTTATGGCTCATTAGAAACAATGAGTAAAGATTTCTCAATGAAAATACGTATAAAGGAAACTTTGCTCTATATAGTTTATAGTCGATTTGGAAGAAAGAGCACTAGACGAATGATATATTGTAAATATCCAGTGATGGTAACTCTATGTTTGTTACCTGGTTTGTTGTTATATAAATATTGGAAATATAAGTATAAAATGTAAACCTGTTAATATATGGAAAATCAAAAATTTGAATATAGTGTTGCAATTCGCACACTAGGAAAAGGCGGAGAAAAATATAAGCAAGAGTTGGAGTCTTTGCATAATCAGACAGTTATGCCTAAACACATATTTGTCTTTATTGCTGAAGGTTATCCTCGCCCTGAGTTTCAAGTGGGGATTGAGGAGTATGTCTCTGTTCACAAGGGGTTAGTTCATCAACGTTCAGCCTCAGCAGATGGGGTAGACACAGAATTTTTACTAATTTTAGATGATGATGTCTTTTTCCCAGCTGACTCAGTTGAGAAATTGCATGATGACATGATGAAAAGAAATGCAGACGGCATTGCCCCAGATACGTTTGAGAGTTATAAGATGGGATTATTCTCCAAGATAAAATATTATTTTGCAACAGGGGTTACTTCTCACCAGCCTAATGAATGGGATATTATCATTAAGCGAAATGGAACTTTCTCATATAATGTTTGTCCTGAAAGAGGTGGTGTGTACCTTACCCAAAGTGCTGCAGGAACGGCTTGCTTTATGAAAACTGATGTGTTTAGGGCTATTCATTATGAACATGAGTTGTGGATTGATCAATACCCAGCCGGAACATTTGGTGAAGATCAAATTATGTTTAACAAAATACACAAAAACGGTTTCCGTATGTTGATGGCTCATGATACAGGTGTACTACATCTTGATGCAGCTACAAATAATATTAAACAAAAGACATACGAGAAATTGAAATATCGTGCTTTATCATATTATATGACATGGTATAGGACGTGTTATGATTTGCCAGACAATAGTAGAAAAGAAAAAATTCTTTGTTCATTGGCTTATAACTGGCGATTTATCTTAGGCCTTTCAACAAGGTTGGTGTATGCTTTACTGGAATTGTCACCTAGATTTTTCACGTCGTTTATTGATGGGTATGTGACTGCTAAAAAATATGCTCACAGTGACGAATATAAAAAAATACCGAGTTTCATCGTTAAGTAATGGAAAAAAGACTGCTGAGTTTAATAATACCTGTATATAACGTTGAACAATATCTTCGGAAATGTCTAAACTCTGTATTAAGACAGGGCTTGGACAGTGCTGAATATGAAGTGATATTGGTTAATGACGGTTCTCGGGATAATTCTTTACAGATATGTGAAGAATATAAAGCAAAGTATTCAAATTTTAAAATAGTGAATCAGCAAAATCAAGGTGTCGCTGCTGCTCGTAACAATGGAATAGAACATTCGGGTGGTCGCTTTATCGGTTTTTTAGATTCGGATGATTATTTGTTGGATAATGGAATTAAACTTGCCTTTAAGCCATTTGCTGAACGTAATGATATAGATGTAATCCATTTTTTTAGTAGTTATGATAATTGGGAAATAAAACCTATAAATAATGAAGTTGATTTTGATGGGTCATGTCATGATTATATCTTGCATACAGGGTTGCCATCGTTCTGCTGGCTTTGTTTTTATAAAAAAGAGTTCCTAGCTTTGCATGGGATCAGATTTAAAAATTATGTCGTCGGAGAAGATCAGTTGTTTTCTTCATGGGTCTATATAGCGAATCCTAGAATCTTATCAACTAAAGCAAATATTTATAGATACGTTATCCGTAATGAGAGTGCAACGACAAAACGTTCTGTTCAGCATACACGAAAATGCATAAATGACTATCTTAGTTCTTATATGGATATAATGAACTTGTTAAAAAAATACGAAATTACTCAAATCCCGTTGTTATACAATAAATGTATTGATTCGTTAAATTCAAAAAAGATGTTTGGCATTAGTAGAATATTATCGGCTGACTATTCTTTTTCGGAATATTATAAAATTAAAAAGATTTGCTCAGATTCTCAATTCTATCCCGTAAAAGTCTTTTCAAAAGGTTTGAAAAATAAAATTATGGTACTCTTATTGAATTTGACTATTCAAAATGTGATATTTTATAAGTTATGCAATATTATTTTCAATAGGATTCTGGTACCTTATATAATGCCAGTGGTACGAAAAAAATTATAATTGGAAATGGTGTTCCATCTAAAAACTGGAAATGATTAATAGGATGAAAATACTACAAGTTATAACCACATTACAGACTGGCGGAGCTGAAAATCTGGTTTCAGAACTTGTACCATTGATGAATGATGAAACTCATCAAGTAGACATATTGCTATTTGATGGAGAGGAAACTCCATTCAAGAAGAAACTGGAAGATGGTGGATATCATGTCATAACAATAGGAAAAAGCAATAATGTGTATGATGCCAGATTGATATTCCGACTGATACCAATCATCAAAAGATATGATATCGTACATACTCATAATACGGCTTGCCAATTTTTTGTAGCTATTGCTAAAGTGATATCACGGGCAAAATGCAAGCTGGTGACGACGGAACATAGCACGGAAAACAAACGTAGAACCATAAAATGGTTTAAGCCGATAGATAAATGGATGTACCGCCAATATGATAAGATTATTTCTATTTCTGAAATTGCAACGAATTACCTCGTGAAATATATTGGTTATAAATATCCTGTGGTAACGATTCCTAATGGAGTGAATATAGCGAAATTCAGAAATACGGAGGCTCATCCGGAATATCGCAATATAGATGATGTGATTATCACAATGGTGGCGGCATTCAGAGTTGGGAAAGACCAGGATACCATCATCAGAGCATTGACGAAATTGCCTGAGAACTATAAAGCATGGATTATCGGTGACGGCATCAGAAAAAATGAGATTGAATCGCTGATAGAGAATTTGAATCTGAATGGCAGAGTGAAATTGTGGGGTGTAAGAATGGATGTCCCGCAATTATTGAAATCGTCTGATGTTATCGTGATGTCTTCACGTTATGAGGGCCTTTCTTTGTCGAGTATTGAGGGAATGTCTGTAGGTAAGCCTTTCATTGCGAGTGATGTGAAAGGATTGCATCAAACAACGGTCGATGCTGGTATTTTATTTCCTTATCAGGATGTGGATGCCCTTGCTAAAGAAATTCTACATTTGATGACGGATACCGATTATTACAAGATGATTGCAGACCGATGTCTGAAACGTGCCGAGGATTTTGATATATCAAAAACAGTAGAGGGGTATAGAAAAGTGTACGATGGACTAATCTATAAATGATATTTTAAAAGGAAAAAAGTCCACGAATGACACGAATAGACACGAATGAAAGGCAAAATGAATTTCCTTCGTGTGATTTGTGGTTAGAGAATAATTTTTCTTCGTGTAAATTAGTGTCATTCGTGGACAATATTTGAATTTATTTCGTTTGATGAAAAAATTGATCAAGATTTCTACGGTTCCGATGTCGCTCAACACTTTTTGCAAGGGACAACTGAAGATGTTGTCGCAATATTATGAGGTGGTGGTAGTGTCCTCTCCAGACAAGGAACTGAATACAATTCGAGAAAGAGAAGGCGTTCGGACTGTGGCTGTGGCCATGGAACGACATATCTCTATATTCAAAGATATTGCTTCATTGGTGAACATGATTCAGGTGTTCAGGCGTGAACGACCTGATATCGTACACTCGATGACCCCGAAGGCTGGACTTATATCAATGCTGGCAGCTCGTATCACAGGTGTACCAGTGAGGATACACACCTATACAGGACTGGTTTTCCCTACTGCTACGGGAATGAAACAACAGATTCTGATATTGATGGACAAGTTGTTGTGTGCCTGTGCCACGTATATCAACCCAGAGGGTAGAGGAGTGAAAAAGGATTTAATCAAGTTCGGCATTACCAAGAAGCCTCTGCATATCATTGCTAATGGCAACGTGCGGGGAATCAATCTCAATTATTATAGTAGGACAGAGAACGTTATGAAACTTGCTTCGGCATTGAAGGATAATTCTTGTTTCACGTTTTGTTTCGTAGGCAGACTGGTGGGTGACAAAGGACTGAATGAACTGATTGAGGCTTTTGAGAGATTGAAGGATTATGGTATTAGTGATATTCGACTATTGATGGTGGGGCCGAAAGAGGCAAACTTGGATCCGTTAGAACGTGATACGTTGGAGATGATGGATGAGGATAGCAATATCATGTTGTGTGGTAACCAGAGTGATGTGCGACCATATTATGCCGCTTCAGACGTATTCGTGTTCCCTTCATATCGTGAGGGATTTCCAAATACGGTGCTAGAGGCAGGGGCAATGGGGTTGCCTTCGATTGTGACGGATATCAATGGAAGTAACGAAATCATATCAGATAAGGTGAATGGACTTGTCATTCCATCACATGATACAGATGCGTTGTATCTGGCCATGAAATATTTCGTGGAAAACAAAGACGAAATCGGTCGCATGGGAATAAAGGCTCGTGAAGTGATAGAGCAGAAGTTTGAACAAGGGATGATATGGGGAGAATTACTCAAAGTATATCAATCATTTCACGAATGAACATGAATGAAAGGAAAAAAATAATAAAGTCCACGAATTACACGAATGGACACGAATTAAAATACAAAAGATAAGACGAAATCGTTAGGTACATGGGATGGAATATTTAGAGCAGAATCTGTAATTTATAATTCGTGTTCATTCATGTGATTCGTGGTTAAATAATGAATTTCCTTCGTGTTAATTCATGTAATTTGTGGACAATGATGATTCATTTTTGGATAATATGGAGATGATAGATAAAGAACTTGTTTATGCCATTAATGGCGCAGCAATGGAGGTACACTCTCAACTCGGTTGTGGATTTCTTGAGGCCGTCTACCAAGAAGCTCTAGCGATAGAATTAAAACGCCGTGGCATACCTTTTGAACGTGAGAAAGAAATATGTATAAAATACAAGGGCGTTGTTTTGGAAAAACGATATTATGCAGATTTTGTTTGTTATGATAAGGTGATAGTGGAGTTGAAAGCCGTATCCGAATTGACCAATACTCATGTGGCACAGGTACTGAATTACCTGAAAGCTACAGGATATAGAGTTGGACTGCTCATGAACTTCGGCGAATCTTCATATACGTTTAAACGCATTGTGCTGTGATACTACGAATGAAAGGTAAAAACATAATGTCCACGAATGACACGAATGGACACGAATTAAAATACAAAAGATAAGGCGAAATCGTTAGGTACATTGAATGGGGACAATCAGAGTAGAATCTGTAATTTGTAATTCGTGTCAATTCGTGTAATTCGTGGTTAGATAATGAATTTTTCTCATGATATTATTGAAGAAATGCTATATCATTTAGCCCACATATTGAGAGACCGCTTTCCTTTTCTATGGGATTGGGTGAGCAAACTGAATTCTTTCCTTTTTGTTGTCAGATATGGCAAAAGGATGAAGGGCGAAAATATAAAATCCACGAATGGACACGAATGGATACGAATGAAAGGTCTTCATTCTATATTGCAGAAATATTCTCAGAATGAGTTCAGGGTTGAGGCTTTGGCCCCTTCAAATGTTGAGGCTTTAGCTCTATTTTTTTCAGAACAACCAATAGAGTCCTTTGATTATTTCAAGCCACATGGTTTCGATGTTCAATCATTGAATAAGTTGGTGGAAGATAAGTCCTTCTTAGCTTATGTGGTTTGGGCAGATCATACTATCGTTGGATATTTCTTTTTAAGAGGTTTCTTCATGGGGAAATGCTACCGTGGTTATATTACAGATTATCGTTGGCGCAGAAAGGGTATCAATAAGCTAATGGGATTATGTGCTACGGATATCGCCGTACTATTGAATATCCCGATGTTTGGAACGATATCTCCAGATAATGAGGCTTCGATGAAATCGGCTCAGACTGTGAATGACGTGAAAATCATCGAAACGCTGAAAAATGGGGATTACTATGTAGAGTATATTCCACGAAACAATCATAAGAACTCATGATACTAAAATATATTTTTGATAAAATAGTCTCTCTCATCGGATTGATTTGCTTAAGTTCCGTGTTTCTGGTTGTTGCAGTGCTTATTAGAATGAAAATGCCAGGTGGCCCTGTACTCTTCAAGCAGAAAAGAGTAGGACAATATGGTAAGTTGTTTACTGTATATAAATTCCGTACGATGACGGTGAATGGCGAGGGCAGAACATCTATTGCTGCCGAAGAGGAAAATCGAATCACATCACTGGGGGATAAGTTGAGGAGATATAAACTTGATGAACTCCCTGAATTGTGGAATGTTTTGAAAGGAGATATGAGTTTCGTAGGTCCACGTCCAGACGTTCCAGGTTATGCAGACCAATTGATAGGTGAGGATAGGGATGTGTTGAACTTGAAGCCAGGCATTACAGGACCAGCAAGTTTGAAATATCGGGATGAGGAGTATATTCTCACTCAGCAGACTGATCCACAAAAGTATAATGATGAGATTATTTATCCTGATAAAGTAAAACTAAATCTCTATTATCTGCATCATTATTCATTCGCCAAGGACATCCAGATGATTGTCTGCACGGTGCTGGGAAAGAGAATGGAATATGGGGGAGACGAGATTTAACGTTGTTCGTGATTATATGAAATTGTGTGATACATAAATATATTGAAATTAATGAATTAAAATAGGAGATGAAAAAAAATAGAATTTATCTCTGCCTCGCTCACATGAGCGGCAATGAACAAAAGTATATTCAAGAGGCATTTGATACCAACTGGGTGGTTCCAATGGGACCGAATGTAAATGCATTAGAGGCAGACCTTGAGAACTATGTGAATAGTAAAATGTTAATTGTGAATGGCGAGGGGTGGGAAGAAACGGATGACCCACAACTGGGGAAGGCTCTGAGACCGACTGGCGATGAATACCTTCACTATAAGATGATAGCAGGAATGGATAAAAAGGTGGTTGCACTCTCTGCTGGAACTGCGGCTGTGCATCTGGCATTGTTGGCCTGTGGTGTTGGTCCCGGCGATGAGGTAATGGTGCAGAGTTTCACGTTCTGTGCGTCTTCGCATCCTATCACGTATCTTGGGGCTACCCCCGTGTTCGTGGACAGCGAGAAGGATACATGGAATATGGATCCGCAGTTGCTTGAAGAAGGAATCAAAGACCGTATCGCAAAGACGGGTAAGAAACCTAAGGCTATCGTGGCAGTGTATCTTTATGGCATGCCGGGACGTATTGATGAGTATGTCGTTATTGGCAAGAAATATGGTATCCCTTTGGTTGAAGATGCTGCCGAGGCTCTGGGTTCTCGTTTTGATGGTCAGGTGTGCGGTACGATGGGCGATTATGGTGTGCTCTCGTTCAATGGTAACAAGATGATTACTACGTCTGGTGGCGGCGCACTGATTGTGCCTAATGCTGAGGCAAAATCGAAAGTCATGTTTTATGCTACTCAGGCGCGTGAGGCTTATCCTTATTATCAGCATGAGAAAATTGGCTATAACTATCGCATGAGCAACGTGGTTGCTGGTGTCGGCCGTGGTCAGATGACAGTGCTGCAGGAACATATAGACCATCATAAGAAGGTACAGAGAATGTATGAGGATCTGTTGAAGGATGTTTCTGGTATATGTATGCACTCACAGCCTGGCGGTGGTCGCTATGACGCGAACTATTGGCTATGCACATTCACCATCGATGCAAGCGTAAAGATAAAGGGACAGGAAAAAGCTTATGCCAAAGCAATATCTGGCGCTGTAGGTGGTGCTGCTGGTGTGACACATGCCGGTGGTACGCTGCGCACGGAATGCGAACCGAATGATAATGTGGAGGCTCTGCGCATGTGGATGGATGAACATCAGATAGAGTGCCGCCCTGTATGGAAGCCGATGCATACCCAGCCTTGCTATAAGGATGCACCTCGCTATCTCAGTGGCGTGTCAGAGGATGTCTTTCATCAGGGAATGTGCCTGCCCACTGGTCCATGGGTGACAGAAGACGATGTCAGGTATGTAGTTGACTGCATCAAAGATGCTATACGATAAGTCTTTATTTTCGTGGTTTTTCATTATGAAATATAATTTGAAAAAATGTTAAATAGGGTAATCAACTGGTATTTTACTAAAAACGCCTTTCCTTATTGGATGGTATTAATTCTTGACTGTTTAATATGCTATTTTGCTGGAATTGTCGTGTTCTGGCTGTATTATCATGGAGCAGTGACACTAGGGAATATCGCTTTGCTGTCGAAGACAATCGTGCTATATATGTGCTTTAACTTGATTGGATTCAGAATGTATAAGACATATTCAGGCATCATCAGATACTCGTCTTTCGTTGACTTGGAAAGGGTGGCCATGGCAATGGGGATGTCACTCGTCATTGCAGAAGTTATGCACTATGTGATATATGGATGGGATTTAAAATTCATAAGACTGGAAGGACGACAGATTGCGGCCATGTACGTTATAGCAACACTGGGCATGTGGGGCTATCGTATTGTCGTAAAAACAGTTTATGATGTGATATTCAGCAGTACGAAAGGAAAACGAGCATTAATCTATGGCATTAACGATGGTGGGGTAGGACTGGCTAAAAATATTCGCAATGAAAAACCATCCCGCTTTCAGTTGAAGGGGTTTATTGCCGCTAATGAAAAGACCAAAAAGCATATCTTATTTGGTGTGAAAACTTATTCAATAAAAGAATTGGGTGAAGTAATTCATAAACTGAATATCAATGCTTTTCTGGTTTCACCATTATTGTCAAAAAAATTCCAGGAAGATAGTGAATTACAGGATTTGTTGATGAATAACGGGGTACAGATATATATGGCCCCATTGGCCAGGGCTTGGCAGCCTGGAGATGATTTCTCTAATGTAGAACTGAAACCGATCAGTATAGAAGACCTGTTGCCTCGCGATGAAATAAAAGTTGACATGGATGCTGTTGGTAAAATGCTGACAGGAAAGAAGGTTGTCATCACAGGATCTGCGGGCAGCATCGGTAGCGAGATGGTCAGACAAATTGCTGACTACAAACCTGCCTACATGGTTCTCATTGACCAAGCTGAAACGCCACAACATGACATCCGACTGATGATGGAAAAACAGTATGTTGACATCAAAGTGCAGACGATAGTAGCAACGATTGAAAACAGGGAACGTATGGATCATATCTTTAAGAAATATCGACCGGATTATGTTTTCCATGCTGCAGCATATAAGCATGTTCCTATGATGGAGAATAATCCGAGCGAGAGTATTCAGAATAATATCTTGGGTACGAAGAACATCGCAGACTTGAGCGTGAAATATGGTGTGAAGAAATTTGTGATGATCTCTACGGATAAAGCCGTGAACCCAACGAATGTGATGGGATGCTCGAAAAGAATCTGTGAGATCTATGTGCAGAGCCTGAATAAAACGGAGCAGACTACACAATTCGTCACAACACGATTTGGAAATGTACTTGGCTCTAATGGCTCCGTGATTCCGCTTTTTGAACAGCAAATCAAAGAGGGAGGCCCTGTTACAGTTACTGATCCGAACATCATTCGCTTCTTTATGCTGATCCCAGAGGCTTGCAAACTGGTTTTGGAGGCAGGAACGCATGGAGATGGCGGACAAATATTTGTATTTGATATGGGAAAACCGGTGAAAATTGCCGACCTTGCCAAACGAATGATTATTCTAAGTGGCGCTAAGAATGTAGAGATAAAATATACAGGACTTCGTGCCGGTGAGAAGCTCTATGAGGAGGTGCTTTCAAATACAGAGAATTCGTTGCCAAGTTTCAATGAGAAAATTCGTATCGCTAAAGTTCGTGAGTATGATTTTAAGGAGATCTCTCAACAAGTTGATGAACTAATTAAAATTAGCTACAGCTATGATGATATGGAAATAGTGAAGAAAATGAAAGAGATTGTTCCTGAATATCATCCTAATAATTCTGTATTCACGGTATTGGATGATTAATACATTTCCGGCACAGATGAAATCTTCTGTGGGTGTGCAGGGGAATGTCCCGCCAAGATATAGGCACTGTCGATGCATAAAGGTATGTCTGCAACATCATGAAGCAGAGTTCTGAACTTCCGCTTGCGTATGTGCATTCTGTCTCTGTGCTCTTTGGAACGTTTCTTGTGCCTTTTGTTGTAGTACGTTTTTTCCCTATACATTAGGGACTGCGCTTTCAACAAAGTCCACGGCTATTTCGGGATTGCTGATAAAATAAAATCAGTCCTGGATCATTGATATCAATAATCCAGGACTGATTTTATTTATTAGGAACACCAAAATTGGGAATTCATTATTAGAGAAATCTCTTTGTGTGGATGTTCATTCCCATTC
>OBMA010001687.1_pt1 | contig 13379 bp, 15 predicted proteins | sample 1539141 | NCBI WGS metagenome assembly OBMA01 (sample SAMEA3991484, study PRJEB22521) | metagenome | biome: anthropogenic terrestrial biome; feature: sewage plant; material: raw primary sludge | place: Sweden | collected 2012-09-26 | reverse complement strand
TATAATCCACTGCATTTTCAGGAGTTTGCTTATCGCTCATGCAAGTTGTCTTCCAATTTAATCAGGCTTAGGCTGACGCGTTTTACAGTAAAAAAAATAAGGGATTTAAAAGGGAAAATGCGGCGTGTTTTGTCGAAACTCAAGCAGTTTCTCAACATCATCATCAATTCCCGCTTTTAATGCTTCAAGCGAAGGGTAGTCCTTTTCACCATGTAAATAGTTTAAGAACGTCACCCGCATTAACAGGCCATACAGATTAGCAGAAACATCAGGAAAATGTACTTCTAATCGCCATTCAGGATGTTCCTGTTTGATGGCTGGCCGTGTACCAACATGTCCTGCACCAAACAGTGCAGTGGGGTCATAAGCTGCAATCCCAAGTTTTTCAGGATGCTCGGCTTGGACTTTATCTTTTAAAGATTCGGTTTCACACAATACTTCAACGCCGTAAATACCCTTTAAACAGGGTTTATGGCGGTTGAGACGCACATTGATGGTTGGAAAATTAATTGTCCGTCCAATTTGATCGCCATATTGCACCCGACCTGTGATGCTATAAGGGCGACCCAATAATTGTGCAGCGAGTGCTAAATCACCAGCTTGTAAGGTTTGCCGAATACGGGTGGAACTGACCCGTTCACCGTTTTGTTCAACGGTATTTAAATTGGTGACATGGAAACCATAGTGACGTAGAAACTCGCTATTGCCCTGACGGTTTTTGCCAAAATGAAAGTCATCACCCAATACAAGGCTGTGTGCATTGAGTTTTTGTTTGAGTATTTGTGCAAACTCTTCAGCACTTAAGCTACGGAAATAATTATCAAATTTTGCGATGGCAATATAGTCGACACCCAGTTCAGTCAGATATTCGACTTTTTCACGTAATGAGCTAATACGGGGCGGTGCTTCATAGCCTTTAAAGAACTCTAAAGGTTGCGGTTCAAAAATCATCACCAAGGTTTTTAAGTTTTGCGCTGCTGCAAGGTCTTTTAATTGTGCAATCATTGCCTGATGACCCAAATGCACACCGTCAAAATTACCAATGGTGACGGCAGTTTTTGGCAATTGAAAATTAGGCGCTAAAGCATTCAGGCGGAGCAGCTTCATGGGCGAATCAATAAATGAAAAATTATCAGGGCTATATATTGCCATAATCTTCAGCGTTCGTCTTGTTGTTGTGTTTTTACTCAAAAAAATTAATCAAAGATTGTCCTTATTATCAATTTAACTGATTAATTTAATAAAAATAAATCAATTTTACTTATTTTAAAAGGCTCGTAAAATGCAGATATAGCCTTTGATGAGCAACCGCGATGAAAAAGCCATTTTATCAACTTGAACAAATGCAAGATATTGTGCGCCAATTTACCCCCAATTGGTTTACTGTCAGCATGGGAACGGGTGTTGTGGCATTAATTCTAGCTGAACTGCCATTTGCCCACAGTCTGATGGTGCAATTGGGGGCATCATTATGGCAACTGAATATTTTATTGTTTATGAGCTTTTGTCTTTTATATGGGCTGCGTTGGCTGATTTACCCGACTGAAGCGAAACAGATTTTTTCTCATGCCAGTATGAGCTTGTTTTTGGGTGCCATTCCGATGGCACTGGCGACCATTATTAATGGCTTATTAAAGTTTGGCATTAGCCTATATGGGGATGGGGTAATTCAGTTGGCACAGATGTTGTGGTATGTCGATGTCTTGCTTGCAGTTGCCATTGCTTGGCTGGTGCCATTTTGTATGTTCAGTCGGCAGGAGCATCAATTACACAGCATGACAGCGGTGTGGTTATTGCCGATTGTGGCTTGTGAGGTTGCGGCAACCTCTGGTGGTTTGTTGTTGCCACACATTGCCGAAGGTCAACAAGCAGTGGGCATTTTGGTCGGCAGCTACGTGTTATGGGGTATTTCAGTGCTGCCTGCCTTTGCAATTTTAACCATTTTAATGCTGCGTTTGGCACTGCATCAATTGCCAAGCAAAGAGTTGGCAATCACCAGTTGGTTGGCATTGGGCCCGATTGCGACAGGTGCATTGGCCTTATTGGTGCTGGGTGCACAAGCACCACAAGTATTGGCAACCGTGGATATGCAAAGCTTAGGCATGTTTTGTCAGCAAGCGGGAATCATGGCAAGCATGCTGTTACTGGGCTTTGCTGTGTGGTGGTTGGGCATTGCCGTTTTGACGACATTAAAACATGCCAAAACAGATTTACCCTTTAATTTGGGATGGTGGGGGCTGACCTTTCCATTAGGCGTATTAACCCTTGCAGTGCTGAATTTGGGTCAACAGATTCATGTCAGTTTTATTCAGTCTATTGCTTATGTTTTGGCGGTGATACTGGTGATGTTATGGCTGTTGGTGGTGAGCAGAACAGCGCAAGGTTTTTACCGTGGTAATTTGTTCTTTTCACCGTGTTTAAAAAGCTATTTGGAGCAGAGATAAAGTTTTTCTCTTTTTAGGAAATAATAAATCATCTAAGGGGGAAATAGCGGTTAAGTCTAAATTTTTTAAACCCCCTAAATCCTCTTTTTAAAGGGGGACTTGTTGCCGCGAATATCTTCAAGAAAATAAGTAGAAGCACATCCTCAAGAAAAATCCCCTTTTGAAGAGGCGGATTAAAATTTGCACCTGATGGCATTTTCTTTTCTAATGAGCACACCTTATATCTTTCCCCATGAGTACATCACATGATTTCTGATCTGGCTTTAATTATGGCATTGCCGAATGAATCGAAAGGCTTATTTGAGCAAGCAGGTATTGATGTGCATTACAGTGGTATCGGTAAAGTTAATGCGGCATTTAAAGCCTTTGAGGTGATTCAAAAAACGGGTTGTAAAACGTTATTAAATTTGGGCACAGCAGGCAGTTCATATTTTGACGCGCATGCTCTGGTTGAAGTCATGACGTTTGTACAACGCGATATGGATGTTTCACCACTGGGTTTTCAGGTGGGTGTAACCCCTATGGATCATGATTATCCGGCTGAAATTGCCTTAGATGTGCATTTTGGAGATTTAGCTCAAGGGATTTGTGGCACTGGGGACAGCTTTGAAACCGGTCTGCCAAAAGTGCCGTGTAACCTTGTTGACATGGAGGGGTATGCCTTGGCCAAAGTGTGTAAAAAGTTAGATGTACGCTTAATTTCGGTCAAATATATTACCGATGGTGCAAATGATACGGCACATTTAGATTGGGAAGAAAATTTATTATTGGGCGCACAAAAATTATTGGCACTTTATCAAAAGCATTTTATTTAAAGCGAAAATCGGTTATTTTTATTATTAAATTATTAGTAAGTCATTTATTGGGAAGCTTGGCGACCATAGAGGGGCTATGGTCGTATGCCAAAATTATCGCGCACGATAATTTAAGGTTTATGTACGAGGAATAACGCCATATAACATCATATGCACCGTATGTTGAATAATTCGTTGCTGCATACTGCGGTTACGTAAAGTTTTACCTGTCACCATTTCCATTTGGGTGGCAAAATCCGCATAGTTTTGTGTGATGGCCCAAATATTGAGGATTAACAGCTCAGGATCAATTTCCTTGGCAATTTTTCCTTGTTCTTGCCACAAAGCAATGACTTTGGCTTTACGTTTCACCAATTTCTTTAAGGGGCCTTTTAAAATAGGCAAGATATGTGGCGCACCTTGAATGACTTCCAAAGCAAACAATCGAGACGCTTTCGGTTGGGTACGAGAAACCTCAATTTTCTGCAATAAATAATTGCTGATTGCTTCTTCAGGTTCGAGGTCTGTTTCCAGCATTTGTAGTGGAGAAAGCCACTTCTGTAATACTGTGGTCAGCACTTCAACATATAGTGCTTCTTTATTTTCATAATAATAGAAAATATTAGATTTGTGCATTTCAGCAATTTGAGCAATTTCGTCTAAGCTTGCTCCATTAAAACCATAAAGGGAAAATACATCGAGCGCTGCATTTAGCAGTTGATGTCGTTTTTGAGTACTCTTTTTTTGTTCCATTGGCAATGCGACAATAATCAAAATTGGAATCTTAAATTGTACGGCAAATCGTCAGATTTGTGCACAGGCAAAAGTTTTAATTTGATGAATATTGGTGATTTATTTTTTAGATTGGCGATTAAAGCATTCACTTTTTGAGCAATGTAAAACTATCCTGAAAAAGACCAAATGGAATAAATTAATCAACATTTATTAAAGCTTTCAATAAGATTGAATTTTTATATTTTGTCATGTCTTACATTTAAGCCGTTAGCTGTTGCATGAATGCTTAAAATGACTCAAGAATCAGCTTACATTTAGACAACAGAATGATGAAATGAGCTCAAACTAAACCAGAGTAATGTGCCCATTTCACAGCTAAGAGATTAGGTTGCCAATACGGCATTTAAAACCTGTTGCTCTAATTCGGTAAACGCATAATCTTTTTTTCGTGGTCGTGCCAAATCTACTTTAAATTGTTGAGCAATATGGCCTTTATCGAGCAGAATAATGCGATCGGCCAATTGTACGGCCTCACTGACATCATGAGTGACCAAAATAGCGGTAAAACCCTGTTCACGCCATAGTTTTTCAATCAGTGCCTGCATGTCTAAACGCGTCAGTGCATCCAGTGCGCCTAAAGGTTCATCGAGTAATAAAATGCGTGGTTTGTGTGACAGTGCACGTGCCAATGCAGTACGCTGACGTTGCCCACCTGAAAGTTGCGAAGGCCACAATGCGGCTTTATCTTTTAGTCCGACTTTTTCTAAAAGGGAGGAGGCATTGTCTTGTTGTTCTTTGGCTAAACCGAGTTGTACATTTTGTTCAATGCTGCGCCATGGTAACAGTCGTGGGTCTTGGAACATGACTCGAATATCATCACTAGTAATGCCTTCACGAATGTGACGAGCCGATTTAAACTTGATTTCACCATAACTCGGTTGTTCTAAATTGGCAATCAGGCGCAGTAAAGTACTTTTACCACAACCACTACGCCCGACAATAGCAAGGAATTCTCCCGGTTGAATATGCAGGTCTAAATCTTCTAAAACGCTGACTTCACCGTAAAATTTATATAATTGCTCAATCAAAATTTCTGCACCGACCACAGCGCTTGGATTGATGTCGCTAGTGACAGGATATTGCGGTGCCGCAGTTTCTTCAGCGACATGGCGCCCTATGCTTAAATCAGTCATGACCCGTTCCTTATTTTTGGTATCCAGCATGCCAGCGCAATAGATATTTTTCTAAAGTCACTGCCAAGACATCCGCTAATTTACCCAGTAGGGCGTATAACAAAATCCCGACCAGTACCACATCTGTTTGTAGAAATTCACGTGCATTCATGGTCATGTAGCCAATGCCCGATTGAGCCGAAATGGTTTCTGCCACAATCAGCAATACCCAAACCAAACCCAGTGAAAAACGTAAGCCCACTAAAATGGACGGCATTGCACCCGGTAAAATAATGTCTTTATACAACTGCCAACGTGTCAGTCCGTAGCTTTTACCCATTTCAATCAATTGTGGATCGACTGAACGAATCCCGTGATAGGTATTAATATAAATTGGAAAAAACACCCCAATGGCTACAAGAAATAATTTTGCTGATTCATCAATTCCAAACCATAAAATCACCAAAGGAATTAAAGCTAAAGCAGGAATATTACGGATCATTTGCAAGGTGGTATCGAGTAGCGTCGATGCCAGTTTAGATGAGCCATTGAGTAGTCCCAGCAGTAAACCCAGACCACCGCCAACCAATAAACCCAGTAGGGCACGCCCAGCACTGACTTTGACATGTTGCCAAAGTTCACCGCTAATCAATAGATGCCCAAATGCAGTCACGACAGCACTCGGTGCAGGCAGAATACGGCTGGCTAAAAGTCCAGTGCTCGACGCGATTTGCCAAATCAAGATGAGAACGATGGGGAACAACCAAGGCAGCAAATGCTGCCCAAATGGTGTTCCACGTGAAACCTTGACTTTTACCAAGGCTTCGGCAGAAATGCCTTTGCTCATTAAGCCGGCTCCTTAGTTTTGACTGCTTTTTTGGCTTCATCTGGAACATAGTTATTCGCTACGATTTCACCAAATGGCCCTGTTAAATTTGGTTGCGCTAATTTTTGACGTATTTCTAATGGAAGCAGTGGGAACACTAATTCGGCAAAGCGAATGGATTCTTCTAAATGAGGATAGCCCGAGAAGATAAAGGTATCGATACCCAAATCGGCATATTCCTGAATACGTGCAGCGACAGTTTCTGGGTCTCCAACCAGTGCTGTACCGGCACCACCACGGACTAAGCCGACACCTGCCCAAAGGTTAGGTGATACTTCAAGTTTAGTCCGATCACCATTATGTAATTCAGCCATGCGGCGTTGGCCCACGGAGTCCATTTGCTTGAATTTTTTCTGTGCTGCGGCAATGGTGGCATCATCGACATATTGGATCAGTTCTTCAGCTGCTGCCCATGCTTGTTGATTGGTTTCCCGTACAATGACATGTAAGCGAATACCGTAATTTAATGTTCGGCCACGAGCTGCCGCTTTGGCACGCATGGTTTCTACTTTTTCTTTTACCGCAGCAGGTGGTTCACCCCAAGTTAAATAGGTATCGACTTGTTCCGCAGCAAGTTCTAGCGCTGCATCAGAAGAACCACCGAACCAAAGCGGTGGATATGGCTTTTGTACAGGTGGATAAAGCAGTTTTGCATCATCGACTTGTAAGCGTTCGCCGTGGAAAGTAAAGGATTCACCTGTATGTGAATGGGTTAAAATTTCACGCCAAATTTTGGTGTATTCAGCAGCCGTTTGATAGCGCGTTGCATGGTCTTCATAGACACCGTCGCCTTTGAGTTCTTGTTCATCACCGCCTGTTACCAAATTGAGTAACACTCGACCATTCGATAGACGGTCAAAAGTTGAAGCCATACGTGCTGCAAGTGCAGGTGTGGTTACTCCCGGACGTAATGCAACGAGAAATTTTAAATTTTTGGTGGCATCAATTAAACTTGCGGCAGTAATCCACGGATCTTCACATGAACGACCTGTTGGAATAAGTACCCCTTCATAGCCCAAGTGATCTGCCGCGACCGCAATTTGTTTCATATAGGCATGATCAACTTGGCGTGCACCTTTACTGGTTCCTAAGTAACGACTATCACCATGGGTAGGAATAAACCAAAAGATTTTCATGTCAGATTTCCTTCGTTAATTTTGAATAAATTACTGTTTGCTCGGAAGTGTCCAGACTGCGTCTTGAACGTTAATTTTCTGTGGAATCAGTTGAACCTGCTGAAATAAATCAGCGATATTTTGTTGTGTCTGGATCACTTCAGGCGTCAATGTCTGAATTGGTGATGGTTTTAAGCGTCGATCAAAAACACGCTGTGCAATGGTTTTATTGAGACCGGTACTTTGTGCATAAATATCTAAAGCCAGCGTTTGATTCTTTAAAATCCATTGGTCTGCGTTATTCAATCCACCAATAAATTGCGTTACAGCCTGAGGGTGTTCAGTAATGAACTTGGGATTGGCAATATAAAATGAATAGGTTTTTGGAAAATCTGCCGCACTGGTCAGAACTTTCGCTTTACTGTCCAACTCTGCTGCACTTAAGTAAGGGTCCCAAATAGACCATGCATCAATCGATTGCTTGTCAAATGCAGCGCGAGCATCCGCTGGTGGTAACCAGATGGGTTGAATATCTGTCCAGCTTAAACCTGCTTTTTGTAAGACCTTGGCCAGTAATTCATGGGCACTCGAACCTTTTTGTACCGCAATGCGTTTACCTTTTAAATCGGCAATGGTTTTAATGCTGCTATTTGCTGGAATCACTAAAGCTTGAGAGTGTTCAGGCACTACTTCATAACCGATGTAACGTAAATCTTTATTGGCTGCTTGAGCGAAGATTGGCGGAGTATTACCGACATAGCCAAAATCGACTGCATTTACGGCCAATGCTTCAAGCATTTGCGGGCCAGCTGGGAACTCGCGCCATTCAATTTTAGCTTGAGGAAATTGCTGTTCAAATAATGCTTGCTGACGCGCAACCAATAAATTTAAGGATGATTTTTGGTAGCCAATAGACAATGTTTTGACTGGAATATCTGCACGGGTTGCAGGTGTGTTGGCTTCTTTTTGTTCCGGTTTTTGGCATGCAGCCAGTCCAAGACTGAGTGCGGTCACAGCAATTAGGCTAAAAGATTTAAGTACACCCATGATGCTCATCCTATTATTTATTTGCTGGCATGATTTAAAATGGCAGCTTGAATATTGATTTTATTGGGGATGAGTTTTTGTTGATAAAACGCATCAGCGACATATTGTTGTTCTTGAGTTACTTCCGCAGAAATGGCTTGCACACCAAAACCCATCCGTGAAATCGAGGTTTTAAGGATGTCGGAAGATAAGCCTGTGGGTTTTTCTAACAGTTTTGCCGCTTCATCTTGGTGCTGTGAAACCCATTGTGTGGTGGTGTTGAGTTCATTCACCAGCGTTTTTAAGATTTCTGGATTTTGCTCAGCAAATTTGCGATCGGCTAAATAGAATTGGTGGTTGCTGACGAGGTTCTGACCGGTGGCCAGAATACGCGCACCAATTTGATGTTCTGCTGCGGCAAAGAACGGATCCCAAATGACCCAAGCATCGACAGCACCACGTTCAAAGGCAGCACGTGCATCAGAAGGTGGCAGGTAAACCACTTGAATGTCTTGCAGCGTCAGTTTATTGGCTTCTAGCAGTTTTAATAATAAATAATGTACGTTTGAGCCTTTATTCAGTACAACACGTTTACCTTTTAAGTCTTGAATGCTTTTGATCGGTGAATCTTTTTGTACAATCAGTGCTTCTGCCAAAGGTGCAGCGGGTTGGTTGGCAATATAAACCAAGTTTGAATTTGCCGCCTGAGCGAAAATAGGTGGAGCTTCACCGGCTTCACCAAAGACAACACTACCTACATTTAAGCCTTCAAGTAATTGTGGACCGGCAGGGAATTCAACCCACTTTACGGTCACGCCTTGTTTTTTTAACGCACTTTCCAAAGAACCCTGTGCCTTAATTATCGGCAATAAACCATATTTTTGAAAACCAATATTTAAGGTCACCGTTTCAGCCGGTTTTTTACCACAACCTGACAGCATCATTGCACCGGCAATTACTGAAGAAAGAACCAGAAATTTCGCTAAAAAAGGTGCTTGAATGACGCTCATGACAGGGTGCTCCGCAACAGGAAGTGTTGAATATTGCACACAGGCTAAAGTCTTTTCTTTTTCGAAAAAAATAAAAAAATAGGGATTGATCATGAATAAAAAAGATAAATAAAAAACAGCAAAGCTTTGCTAATAAAATGATGTATAGGGTCAATAAAATATGCGAATTTATTTTTTAAAATATTGATTTTTATTGATTTTTATTTTAAATATGATCTAGCTATAAACTTATAAAAAAAGAGCATAAGTTAAATGTGCCAGATTCAGCTAAATGCGAGATAAAGTTATCAAAAATAAAGATATCGCAGAAATAAAAAAAGCCACTTAAAGTGACTTTTTGAAGACCAAGGAATTACGTTGATAGTTATATAGAGCCTGACGTGTATTCGGCAGATCATCGACACTGGCAGGTTCAAAACCATGTTCCACAAACCAATGCGCGGTACGTGTGGTCAACACAAACAGTTGCTGAATGCCTAAGCCTTTCGCCTTATCTTCTAAATAATGCAAAATTTGGCTGCCCCGATTGGATTTTCGATAGCTTGGATCGACTGCGACACAGGCAATTTCAGCCGACTGAATTTCATTGGCCGCCGTGGGAATGGGGTAAAGCGCTGCACAGGCTAAAATCATGCCATCTCGTTCAATCACCGCGAATTGCTCAATTTCGCTTTCGAGTCGTTCACGTGAGCGATAAACCAAAATTCCTTCAGCTTCGAGTGGACGCAGTAAATTCATCAAGCCGCCAACATCTTGAATAGTGGCGGTGCGAACTTCTTCATAATGTGCATCGGTCATCATGGTGCCTGAACCGTCGCGGGTGAAAAGTTCTTCCAGTAATGCGCCATCATAAGTATAGGAAATCAGATGAACGCGATTGACCCCTTGAAGGGAAGCATTTTTTGCCCCACGCAGCTGTAAGGCAATATCGGGATTTGAGTCTTGATATTGCAAGATATGTTGATCGAGCTGATGGGGCGGAATTTCACGTTGTAATTGCCCCAATTCATTGAACAAACCTTGTTGTTTACCCAAGAAAATCAGCTTGTCTGCTTTCAGTAATATTGCGGTATTGGTGGCCACTTCTTCTGCGACCAAGTTAAACACTTCACCGGTGTTGGAATACCCCGTTGGGCCGAGTAAGACAATATTATGATTTTTAAGATGGCGTTGAATCGCGTGAGTATCTACAGTGCGTAGTTCACCGGTCAATTGAAAATCAATACCATCACGAATGCCATAGGGTTTTGCGGTAACAAAATTGCCTGAGATCACATCAATACGTGCGCCGTACATGGGTGAATTGGCCAGCCCCATCGACAGTAAGGCTTCAATTTGCAAGCGAATAGAACCGACTGCATTCATCACACAACTTAAAGATTCGCGTGTGGTAATGCGGCGGTGTTTATAAAATGGCGTTTCAATACCACTGGCTTTTAAATTTTGATTGATTTGCGAACGTGCACCATGCACTAAAATCAGGTGAATGCCTAAAGAATGCAGCAGGGCAATGTCATGAATAATATGTTGGAAATTTTCATGTTGTACCGCTTCACCATCAAACATAATGACAAAGGTTTTATTCCGATGGGCATTGATATAAGGTGCAGAATGTCGAAACCAATGCACATATTGCAAAGTTGTGCTTTGTGATGTTTCAGAGGAATTCGCGTGCATACCTATCTCAAATGAAGAATAAAATCCTATGCATGATTCTAATCAAAAAAAAGCGGAGCGGAACAATAAAATAAAAAAAACACCTTAACTGGCGTTAAAGTGTTTTTCAGCGCGGGCAAATTTAAATAACAAGTGTCAAAAATAAATGCCTTAGTTTTGAATGCGAAGAATACGATTGTTACGTTCATTCACTAAAACATAATCACTGTTTATTTTATACCATTGTTGATAACGACCTGTTTTAGCTAAGCGGCGTGCTTCACGGTCACTGACTTGAAAACGTGAACTGCTATATTGACGTGGTAGCGTTTGACCCACACGCCAGTCACGGCTTGGGTTAACACGCTTATTGTCATAACGATCGTGGTCATAATGGTTATTGTTATTGTTCCAACGATTATCTTGAGTATGGTTGTGATAGCGCTGCTGATCGTCATAACGATGATCCGATGCTGCCATTGCAGACGTTGCCATTAATGCAGATAAAGACAGTGCAATTGTCGTGATGATTTTTTTCATTTCTTCCACCTTATTTCAAATAGAATGTTTATTTCGATAAAGCAAAAATAACGAAAAAGTCGAGATAAAAGATGAGAGCTGTATAGTTGAATTGTGAAATTCGTGGAGAAAAAAAGAAGATTGTAAAATGCTGTAAAACCTACAGAGCAAGGCTTAGCGCTAAAATAAACAAAATAAAAGACATAAAAAAAGCCCAAACTTGCGTGTGAGCTGAGTGTATTGAAAATAGGAGCTTAGAAGCCTTGAATACGCACAATATTATTACTATCGGTATCGACTAAAATATAATCATTATTAATTTTGTACCACTGTTGATTACGTGACGGTTTGGGTAAGTCATGCTCTTTATAATCGACTTTATAACCATTACCACGATAATGTTGTGGCATCACATAACCGGTTTGCCATTTATGCTGCTGTAGTCGTTTTACGCCACGTTCTTCGCGCACCCGACGTTTATCTTGCATACGGTCATCGTCGTCATCATTATCACGAAAGTCGCGACCTCTATTATCAGACTGATGACGTGGTTGATCCCAATCACGGTGGTTATCGTGAGGTGCAGCAGTGGTTACACTGTTTGCCATCAATGCACTGAAAGAAATTGCCAAAATTGTCAAAATCTTTTTCATGTTGAACCCTCATAAAAAAAGTATTAATTTCACTGACACTAATGTACGAAATAATTGCAGAGAAACTGTGAAGATCAATCACTCATTTATTAAAAAATGCAGAGACAATCAGGAGATTCTGCATCCATAGTGCATGATTTAAAAATTTTAAGCCATGTTATTGTCCGTATTAAAGACTATAAAGACAGGATATTGATTAAAAAATTCTATCCAATTTTGGTTATTCATTTTATGGCTTCAAATGGTTGCTGTCAAAATACGGTAATGCTCTATTGCAACTATTACATTCAGCCTGTTTTAGTTCCATTGTTCTGCTAAGTCTTGTAAGCAGCGGATGGCTTCAGCAATACTTTCTGCTTGTTTGGCATCATTGAGCCCAATAATTAAGGCTGTTGAAAGTTGTAAGTTTTCAATCGAGCGAATGGTATCCATTTTACGTTTTGGGTCAGCCATTTTAGATTCCTCAAATGTGGTGTTTTACGATGAGGATCAGCATAGCTAGAATGGTTTAATTTAAAAAACCGTATATTTTTATTAAATTGATTTAAAAATACGATTTAAAGGCATGTTTATGCAATACAAAGCTGAATATCTTAAAAAATTAGCTATAAAAAAGGGAGCAGTTCAAATCGTGCCCCCTGTTTTATTTTTAAAGCTTAATCCTGTGCATCAATACTTTCACCATTCATCTCTAAGCTGTCTTCACCCATTAAATATAGGTAAGCCGGCATAATCATTTCAGGTGTGGCTAAGGTTTTAGGGTCTTCATCTGGATAGGCTTTAGCACGCATAGCTGTACGGATCGCCCCGGGATTAATACAGTTGAAACGTACATTAGGGTAGACATTTTCTTTAGCAAAAATCTGGTTAACTGCTTCAATCGCAATTTTGGATACCGAGTATGCCCCCCAACGCTCACGTGCTTCACGCCCCACACCTGAACTGGCAAATACCACCGAGGCATGATCTGATTTATTAAGTAGCGGCAACAGTTCTTGGGTCAAAATAAAAGGTGCGCGTAGATTCACCGCCATCACATCATCCCAAACATCAATCGGATAATGGGCGAGTTCTGTGCGTTCACCCAGAATACCGGCATTATGCAAAATGCCGTCTAGGCGACCAAATTGTTTTTCTAAAGTATCGACCAGTAATTCATAATCTCGAGGAGAGGCACTGGAGAGTTGCAACGGTAGAATAGCCGGTTGTGGTGCACCTAAACTTTCAATTTCATCATAAATGACTTCAAGTTTATTTAAGGCACGTCCATGCAGTACCACTGTTGCACCATGTAGTGCATAGCTGAGTGCTGCTGCACGACCAATACCATCGCCCGCACCTGTAATCAGGATAATGCGATCTTTTAACA
>OBMA010001686.1_pt1 | contig 13381 bp, 8 predicted proteins | sample 1539141 | NCBI WGS metagenome assembly OBMA01 (sample SAMEA3991484, study PRJEB22521) | metagenome | biome: anthropogenic terrestrial biome; feature: sewage plant; material: raw primary sludge | place: Sweden | collected 2012-09-26 | reverse complement strand
TTCCGATCTATTAGGAAAGCTGAACAGTGGAATATCAGAGTTGCTACCACCAATAAAATGTCTGTATATTGTTCCCAAGATTCACAGTTGTGTCCAGGAGTAGTACATATTAGATTTGGGGATAATTCTTCTTAATTCCTGAAGAATGATCTGCATCTGGTAACTTCTCAAGTCAAACGGGATCATGGTGCCCTGAAATTGATAATTGCTAGCGTAAAATGCTGCGGTCGCATTATCTCTCAAACCAACGGCTGATTTCTCAGTAAAAAAATCCAGTTGCACTAAATTTTCCCAAACGTTCTTGACGTCCTTTTTCAACCATAGTTTGATAGTATTGTCGATAGAAAAAGTACTTTGACCTGTTCCCACATTTGTAGTAGGAGCCACGGTGGGAATTCTGGAGTTGATAGCTTTAATCATCTTTTCATACTCTGCATAAGCTAAATTAAAATTAAAAGATCCGTCTTTCGCCCTTAAGGCAACCCTAGCGGCTGAGATCAAAATGGCTAACTCTAAATCGGATAAAGATTGGAGCCTTCCTGTTAAATTATTAGATAGTTGGTTCTTATTGTATATGTCAAGAAAAGAACACGATTTTATGGCAGTGCAGAGTGAACCAAAATTTTTGGATGTCGCTACTAATGGAATTATGCTATTTTTCAATGTAGGTAATGACCTAAAGGTTTCGAAATTCATCCTAATATGTCTATTCAAATTCGATCGAGGGTCGGATAGTTCTTTTTCCAACGTTTCATTCCATTGTAAAACCCAGGGGGAGATTTCAGAGCGAACTGTAAGTAAATTTCTGACGGCGTCAACCATATCGTCTAGATTCTGTATTTGCGGCATATAAATCACTCTTTGAGAAAATCTACTCTTTACCCTCTTTTCTAAATATTCCAAGATATTTAATTTCGTTGTGCAGCCAAAAATGCAAACAGGTACCCGAGAATGTTCTACCATGTCAAAAAGATTGTATAATAAAGTTTGCCTCACAGGCCCAGCAAATGTATCAATTTCATCGAATATAAAAACAACTGTTATCTTTGTTATACTCTCTCTGTCAACCTCACCACTATCTTCATTTCTTGTCTTCGTGGTCGAATCTAAGAGTAAAAGAATTTTCTCAAACACTTCTGTCAAAGAGCCACTGCTAATAGTCTCTAATGAAGTATCGTCAATTTTTTCTTCACTGCCATGAATTTTCTGCAACTGCTGTTCCAATTGAGTTGCTATACCGTTAATAGCTGTTTGTTCGGAGTGAATAAACCCATTCAACCTGATAGTTATAAACTGCTCTTTATAAGATTGTTGCAACAAAGACAGTTCATAGTCTAATAAGTATGTTTTGTAACTTTGTCTGGGCCCCACGAGAATTACTGAATGACTCTCTTTCTGAATAATGGATTGTTTAATGATTCTATCGATCTCTTGTTGACAATCTTGTAAATATGTGAAGGTTATCTTTTCGTCCGTAGGAAGTGTGCCATAAAGTTGCTGCAGTAACCTTCTTTGAAGGGAACCAAAACCAGGGTCGCTGTCTTTACACTTTTCATTATCTATAGTACGCTTTTTTAGAATCGCTGCAGTCTCCTCTACCTCTTCGTTTGAGTGCCTCTTTATTGGGAGAAGATTGACTTGCGGTGATAGACGAGCTTCGCTTATAGTCATGCTTCTTCTTTTGAATATTACCGATATTAGTAGTTTATACTTGATATTTCTATCAGTATTATTTAGATTTTTTTTTTTTTTAATTGTTAATGCTTTTTCTTAGAACTTTCCAAAAACGAAAGGAAAATGGGACATTCAAAAACTTACCTCACATAGAAAAATGATAAATCCAAAAATACACTTGAACACATGTATGAAACTTAATACAAAATATATGGTTATTTTTTTTTTTAATTATATAATAGAGTTAGAATACCTGGTAGAAAGGAGAGTAGAAAAACAAGAAAGAAAAAAAGCAAACAGTAAATACAAATGTACATTTTATCATCATACAACACTCTATTTCTTACCAACAACTTCCCAATCGTCACCATCTTCAACAGTCAATTGAGCAGTTTTATCCTGTAGCTTTTCAACTGCCGCATCAACTTTGTTTTCTTTTGCGTCTCCATTTTGCTTTTCAGCCTCTTCATCTTCATCATCATCTTCAGTACGTAAAACATCATAAACAGACTTCTGGATTTTTGGTTGCTCATCAGTAGTCTTTTTGTTAGTTAGAGACCTATCCTTGTAGGTATTTTTGGTTTGTTGAGGCTTACCAAACTGAGCACCTCTGGCAGCACCCCAATCCAAAGCCGGTTCTTCCTTTTCTCTTTCTCTTCTTGGTGGTCTTGAGGAGCTTTGGAAGTTGGAGCCTCTGGCTGCACTCCAATCGATATCTGGCTCTTCTCTTTCTCTTCTTGGTGGTCTCGAGGAGCTTTGGAAGTTGGAGCCTCTAGCTGCACTCCAGTCAATATCTGGCTCTTCTCTTTCTCTTCTTGGTGGTCTGGAAGAGCCTTGGAAATTGGAGCCTCTTGCAGCACTCCAGTCAATATCAACTTCTTCTCTTTCTCTTCTTGGTGGTCTGGAAGAGCCTTGGAAATTGGAACCTCTTGCAGCAGTCCAGTCAATATCAACTTCTTCTCTTTCTCTTCTTGGACCTCTGAAGTTAGAACCTCTAGCGGCACCCCAATCAAGATCTGGAGCATCTTCTCTTCCATCACCTTGGAAATTGGAGCCTCTAGCACTACTCCAATCAACGTCTGCACCTCCCCCTCTTCTTGGAGCCGCAACAGAAACGTAAACAGTTCTCTCATTCAATTTAGTACCGTTGAACTTCAGAACGGCGACCAAATCTGCTCTTTCTTTCAGAGTAACGAAAGCATTACCCTTTAATCTTGTTGGGTCTCTTAGATTCTTTGGCAAAACAACTTCTTCAACCGCTTCAGGCTTAACTAAACCATCTTCAACCCAGGCTTGAACACCCTCTGGGGTAATATCCCATGGAATGTTGTTTATGACAGCCCTATATGGTGGAGCATCTGGAACAGGGTATTCCTCTCTTCTATCGGAGGAACCGCCCCCCAAAGCAGGGTCTAATCTAGATCTACCTCCAAAACTGCCACCAAAGCCGCCTGAACGCGTGTTATTGCTGTTGTTTTTAGCATGAGCCAATTCGGACAATGGAATAGTATTTGCATTAGCGGTTTCAATAGGAATTGTGATCTTATTCAAATCGACATCTTCTTCAGCCCAAGATGAACCAAAGGTGTCATCATTTAAAAATGACGTAAGGTCCATCTTCTTTACGGTTTTCTTTGGTGGAGCCATGATGTGTCCTTTTTATTATGGTATTATTTTCCTAAAGACAGATGAAAGCTAATATAAACTCGAGTTTTATGATAATCCCGCTTATTGATCTACTGATCTTCTCTAACTCTGTAGTTATATCTATCTCTTCTGCTTCTATTTCTGCTTTTCTTTAGCGATGCTGATTTCCGCAAAAAAATTTTCATTCCGTGGTGCGTGATCTGATGAGAAATAAAGCCAAAAAGAAAAAAAAGACAAGAAGACAAAAAGGTTGGGCGGCTAAGTAGCGCCAGGATATAAAAAGCAACATAGATTTCAGTACCCTATTATCCTGCCAAAATTTACTTTAAGAAGTCTCTATGAATATACAGGCTAAATTTGGAAACATGAGAAAGGAAAGATGAGGATACAAAGATTGCAAGCAGTCAAGAAGATTTAGGAAAAAAGGAAAAAGCAAAAATATCGATTTTTATGACTTACAAACTAAATTGATATGTTCGAAATAATTTTGAGAAGCTGAGCTCAATCTGGTACTAATCACTTCAAGTTAGATGTGTAAAGAAAGAGAATAGCATAAATTCAAAACCAAACGAAGTGCGAGGCATTACCCGCATATTATCGGGAAACAGAAGCCATGTTAGAGTGATTTCCAACAAATGGCCCTTTGCCAGAGATGGGCTCTGCAAAAGAATTGGAAGAAGAGAAGAAATCGCTTCACATTCCGTTTCGTTTCTGGGTGTAATTAAAGTAGTACGGTGTCAATTAGGTATGCTAGGTTTGCGAACTCATGGTTTAGACAGGTATGAACATTATATTCGTCGCCCGTCGGATTTTGGCAAACTTGAGCTGCAAGATTGGTTGAATCATAAGTCATTCCGAGTTTCCCCCAATTTGTTAATTGATTCAAGCACCACACGTGAGTGGAATGAACCTGAGCTTTTTTATCAAAATACCGAGGATGAAACTTGGGTGAGACCTTGTGTAGGGCCAAAGCTAGAACCATCAATGATGATGCTCAGATATCACGATTCGAATATTGGTCAAATGCCTCAATTTTGTTATCCAATCTCAAGTCCGATAAATTTTAAACCAGTATTAAAATACATTTTGCAAGAACGTTCTGAACTGTCAGACGGCTTCCCTCAAAAGTATAACACACTAATAGGCAGTCTTTTTGACATTGATAAAAACCCAGAAACCTTAGATGATTCAGATATAGAAGCATTGGATGACATAGAAATGAGCAGTGACAGCGGTAATGTTAAAGAACCAAAAATTGAGTTGCAGTCGCTGGAAGAAATCCAACAAAAGCATTTCAGTTTAATAGTATCCAACAATGGAATCTTTCAAACAGGTAGCACTTCAATAACATACATACAGTCTGGCATATCTGGCAGCATAGCTATAAAACCCAACAACGTTGCAACTTTAATATTACTCACTCAACCAAGTGGTCACTTATTGTCTATTTTACCGCTTGATGACGGTAAAGAGACATATTTGCTACAATATTGGAACCTGGGACAAAAAGGTCAGTGGAACATAATCAAGCACCAAAACGAGAAGCAGTTTGTTCTTATACATAAGGAACTAGGCATTTGCAAATTTTTTGAATTCCATTTACCATTTACTTTTCAATTAGTAAACAATTTAACATTGACCGATTCCGTGATTATGAACGGATCCTTTTTCCCAACAAATTACACTGATTTAGATCCCTATTTCATTATATTTATAACAGCCATAAGATATGACAGGATAGTCTACTTTGTCATAGAATGGAACAACAACGAAATAAAGAAAAAAGAGGTATATCAATTGACAGTATTTGATGGTGAGAAGACTAATATGACAATACCCATTGGACTAAATGCATGTTTAGTCGAAACACCCCTAAAGTTCTCTTTAGTTTCTGCAAATCAAATCATGTCAGGAGAGACTGAATTCCACTCATTCCAATTGAAGGCTCTCAAGGGAATCAAGTCATTTTTTCCAGCTCCTTTATTGTTATTAAAATTACAAGAACTACAACCACATACATTTAAAAAATTCCAATATTGTACCATAATATCCTCCTCGACAGGAAATATTTGTTTTTGCGTCACCGAACGATCGACAATAGTAAATGGTAATTTAAAATTTTACGAGCTAACTAGGTTCAAAGGATTGAAATCCATTTCACCACTACCTTCAAATCCGATAAATTTAGACTCCAGATCCTCAAGTTATGTGCTGGTAGTCATAAGTTTTAGTAGAACATTAGAGCTAACATTATCTCTAGAAGATTTGAGATGTTTAGATAAAAAAGACATTATTAAGCCTTTGAAAAATATCACCTTCAAGCACACAATTGATAGTTCCACAGAGGAGAACTCTCAAATTTTAGCATTTACGTCTTCTAAAATTTATAACACACACACAGGCTCTAACATCAATGACACGAGAAATTCTCAAGTTTGGCTTACCTCACCAAATGCAATAACTCAACCTTGCATTGATTATAAACTCAGGAAAACTCATCAACTTATCCACTTAAAGCAATTTCAAATTTTTAGACATCTTAGGATATGGAAATGTAAGAACCTTGATATTGCTCTGTTACAGAGACTTGGAATAAACCAGTCAAATACCGAAAGTTCGTTAATTTTTGCGACCGACGCTGTTTCTAACAACAGAATATTTTTATTAGATTTAACTATGACAACGACAATCGATAATGAGGATCCCGTTCAAGGACTGATAAATATAGAAGATTTGCTATGTGATACTGAAAACGAAACTATCCTTCTAAATTTTACGAAAAATAACTTGATTCAAGTAACAAGGGATACGATATACATCGATCCCATTGGTGGGGACAAAGAGTTGCGTAAGATTTCTCCAGGTTGGGAATTCGAAAACGTTACATACAATGATGGTATTTTAATAGTTTGGAATGCTGGGCTTGGCTGTGTCTCTTATATTGAAAATATAGACGCTGTTGATGAGTCTGGCGCCTTAGTTTCAAACTTAAGCAGCAGCAAAGGCATGAGCAAGTTCTTCAAGCAGTTAGAAACTGTCACGAGTGTCAATTTTCAAATCAAAGAGTCTACAGATGATCCAACCAAGTATGACATTTGGATCCTTTTACCAGACCGTGTCATTCGTACACCCTTTTCTGACTGGATTAGTGATTCACTTGATTTTTCTGATGTGTATAATTTGAGTGTTCAGCAGGCGTTGATAAACGGCCCTTATTTTTGCTCTCTCGATTATGAATCATATTTTGAGGTGCACACTTTACAGAACAACTGCTTCAAAAAAGGATCCAGGTGTACAAGCAGAGTTAATTTTCAAGGGAAAGATATTAAATTTAGAAGCTTTGGTGTGAATCAATGTTTGGCATTTAGTGCATTTGAAATTTTTGTCGTTAATTTAACGCCAATTCACGACAGTAGAGAATTGGATTTTTACAAGCTAAAATTACCGCACCTAGGTAATTACAATTCAATCCTTGAAGTCTGTCCGGACATAGACAACAACCAATTATTCATACTCTACTCTGATGGCTTAAGAATCCTCGAATTATCATACCTAACATCAAATAATGGAAATTTCTTATTAAAATCTACAAGAAGCAAAAATAAGAAATTTTTATATCTAGACAAAATAAATCGAATGCTGGTATTGAATCAGGACTTGAGGGAATGGGAGTGTATTAGACTATCAGATGGTAAGGCAGTTGGTTTAGATTCTCAACTTCTTAAGGACGATTCTGAAGAAATCCTAGAAATAAAGGAATTACCAATAGCAACAGAGGACAATCCTTTAGAAAAGAAAACTGTATTATTGATCTCTTTTACTAGCTCATTAAAACTAGTTTTATTAACTGCTGCAAAAAACAAAATTTCCAATCAAATAATAGATTCGTATAAACTTGACAATTCAAGACTCCTCAATCATTTGGTCATTACTCCCAGAGGTGAAATATTCTTTCTGGATTATAAAGTTATGGGCACCGATAACGAAATGTCCTTTAACAAGTTGAAAGTCACAAAACATTGCATTGACCAGGAGGAGAGAAATAATACGACTTTGCGGCTCACTTTGGAAACCCGGTTTACATTTAAGAGTTGGAGTACAGTTAAGACGTTTACTGTAGTAGGCGATAATATCATTGCTACCACAAATATGGGCGAAAAGCTCTACTTGATCAAGGATTTCTCTTCATCCTCTGACGAATCGAGAAGGGTGTATCCCTTGGAAATGTATCCTGATTCAAAAGTTCAAAAGATAATACCATTAAATGAATGCTGCTTTGTTGTTGCCGCTTACTGTGGAAATAGGAACGATTTAGATTCAAGATTAATTTTTTACTCTTTACCCACCATCAAAGTTGGGCTTAATAACGAAACAGGCAGCCTACCAGATGAATATGGGAATGGGAGAGTCGACGACATATTCGAGGTTGACTTTCCTGAAGGATTTCAATTTGGCACTATGGCTTTGTATGATGTTTTACATGGTGAGAGGCACGTAAATCGTTACAGCGAAGGCATACGGTCGGAGAATGACGAAGCAGAGGTTGCCCTAAGGCAGCGTAGAAATTTACTACTATTTTGGCGAAACCACTCTTCTACACCAAAACCTCCACTACGCCGAGCCGCCACTATAGTATATGAGGATCATGTATCATCCCGTTATTTTGAGGATATAAGTTCTATATTAGGAAGCACTGCAATGAGAACTAAAAGACTATCTCCCTATAATGCGGTAGCATTGGACAAGCCTATTCAAGATATTAGTTACGATCCCGCAGTACAAACTTTATATGTGCTAATGGCAGATCAAACAATTCACAAATTCGGCAAGGACAGGTTGCCTTGCCAGGACGAATACGAACCAAGATGGAATTCTGGCTATTTGGTTTCAAGAAGGTCAATAGTTAAATCTGACCTCATCTGTGAGGTTGGGTTATGGAACCTTAGCGATAACTGCAAGAACACAGTATAATTCCCTCATTTCCAATAACATTGTCGCTGATAAAATCGTGATTCTCGATCAATGTGCTACGCGTCGTGCGGCGTGACAAGGGGCTAAAAAAAGATACAAGAATTCTTGTTGTTTCCAATTTGCTTCGCCTCAGAAAAAAAAATAAACAGATGATACAATTTTTGTTTGATTTGTATTGGGTACTACATGTTTTAGTAGTTGATACAAATACTTCTTTATCCTAATCGTATATATTTATTTTACCAGCAGGAATTCGTCTTTAATATCGTTTCGACCATCGATCATTCCTCTGAGTATTGCAAAAACATTTTTGGAACAACCCAAACTTAAAGTTACAAAACTCAAAAAAGGAACAAAATTAATAAAACAAAAGAATCGCTGTTAGAGGTTTATTGTTGCACTAATAGAAAATCATAGAACTTTAAAAATTATACTAGAAAGATGTCACAACAAATTGGTAACAGTATCAGAAGAAAGCTGGTAATCGTTGGTGATGGTGCCTGTGGTAAGACATGTTTATTAATCGTCTTTTCCAAGGGCCAATTTCCAGAAGTCTACGTACCAACTGTCTTTGAAAACTATGTAGCAGATGTTGAAGTTGATGGGCGTCGTGTAGAGCTAGCGCTATGGGATACCGCTGGTCAAGAAGATTATGATAGACTAAGACCATTGTCATACCCAGACTCCAATGTCGTATTAATTTGTTTCTCTATCGATCTTCCAGATTCTTTAGAGAATGTACAAGAAAAATGGATTGCCGAAGTATTACATTTCTGTCAAGGTGTGCCAATTATTCTTGTTGGTTGTAAAGTGGATTTGAGAAACGACCCACAAACCATTGAACAATTAAGACAAGAAGGTCAACAACCCGTTACATCACAGGAGGGACAATCTGTAGCAGACCAGATTGGCGCAACCGGATACTACGAATGTTCGGCCAAGACTGGTTATGGTGTCAGAGAAGTGTTTGAGGCCGCCACTAGAGCTTCATTGATGGGTAAATCTAAAACGAATGGTAAAGCTAAGAAGAACACTACTGAAAAGAAGAAGAAGAAGTGTGTCTTGTTATAGGAGTGTCTCGATCTCTCAGTCGTTAACTTAGTGGCACATACTGCCCTTTTTCAATCCCATTCCTTTTCTCATTGTATGTACGTATGCCTTTTTTTTGTTATTTTAGCTCTAACTATAGCTACTTGTTTTTCTCCCAGTATGTGTATAATCTTATTCTTCTCTACATATAAGTGTATTGCTCAGTAAGTATTATCATCTATTAAAGAAGAATAAAAATTATCATGTATTTATTTACAAGTGCGTATCCTATATATATATATATATATACTTTCGCGATAAAAAATTTTACCAAATACCCTTCTTAACACCTGGCAAATTACCCTTCAGAGCGTTTTCTCTAAATTGATACCTACACAACCTAAAATCACTTAGAACAAATCTTGCATGTCCAGAGTCCACGCACCTATTTTTGATCTGCGTAGATCTCATGTAGTTTGGCAATGCATTTAGTTTCAACTGAGCCTCCAACCTCAGTTTTGTTGGAAGGTTCATATTTCTAGCGATGAATTTCAAAGATTTAACAAGGATTTCATTCTCTTTAAATTGTTGTCTTTTGAAGTTATCCCTAAGTATGCGAGCATTGATAAACCCTGGTGGTAGCTTGGTTTTTATAGGAAATCTGAAATTACCCATCGGTTAATGTATATATTCGTCAGTTTACCTTTTCTTTCGTTTTTCCTTTCAATCCTCTTTATCGCAGTTTGGTTCTTAGTTTGAATATTCCTCTGTTTTCGCTCTTTTCTCGTACAGCGCGAATTCTCCGCCAGCTTTAGAAAGTTGTAATCATTGGTGTTATTAAGGAAATAAATAATTAGCCACATACATATGGTTATATATCGTACTCTATCTATCTAGGCGTCTTGCTTTAAAAATTGCGCGAATCGGCTGGCTTCATGAATTCCACACTCGGTCTTGGCCTTGCCCTTCCATCTTCCCGCTCTCTCATCTTCACCTTCCTTGACGGGTTGTGTGGAATGGTAATCACCAATGGATCTATATCCAAGGTCCAAAAGTTCGTTGTATGGTACATTGTTTGCATCTATATACTGTTTAACCTGCTCGAACGTCCAATTGATCAATGGATTTATTTTTAAGATTCCATTAAGTTCGTCTATTTCAATAATCGACAGTTGGGAGCGGGCAGAACCTTGTGATTTTCTTCTACCAGTAAACACAGCACTTATATGTAGCTCTTTGTAGGCACGATGTACAGGTTCCACTTTGGCCAGATAATCGTACTTGTCATCATCTTTCTCCCATAAGAAATCCCCGTATTTCGAGGCAAAATCTGCCTCCGATTCGCATCCATCCGGCTTATATACGTGAATGGTTTGATTTTTAGGCTGGTAGTATTTTTTCTCAATCTCGTTTTTTAGTGTTAAAGTTTGTGGGAAATGGTGCAAAGTGTCTATAAATAATAGTTCTGGCATGTAGTATTTTTCAGATAGCTTTGACAACATATCAATAGTAACCAAGCCAGTCAAACCAAATGCAGTGGTTTGGAAAAGGTGAGGAAACGTTACGATAGACCATGCAATAATCTCCTGTGGCGTTTCCAGCTTGATTAGTTGTTCATTCCAATGATCCAACTGTTCTTGTGTGACAATAATATCATTATTCAAATGATAGGTCTTCATTTTATGAGTTGCTATGGGTTGATACCTTTGCTGGCCTTAGTTTTGATCTTAAAGCATTGAAAAGGTTACAAACAGTATAGTATACTTTTTTTATATCAATATAATACTATCTCTATGAGCTTTTACTTTGTCGAGATTTGCTGAGTCATGTTGTGGCTTTTCTTTTACTAGCCACGTGAAATGATGATAAAAATAAAAAGAATAACGACGGAATAAAGAACAGTATGATAAACCGTTAAGATATTTAGAATCAATAGGTGATGTCCACCCGGTAACAAGATGCCATTCATGTTAAACTAGGACAAATTTCCTTCTTGTCCCCCCCACCATTCTCTTTTATCCAATTCTTTTGTCAGCGCGCATTAAAGAACAAGAACTTCGTACTTTTAACTACTAACTCCTGTTTGAGAAAGAGGCAAATATATAGAAAAATAAACCGATAAGATGAATGGAAACAGCACTAACAATGAACAATTGCAGCAAGAGCTGGCCACTACTCAAGACCAAGTGGCTTCGATTATTGAGTCCTTCGTTGAATTAGGTGTCTCGATATATGATTTTCCTGGTACTCCAGAAGCCACCAAGGGAATGATCACCAACTTGCAAAGAAATGTGGATCGCTTGTACAAGCTGAACGTGAGAAGCAACGATCCTCAATCCAGCTTGTCCAAGGTGGACATTCCCTTGGAAGTTGTTCAATACATTGAGGACGGTAGAAATCCAGATATTTACACAAGAGAGTTCGTAGAAGCCATAAGAAGATCCAACCAATATCAAAGAGGCAAGATGCATGGATTGAAGCAATTAAGAGATTCACTTGCTGACAAGATTGTGGATGAATTTCCAGAGTTGAAAGAACCTGTTGAAGATATTATAAAGAGAACATCTCCCATTGACAATGTCTCCAATACTCACTAATAGTAATTTTTCTGATTTTTTTTCTCGCTAGAAAAAAAAAATTTCATGGTAAGAAAAATTTTAACATAGAAATCATGGCATCATCGCTACAATTGGAAGAGGAAGCAGCTGGGAAATTAGAAACAATCCACGCATCAGCTATGGCAAAGAGCAAAAAAAAAACAGATGTTGTCGATTCAACAAACCTGCCCATTCTAGAATTACTATCATTAAAAGCTCCCATTTTCCAGTCTCTTTTACATCCTGAACTGCCCATTATAATAACTGGCTTTGGTACAGGACATATTGTGTGCCATCGTTATGACCCCGCTAAGTTGCAATCGCACCTAGATCGTAGACGTAGAATTGACACTGCAACTACAGGCAAGGATGCAAAGAAAGGTGTATGCCCTTGGATTAGATTAGATATAGACCTAGAAACTGGAGATTTGAAATTGGTTGATATTGAAGAACAACATCAACAAAAGCAAACAGGAAAAGATGAAGACTTGGGCGTAAAAACACTTTGGAAGACTAAAAGACATAAAGGTAGTGTCCGTGCCATGTGCTTTGATTCTAAAGGTGACAATATTTTTTCTGTTGGATCGGATAATGTTTTAAAAAAGGCCAATACTATGACCGGCAAAGTCGTCAAAAAGGTAAACTTAAGCTCACTGTTTAATTCTGAAGAGAAAAAAAATGATAAATTTACGAAATTATGCGCCTCTCAAACTCACCCATTCATTTTAATAGGCGATGAATCCGGTAATATACACGTAATAAACTCGGAAAACTTGGCATTATCAAATTCCATTCGTTCGATACATTTTGGCGACTCTATCAACGATATTTTCCACTTTGATAAAAGATCTGCATATAAATTCATTTCTTTGGGCCAGACAACGTTAGCTTATTTTGACGTTCGCGACAAAGATGCCAAACCGAACGTAGCTGGAAACGAGGATGGTAAAATTTTGATCAGCGATGATCAAGAGGACGAAGTTCTTTGTGGTTGTTTCGTTGATCCCGAAGTAGCAGATACCCTTTTGTGTGGGATGGGCGAGGGTATTGTTACCGTCTGGAAACCGAATAAGAATGATTTGGAAGATCAAATGAGCCGTATTAAAATTAGCAAAGATGAAAGTATCGATTGCATTGTTCCTACTTTACAAGATGATAACTGTGTATGGTGTGGTTGTTCCAATGGTAACATCTATAAAGTAAATGCCAAATTGGGAAAAGTCGTCGAGGTAAGAAACCACAGTGAATTGGATGAAGTCAGTTTTGTTGATCTAGATTTTGAATACCGTGTTGTTTCTGGTGGTTTGGAAAACATCAAGATATGGGAATTATCGAGTGATGATGTAGAGGAAAATGCATCGGTAGAGTCCGATAGCGACGAACCCCTCTCCCACTCTGATGAGGATCTTAGTGATGACACAGATCGGAAGAGCACACGTCTGAACTCCAGTCACGAGATTCCA